>MDTB01238588.1_pt1 | contig 38548 bp, 37 predicted proteins | sample 811161 | NCBI WGS metagenome assembly MDTB01 (sample SAMN05326650, study PRJNA326480) | marine metagenome | isolation source: seawater | place: Mediterranean Sea | collected 2009 | reverse complement strand
CATAAATTATAATAATAATACTATATGCGCTCGTAGCTCAACTGGATAGAGCGCCAGATTTCGGCTCTGGAGGTTCAGGGTTCGACTCCTTGCGGGCGCGCCAATCATTCCCCCATATTAACTAAGGTACCCTTTTTTCTTGCCCCATGAAAAGATAAATAAAAAATAAAAACAGCAAGAGCAAAATAGATTATATTTAAAGAAATAGCAGTGAATATATTTCCATAATTAACGCTATTACCTAATAAAACTGTTCTTGCCTCTTCAAATATATATACTAATGGCAAACATTTAGCTAATATTTGTAACCAATCAGGTAAAATCGATAAAGGATAATAAACACAACCTAAGGGAGCCAAAAGGAATAGAGAAGACCAGGCGGTGTTTTCAAAAGAAGGACCATATCTCAGAAGTCCAGAAGTAACCAAAAGACCTAGAGTTGTTCCAAATAAATACAAGCTTAAAAAAAGAATAAAAAGAATTGGCCCCATTTTTAGTAACGAAACTCCGAAAAGAGGGCTCATTAAAATTATTGCAGGGACAATACCAACCATTGTTCTTATTAAAGCGGTTGTAGTTAATGCTGTTATGATTTCACTCAATTTTATTGGTGAAACGAAAAGATTGGTAAAATTTCTACTCCAAATTTCTTCTAAAAATAACATATTAAAACTTATGCTAGATCTAAAAAGAAAGTCATAAAGTATTGCACAACTCAATATTACTCCAACTGTATTATTAAAATAATCACTATACATAGTAAAAAACTTAGACACGAAACCCCAAAGAATTATTTGTATTGTTGGCCAATAAATAAGATCTAATATTCTAGGAAAAGAACTTTTAATCAAGTAAAGGTGACGTATTGATAATGCATAAATTCTATGAAATTTCATTTTATTCTCTAACAATTTTTAAGAAAGTATCTTCTAAATTTTTTCTTCCATGTTTATTAACTAGACTTTTACAAGTCCCTTTATCGATTATTTTTCCATTTTTCATCATCATTACCTCACTACAGAGTCTTTCAACTTCATTCATATTGTGTGATGCCAAAAGAATTGTAGTACCTTTTTTTGACGCAAAATTTTCGATATAACCTCTGATATAATCTCCTACATCAGGGTCAAGACTTGCGGTAGGCTCATCTAATAAGAGTATCTCAGGATCATTTATTAATGCTTTCGCGAGAGAAACTCTATTCTTTTGTCCAGATGAAAGTTCGCCTGTTTTTCTTTTTTTAAAGTTTTCTAAATTTAAATCTTTAATTAAACTTAAAACTTTTTCTTCTAATTTCTCTACACCATATAGTTTTCCATAAACTATTAGGTTTTCTTCAACAGTAAGTTTTTTTGGTAGCTCCACATAAGGGGAAATAAAATTAACTTTTTCTAGTATTTTAGTTCTAATATTTTCATTTTCAATATTTTTACCATTAATTAAAATACCACCTGAAGAGGGTTTAATTAAACCTAACATCATACCAATAGTAGTTGTTTTTCCACATCCATTTGGTCCTAAAAGTCCAACTATTGATCCTTTTTTAATTTCAAAATTTAAATCTTGAACTGCTAATATTTTTTTAAAAGTTTTATTTAAATTTTTTACTTCTATACTCATTTTTTTGAAGCTCTGTTAAGTCTATCATTAATTGTAGTCCCTAATCCAAAATCAGGAATTTTTTCTACTGCAATTGATTTATAGTTTTCCTTTTTTACTTTTCTCAATGTTTTGTACAAATTTTTCGCTGCTTCTTTTAGGTTTTTGTTTTTACTTAAATAGAAAAAGTTTTTAGCAGAAAATTTCCTTTTTTTAATTAATATAAATGCCTCACTTTGTAGAGGTTTGTTTGCATTCATTCTTATAGGAATTCCAGGAGAATAATGAAGCTTACCACTACCTGGAAAATTGGTTTTATTAACATTTTTTTTTAACTTAAGAGAAGATTTTAATATTTTGTTAATTTTCATCACTTCTATACCTCCTAGTCTTAAGATCCTAGGTTTATCTATTAAACAAATTATAGTTGATTCTAAACCAATTCGAGATCTTCCTCCATCAAGTATAAATTTTAGTTTTTTTCCAAACTCATCAATTACATCTTGTTTTGAAACCGGACTAATTTTTGTCGAGATATTTGCACTAGGTGCTGCAAGAGGATAATCTAAACTTTTTAATAATTTTTTAGTCAAACCGTGACTTGGGAATCTTATTGCAAGAGTTTTTTTATTATTAGTTACATTTTTAGAAATTTTACTATCCTTTTTCAATTTTAGAACAAAAGTTATTGGTCCAGGACATAAACGTTTAAATAATTTGAGAAAATTTTTGTTTAAAAAACAATCTTTTTCAAGAAGTCCAAGATTATTATAGTGAACTATAAGAGGATTTTTTTTTGATCTTTTTTTTAAACTAAATATTTTTGATGTAGCTCGATCAGAGTAGGCATTAGCTGCTAATCCATAAACTGTTTCGGTAGGTATACCCACACACTCATTTTTATCTAGTAATGACTTGGCAATTTTAATATTTGAAAGATTGTATTTCATGTAATATTACCAACTATTATATGAAAGAAAAAAATTTGCCAGATGATATTAAGGATAAATCATTAAATGAACTTACTAAATTAGCTAATTCTATTATCGAAAGTCTTGAAAAAGAAAAAGATTTAGAAAATTCAATTAGTAAATATAAAAATTTAATCAAATTAAATAATCTTATTGAAAAAAAATTTAGAAATACTTCTAAAGAGATTTCGAACATCACAAGGGAAAAAATACAAAAAATCTTAAAAAAAAATAATGAAAAAAGAATTAAATAAAATTGCTAAAGATATAAATATTTTTTTATCCAAGTTTTTATCTAAACAAAAAAAAACTGATTTATTAAAACCAATGAAATATGGACTTCTACCAGGAGGTAAAAAAATAAGATCTAAGTTAATTGTTGATGTAGGAAAAATTTTTAAAATAAGATACCAAATACTAATAAAAATAGGTGCAGCAGTTGAATGTATTCATGCATATTCTCTAATTCATGATGATCTTCCCTCCATGGACAATGATAATTTAAGACGGGGAAAACTTTCAACGCATAAAAAATATGGTGAGGCTACAGCAATACTTGCTGGAAATTCGTTACTTACTATTGCATTTGAAATGTTAAGTCAAAATAAACTAAGTTTAGATGAAAAAACTAAAATTAAATTAATTAAATTAATTTCCGAATGTACAGGTCATTCAGGAGTTGCCGGAGGTCAATTTTTAGATCTTAGTTTTGAAAAAAAAAAGATACCTTTTCAAAAGATTGTAGAAATGCAAATAAAAAAGACAGGAAAATTATTTAGTTTTTGTTGTATGGCTCCTGTTATTATAAGTAAAAAGTTTAAATATCAAAAAAAATTTGACAAAATAGGATCCGAAATTGGTTTATTATTTCAAATAGCTGACGATTTAATAGACTATAGCGGAAATGAAAAAAAAGTTGGGAAAAAAACAAGAAAGGACAGCAAACAAGGTAAAGCAACAATGATTAAACTATTAGGTTATTCAAATACAATTAACTATGCCAATAGGTTAAAATTAGATATATTTAAAAAATTAAATAACTTTGGAAATCAAGCAAATGATCTAAAGAAAACTATAAATTTTATTTTGAAGAGAAGCAAATGAGCAAAAAATATAAATATTTGGACAACGTTAACTTTCCTTCAGATCTTAAAAAACTTTCTCAATCTGAGTTAAGAGTTTTAGCAGACGAAGTTAGAGAAGAATTAATAGACGCTGTATCAGAAACAGGCGGACACCTTGGTGCTGGACTAGGTGTTGTCGAGCTTACAGTTGTTTTACATTATATTTTTAATACACCAAATGATAAATTAATTTGGGATGTGGGTCATCAAACTTATCCACATAAAATATTAACTGGAAGAAAAGATAGAATTAGAACTTTAAGAAAAGGTGATGGTTTATCTGGTTTTACAAAAAGATCTGAAAGCGAGTATGATACTTTTGGTGCAGCACATAGTTCTACTTCCATTTCATCAGCCTTAGGAATAGCCATTGCAAATAAATTGTCAAATAAAACAGACAATGTAATTGCAGTTATTGGAGACGGAGCAATAAGCGCAGGTATGGCATATGAGGCGATGAATAATGCAGGAGTTAGCAAAACTAAAATGATTGTTATTTTAAATGATAATGACATGTCGATTGCAAAACCCGTTGGTGCAATGAGAGCTTACCTAGCGAAAATTTTGTCAGGAAAAATTTATTTTAGTTTGAGGGAAACTATTAAATTAATCATCTCAGCTTTTTCAAAAAGATTCAGCAAAAAAGCTGGTAAAGCTGAAGATTTTTTAAGGTCAGCAGTTACTGGAGGAACTTTATTTAATTCATTGGGTTTTTATTATTTAGGCCCAATTGATGGACATGATATAGACTCTTTGATTTCAGTTCTAAACAATGCAAAAGAAATTAATTATGAAGGACCAATCATGATTCATATTAAAACTGAAAAGGGAAAAGGTTATAAATTTGCAGAAAAATCTAACGATAAATACCATGGGGTTTCAAAATTTAATGTAAATACAGGGGTTCAAGAAAAATCAGCTTCTATGATCCCTTCATATACCAAAGTATTTGCAAATACTCTTGTTCAACATGCTGAAAAAGATAGCAAGATTATCGGAATCACTGCAGCTATGCCCTCAGGAACAGGAATGGATATTTTTGCAAAAAAATTCCCAACAAGAATGTTTGATGTAGGTATAGCGGAGCAACATGCTGTAACTTTTGCCGCCGGTATGGCGACGGAAGGCTATAAACCATTTGCTGCAATTTATTCGACATTTTTACAAAGAGCATATGATCAAGTTGTTCATGACGTTGCCATTCAAAGTTTGCCAGTCAGATTTGCTATAGATAGAGCAGGGTTAGTCGGTGCAGATGGGCCAACGCATGCTGGTTCCTTTGATATTACTTATTTAACAACATTACCAAATTTTGTAGTTATGGCAGCAAGTGATGAAGCTGAGTTGGTAAGAATGATAAATACATCAGTAGAAATAAACAATAGACCTTCTGCTTTCAGATATCCGAGAGGAAATGGAATTGGAGTAAAACTTCCATCAATCCATGAAAAAATTGAAATAGGTAAAGGAACTATTGTTAAAGAGGGGAAGGGAATTGCATTAATTAATTTTGGCGCCAGACTTAAAGAATGTCTAATTGCGCATAAAAACCTTTTAAAAAAAGGTATCAATATGAGCGTAGTCGATGCAAGGTTTGCTAAACCATTAGACGAGAATTTAATTTGGCAAATGGCTACAGATCATGAAGTTTTAATTACTATTGAAGAAGGATCGATAGGAGGATTTGGATCACATGTAAGCCAGTTTCTCACAGATAAAAATTTGTTAGATAGTAATCTTAAGTTTAGATCAATGATTTTACCAGACAGATTTATAGATCATAATAAACCAGAGATAATGTACAAATATGCAGGTTTAGATGCAAACAGTATTGAAATGAAAGTAATTGATACAATTAACTCAAAAGTTGTAATAAAAAAAAGTAATTAACTTTTACATTGAGCTGTGTTCATTAAAAAATGATCTAGAACAACACAATGCATCATAGCTTCACCTATTGGAACTGCTCTTATTCCTACACAAGGATCGTGTCTTCCCCTAACAGATATTGAGGTATTTTTTCCAAACTTATTTATTGTTTTACGAGATGTAACAATTGAGGAAGTAGGTTTGACAGCGAAAGAAACTATAATTTCTTGCCCAGATGATATTCCTCCCAAAATACCTCCAGCATTATTAGATTCGAATTTTATTTTATCACCTTTTTGATACATCTCATCAGAATTCTGTTCACCACTTAATTGAGCTGAATTCATACCTGATCCAATGTTAACACCCTTCACAGCGTTTATACTCATCATTGCTGACGCAAGATCCATATCTAATTTTGAGTATATTGGAGCACCAAGTCCTACAGGAATTCCACGAGCTCTTACTTCAATAATAGCACCACAAGAAGAACCTGCTTTTCTAATATTTAAAAGATATTTTTCCCATAGATTTATAATATTTTTGTCTGGGCAGAAAAAAGGATTTTTTGAAATAAACTTGTCGTTCCAATTATTGGTATCACAACCGAGTATACCTAGTTGTGTAACTGCACCAATCACTTTGTACTTTTTGCCAATTTTTTTTTCTAGAACTTTTTTTGCGATAGCACCTGCAGCTACTCTTGAAGCGGTTTCCCTGGCTGATTGTCGTCCACCACCTCTATAATCTCTAATTCCATATTTTTTAAGATACGTAAAATCTGCGTGACCCGGTCTAAATTTATTTTTAATAGTTTCATAATCTCTTGATCTCATATCTGTATTATAGATGATCATAGATATAGGTGTTCCAGTTGTTTTACCTTGAAAGACACCTGACAAGATAGAAACTTTGTCACTTTCTTTTCTTTGTGTAGTAAACTTTGATTGACCAGGCTTCCTTTTATTTAACTCAAACTGTATATCGTCTTCTTTTATTGATATATTTGGAGGACAACCGTCTACCACGCAGCCTATAGCAGGACCATGGGATTCTCCCCAAGTGGTAAAACGAAATATCTTTCCAAAAGTATTAAATGACATTAAATATATTATATAAGTTATTTTGTTAAAATTATGAATCAAAAAAACTCAAATGGACTAGATATTTGCTTCAAGGATTTGGAAAATCCAATAGAACTATTCAAAGAGTGGTTTAATGAAGCAAAAAAAAGCGAGATTAATGACCCTAACGCCTTAGCATTGGCTACATCAGACAAAAATGGTGTACCATCCGTTAGAATGGTTTTACTTAAGGGTTTTAGTCTGAAGGGTTTTGTTTTTTATACAAATCTTGAAAGTAAAAAAAGTCAGGATCTTAAAAATAACAATAAAGCTTCTATGTGCTTTCATTGGAAAAGCATTTTAAGACAAATAAGAATTGTTGGAGATATATCCAAGGTATCTAAAGAGGAAGCAGACAAATATTATAATTCAAGATCATATAAAAGTAGGATAGGTGCTTGGGCCTCAAAACAAAGTTCAGTTTTAAAAAGTAGAGAAGAACTAATACAATCAATCAAAGATTTTGAAAAGAAATATCCTGATGAAAATAATGTTCCAAGACCAGAATATTGGTCAGGCTGGAATCTCGAGCCTAAAGAAATAGAATTTTGGTTGGATGGAGACAATAGAATTCATCAAAGATTAAAATATGTTAAAAATAAAAATGGAAACTGGGAAAAATATTTATTGAGCCCTTAAAAATTTCTTTCCAAACTAAATGAAGTAAGATTTTTTAAAATATTTTTTTCTTTTGAAGCCTCAAAAATAGACAATGAATTTGAGGCAAGATTTATAAAATATTCTGCTTTTTTATAGCATTCATCAATAATATTATATTTTTTTATCATTGAAAGAATATTTTGAAATTCTTTTTCTGATCTATTTTTTTTTTGAAACATTTCCTTAATCTCTTTTATTTCTTTATCGATTGCTTTTTGATATAGCATTATTATAGGTAGTGTTATTTTACCCTCATAAAAATCATTTCCTATATTTTTACCAAAAACTTTTAAATTTGAATTATAGTCTAAGGTATCATCTGCTATTTGAAACGTTAATCCAAGATTTTTACCATAAAATTCTAAAGCCTCTTTTATTTTATTTTCTTTTTTTGCTAGTATTGCACCAACTTTTGTTGCTGCAGCAAATAAAGAAGCAGTTTTGGCTGATATGATTTTTAGATAACTTGCCTCTAACATATCAATCTCTCCTTTATGTTGAAGTTGTAAAACCTCTCCTTGCGAGATTTCAGCTGATGTAGATGAAAGAAGTTTAAGCACCTCATTGTCTCCATCTTCAACCATCATTTCAAAACACCTGCTAAGCAAATAATCTCCTACTAAAATTGAAGACTGATTTCCCCAAATTCTATTAAGAGTTTTTTTTCCTCTTCTTGTTTCACCATTATCAATAACATCATCATGCATTAGTGTGGCTGCATGAATTAGTTCTACACAAGCTGAAAGGTTGATATCCCTCCCACCTTTTGTGTAACCACAAAGTTTTGCAGAACCTAGTGTTAGTAGAGCTCTCAATCTTTTTCCACCAGTTTTTAGATGATAATCTGCCATCTTATTTACTAGTTCAACTTTGCTGGATAGTTTCGTTTTGATTCTTTCATCAACCAAAGCCAACTTGTCCTCTACAGAATTTTTTAGTTCTAAATATGAATTGTTTACGTGGTTTTTTATTTGAACAACTGTTCCCATAAATTTAAAGTAATATAATTACATTAATATCATACTTATCAATTGACGCACCTAAAACTTCAACTATAAGTAGACTTTATATCTAACAAAAAATTTAATAAGCATAAGGATGTTTTCAATTTTCAAAAAAAAAAAAATTATACCTCATATAAAATTAAGCGGGGTTATAGGTAACGTAGGCAGATTTAAACAGGGTATTGATTTTGCCGGACAAGAAGAAATAATAAAAAAAGCCTTCTCTATTAAAAAATCGTTAGCTGTAGCAATTTCAATTAATTCTCCTGGTGGATCTCCAGTTCAATCTCATCTAATTCATGATTTCATTAGATATCAAGCAAAAAAAAATAAAAAAAAAGTAATTTTTTTTGCAGAAGATGTAGCGGCCTCAGGTGGTTATTTAATTGCATGTGCAGGTGATGAAATATACGCAAATCAAAGTTCAATCATTGGTTCAATTGGTGTGATTTACTCATCATTTGGTTTCAAAGATTTAATTCAAAAAATTGGAATACAAAGAAGAGTTTATACAGCTGGAAAAAATAAAAGCACTTTAGACCCTTTTATGGAAGAAAAAAAAGAGGATATAGAAAGACTAAAAAATATTCAACTAGATCTACATGAAGATTTTATAGATGTTGTAGAAAAAAGTAGATCAACAAAGTTAAAAAAAGATAAGGTAGAATTATTCTCGGGAGAATTTTGGTCAGGAAGGAAAGCGAAAGAATTAGGATTAATAGATGGAATAGGAAATGCTAATCAAATTTTAATAGATAAGTTTGGTTCAGATATTGTAATTAAAAAATTTGAAAGATCTAAAGGATGGCTAGCCAAAAGAATATCTTCTGAAAATCAAACCGATAAAATTATTAGTATCTTAGAAGAAAGATCTATTTGGCAAAGATATGGTCTCTAAAAAAAATAAAAAATCTAAAAAAAGTCCATCTTACCAAACTTTTCAAGAAACCATTTTAAATCTCCAAAAATACTGGGGCAAACATGGTTGTGTAATTTTACAACCATATGATATGGAAGTGGGTGCTGGAACATTTCATCCAGCAACAACTTTAAGGTCATTAGGAAATAAATCTTGGAAAGCAGCATATGTGCAACCGTCACGAAGACCCACCGATGGAAGATATGGAGAAAATCCAAACCGATTACAACATTATTATCAATTTCAGGTTTTGATAAAACCTTCTCCAAATAATATAAAAAAACTTTACCTAAATAGTCTAAGTTCAATAGGAATAAAACATTTAGAACACGATATTCGTTTTGTAGAAGATGACTGGGAAAGTCCAACACTAGGTGCTGCCGGCTTAGGATGGGAAGTTTGGTGCGATGGGATGGAAATAACTCAATTTACTTATTTTCAACAAATGGCTGGTCAGGAGTGTAAACCAATCCCAGTTGAGTTAACCTATGGCCTCGAGAGAATTTGCATGTTTACTCAAAATAAAAAAGATGTTTTTGATTTAGATTGGAATTCAGAAGGAATAAAATACAGAGATGTTTTTCTTCAAGCAGAAAAAGAATTTTCAGCCTATAACTTTGATTTTGCTAATGTTGAGAGTTTATTTAATCTATTTGATTTATTTGAAAAAGAGAGCAAATCTTTAATAGAAAAAAAATTTTCTCTCCCAGCATATGACCAATGTTTGAAGGCCAGCCATGTATTTAATACCTTAGATGCCCGAGGAGCTATTGGAGTAGCTCAAAGAGCAGAATATATTTCGCGAATAAGAGAATTAACAAAAAGTATTGGTGAAATTTGGCTTGAAAGTCAAAAATAAAATGTCAGAATTTTTATTAGAATTATTCAGTGAAGAAATTCCACCAGATTTACAGATTAATGCTAGAGAAAATTTGTTTAAAAATTTATGGGATTTTTTTAATAACCAAGGAATTAATTTCAAAAAAAATGAAAGGTTTTCGACTCCTAATAGAATTATAATTTATTTCAATCAATTAGATAAGATTATTTTCAAAAGTTCTAAAGAAATAAGAGGTCCAAATGTCAATTCCCCGGATAGTTCAATTGATGGATTTTTAAGATCAAACAATATTAATAAATTAAGTTTATTTAAAAAACTTACTGATAGAGGTGAATTTTATTTTTATAAGAAACCTGATGAAAAAATTAAAACACTAGATATTTTAGAAAACAATTTACCTATTTTACTATCCAAAATACCCTGGAAAAAGTCAATGAAATGGAGTGATTTTAACTTGAGTTGGGGTAGACCTTTAAAATCAATTTTTTGTATATTTGATGGTAAAAAGTTGAACTTCAAATTTGAACATCTTAACAGCCAAAACTATGTAATAGTTGATACAGAATTTGAAGAAAAAACAAAAAAATTTTCCAATTTTAAATCATATATAAATTTTTTTAATGATAAAGGTATAATTATTGATCAAAATCTTAGAAAAAAAAAAAATTGAAGAGCAATTAAAAAAAATACAAATAAAAAATAATTTTTTAACAGAAAATGAAGATAAAATTTTAAAAGAAGTTAACAATATTGTTGACCAACCTTATGTTATTGAGTGTAATTTTAGTGATAAATATTTAACTATACCAAAAGAAATTCTTTTAATTGCTATTAGAAATCAACTTAAATTTTTTCATTGTTTAAACTACAAAAAAGAATTTGCAAATACTTGCTTAGTAGTTTCTAATAAAAAAGATATTAAAGGTTATATTAAAGATGGGAATGAAAGAGTCTTGGAGGCAAGACTAAATGACGCTAAATTTTTTTGGGAGAAAAACAAATCACAAAACTTGTTAAAACAAATAGCAAAACTTAAAAAAATAAACTATTTTAATAATCTTGGTTCATATTTTGATAAAGTTTCAAGAATGAAAAAATTAGGGTCACTAATATCTGACGAGATGTTGATTAGTAAAGAAAAAGTTGAGGTATCTTGTTCTATTTCTAAAGTTGATCTGATGTCAGATATTGTGGGCGAATTCCCAGAACTGCAGGGAATTCTCGGTGGTTATTTTGCTGAGTCTCAAGGATTTGATAAAGAAATTAGTCTTGCTCTTAAAGAACAGTATCTCCCAACAGGTCTGAGTTCAAAAATACAAAAAAAACCTTATAGCATAGCTTTAACTTTAACAGACAAAATTGATACCTTGGTTGGATTTTTTGGAACTAATGTAAAACCTACAAGCTCGAAAGACCCTTTCGCTTTAAGAAGAACTGCATTAGGTCTAATTAGAGTTTTAGTTGAAAATAAAATAAATATTAAACTCAACGATTTAATACAATATTCAATTAAAATTTATGATGAACAGGGAATTAAGCTAATTAACCAGAACACTTCTAAAGAAATTAATAATTTTTTATTAGATCGCCTTAAATTTTTTATGAAAGAAAAAGAAATTAGAGCTGACATCGTTCAAGCAGCAACGAATTCTTTTACTTTAAACGACATTAATCTATTTTATATTAAGTCGAAAATTTTAAATAAATATCTTTCAAATCAAAAGGGAAGTGACCTAATTTCTACATTTAAAAGAGCATCAAACATTCTAGAAAATGAGATTAAAAATTCTAATATAAATTTATCGAATAACATAGATGTTGGACTTTTTAAAAATGAATTCGAAAAAAATTTATTTAAAAAAATCCAAGATATTAAAAAACACTTTTCTAATGTAATTAATGAAGAAAACTATCTTCAAACACTTGATGTATTATCAGAAGCAAAAAAAACTGTTTATGATTTTTTTGATAATGTCAAAGTAAATGATGAGGATTTTAATATAAAAAAAAATAGATTGGAACTTATTAAAATGTTATGTAAAACATTTAATAATTTTATCGAATTTTCAAGTATTGAGAGCAAACTATGAGTAAAATTACTTTTAATTTTAATTCCAAGAAAATTAGGAATTTAAAAAACCCAAAAAAAATTTTAGGCGGGAAGGGAGCAAATTTAGCCCAAATGGGTAAATTGGGTTTGCCAGTTCCACCAGGATTTACAATAACTACAAACGTATGTGACTTATATTTTAAATATAAAAAAAAACTTAATTCTAAGATTGTTAAACAAATTAGAAAAGAACTAAAATTAATTGAAAAACAGACAGGTAAAAAATTTGGTGATTTGAAAAATCCTCTTTTAGTATCCGTTAGATCTGGTGCTAGAATTTCTATGCCTGGAATGATGGATACAATTTTAAATCTTGGTCTTAATGATAATACTGTAATAGGCTTATCAAAAAAGACTTCTAACGAAAGATTTGCCAAAGATAGTTATAGAAGATTTATTCAAATGTATGGGACTGTTGTGATGGGTGTAGAATCTTATTATTTTGAGGATTTAATAGAAAATTACAAGCTTACAAAAGGGGTACTTTTAGACACGGAACTAGATGAAAAAGATTGGGATGGACTAATTGGCGATTTCAAAAAAATTATAAAGGAAAAAACAAACAAAGATTTTCCAATTAATGTTTTTGACCAATTAATAGGCGCTATTTCAGCAGTTTTTTTATCTTGGGAAAGTAAAAGAGCAAAAGTTTATAGAAGGATAAACAAAATCCCCGATGATTGGGGTACTGCAGTGAATGTTCAGTCAATGGTATTTGGAAACATGGGGAATGACTCTGCAACAGGCGTTGTATTTACCAGAAATCCTTCTAATGGAGTAAATAAACTTTATGGCGAATATCTAATAAATGCACAAGGTGAAGATGTTGTAGCTGGAACTAGAACACCACTAAATATTACTAAAATTTCAGGCTCTAAATTTTCACGAGAAAAAAATTCTATGGAAGAAACTTTTCCAAAAGTTTTTAGAGAATTAAAAAAAAATTTAAAAAAATTAGAACTTTTTTACAAAGATATGCAAGATGTAGAATTTACTGTTGAAAATAAAAAACTTTGGATGTTACAAACAAGATCTGGAAAAAGAACAGCTAAATCTTCAGTAAAAATAGCAGTAGACATGGTAAAAGAAAAACTTATTTCTAAAAAACAAGCAATTCTCAGAATTGATCCTAACACTTTGGAAAATCTTCTACACCCAATGCTTGATGAAAAAAGTGATCTTAATATTATAGCAACAGGACTTCCCGCTTCCCCAGGAGCAGTGAGTGGAAAAGTTGTTTTTTCTTCTGATGAAGCTGAAAATTTAAATAATATGTTACAAGAAACAATTCTTGTAAGAATTGAAACATCTCCTGAGGATATAAATGGAATGCATGCTGCAAAAGGTATTTTGACTTCAAGAGGTGGAATGACAAGTCATGCCGCTGTTGTTGCAAGGGGAATGGGTCGTCCATGTGTATCTGGTTCTAGTCAAATAGAAATTGACTATAAAAACAAAATTTTTAAGACCCCAAAAACTGTAGTCAAAGAAGGGGACATAATTACAATTGATGGTTCATCAGGAAGAGTAATTTTAGGAAAAGTTCCTACTATTAAACCAGAAATATCAGGTGATTTTTCTACAATTATGAAATGGGCTGATAAGTTTAGAAGAATTAAAATTAGAACAAATTCTGAAACACCAAGTGACACTAAAACAGCAAGAGATTTTGGAGCTGAGGGAATCGGACTTTGCCGAACAGAACATATGTTCTTTGATGATGAGAGAATAATGTCAGTGAGAGAAATGATACTTTCAAAAACAAAAGATGATAGAAATAAAGCTTTAAAAAAACTATTACCTCACCAAAAAAATGATTTTTATGAAATTTTTAAAATTATGAATGGTTTGCCAGTAACAGTAAGACTTCTTGACCCACCTTTACACGAATTTCTACCAAAGAGTGAGAAAGAAATTGAAGATGTTTCAATGTCACTAAATATGAAGATTGATGACATAAATTCTAGAATATCTGAACTTCATGAACATAATCCAATGTTAGGACATAGAGGATGCAGATTGGGAATTTCATACCCCGAAATTTATGAAATGCAATGTAAGGCCATTTTCGAAGCTTTAATTGAATGCAAAAAGAAAAAGTTAAAATCAATTATTCCAGAAATAATGATACCTCTTGTTTCAACCTCAAGAGAAATAAAAATTATGAGAGAATTAGTAAATAAAATCGCAACTCAAATACAAAAAGCACATAAAACTAAAATTGATTATTTGGTAGGAACTATGATTGAGTTACCTAGAGCAGCAATTAAGGCAAACGAAATAGCTAAGTATGCTGATTTTTTTAGTTTCGGTACAAATGATTTAACTCAAACTACTTTTGGAATTAGTAGAGATGATAGTGGAAAGTTTTTAAATGATTATTTAGAAACTAAGATATTTTCAATTGATCCATTTGTTTCAATAGATGATGGAGTAGGTGATTTAATAAAAATTGCCTGTGATAAAGGAAAAAGGCAAAATAATAAAATTAAGATGGGTATTTGTGGTGAACACGGCGGAGACCCAAAAAGTATCGATTTTTGTTCAAATATTGGATTGAATTATGTATCTTGTTCGCCCTTCAGAGTACCTGTTGCCAGATTAGCAGCTGCTCAAGCGAATTTGAGAAATAAAAACTAAGTTTTTTGATTGTTAACCTTGACCAATTAATACAATTTCCGCTAGATTGCTGAATGTCAAAATTGTTATCAGGTGCAGAAATTGTTTTTAAATGTTTACAAGACCAGAAAGTCGAATTTATATTTGGCTATCCAGGTGGAGCTGTTTTACCTATTTATGACGAATTAAAAAATCATGAAAGCATTAAACATATATTAGCAAGACATGAACAAGGAGCAGGTCATGCTGCTGAGGGGTATGCTAGATCTTCAGGAAAACCTGGGGTGGCATTAGTTACATCAGGACCCGGAGCTACAAATATTGTAACAGCTTTAACAGATGCATATATGGATTCGATTCCAATAGTTTGTATATCTGGACAGGTACCAACCCATTTAATAGGAACTGATGCGTTTCAAGAATGTGATACCACTGGTATCACTCGACCATGCACCAAACATAATTGGCTTGTTAAAGATATTAAAGATCTCTCAAAAACCATTCATAGGGCTTTTGAAGTAGCAACAACTGGTAGGCCTGGACCAGTATTAGTTGATATTCCAAAAGATATTCAATTTCAAAAAACACAATATACAAAATATACAAAACAAAAAAAAATTAATGGAAAGATTAATAACAAACATAAGCAAACTGAAATAGATAAATTGATAAAATTAATGAGCATGTCAAAGAAACCAATCTTTTATACGGGAGGAGGTGTAATAAATTCTGGCCCCAAGGCAAGTTTATTATTAAGAGATCTTGTAACTTCTACAGGGTTTCCTATCACATCTACTTTACAAGGACTTGGAGCTTTTCCAGCTGACAACAACCAATTTTTAGGAATGCTTGGAATGCACGGGACATACGAAGCAAATAATGCAATGCATGACTGCGATTTAATGATAAATATTGGTGCAAGATTTGATGACAGAATTACAGGGAAGATAGATGAGTTTTCTCCAAAATCTACCAAAGTACATATTGACATTGACCCATCTTCAATAAATAAAAATGTAAAAGTAGATTTACCCATAGTTGGTGATGTCGCTGAAGTTATAAACTCAACTTTAAAAACAATTAAGAAAAATAAACCAACTTTTATAAAATCTAATAAACAAAATATCTCTAAATGGTGGGAAAAAATTCAAAAATGGAGATCTGTAAATTCTTTAAGTTATACTGGTAGTTTAGAAACGATAAAGCCTCAATATGCAGTTCAAAGATTATATGAAATGACTAAGGATAAAGATACTTATATAACAACTGAGGTTGGTCAACATCAGATGTGGGCAGCACAACATTATAAATTTGACAAACCAAATAGATGGATGACTTCAGGTGGTTTAGGAACAATGGGTTATGGTTTGCCGGCAGCTATTGGAGTCCAGGTTGCTCATCCAAAAAAATTGGTTATTGACATCGCAGGTGAGGCTTCAGTACTAATGACAATGCAGGAAATGTCTACAGCAGTTCAATATAACTTACCAATTAAGATTTTTATTTTAAACAATGAATATATGGGTATGGTCCGTCAGTGGCAAGAACTACTACATGATAAAAACTATTCAGAGAGTTATACAGCTGCTTTACCCGACTTTGTAAAGTTAGCAGAAGCTTATGGTTGTGTTGGTATAAGAGCTACAAAACCAGATGAATTAGATGAAAAGATTAAAGAGATGTTAAACATTAATAGACCAGTAATATTTGATTGTAGAGTTGACAAGGTGGAAAATTGTTTTCCAATGATACCTTCTGGCAAACCTCATAATCAAATGCTTCTTGGTCCAAATGATAAGAAAGATAATAAAATTACCGGGAAAGGCAAAACATTAGTATAATGAGCAAATCAAGATCAGCTTATAGTATCCCTGGTAAAATTGGAAAAATGGATACCCATATAATTGTTGTTTGGGTTGACAATGAAGCAGGTGTCCTAGCAAGAGTCGTAGGATTATTTTCTGGCAGAGGTTACAATATAGAATCCCTTGCAGTTGCACAAATTGATCAAAGATTAAATATTTCAAGGATAACTATTGTTACAACCGGTACACCTCAAGTTATTGAGCAAATAAAATTGCAATTAAAAAAACTAATACCTGTTCATAAGGTTGCTGATTTTATGAGAAATGATAAAAATGTTATATTTAAAGAAATGGCTCTTTTTAAAATTGTTGGTAACGAAAGTAAAAGAAAAAAAGCTTTAAATGCGTGTAAAAAATTTAATGCAGTTATACTTGATAAAACAAAAAAATCTTATGTTATTCAAATAACTGCTTTAAGGAGAGAAATCGATATAATGACAAAAAATTTAAAAAAATTTGGCTTGGTAAGTCTTTCGAGAACAGGGGCAGTAGCCATGACAAGAGGATCGGAAATATTTAAATAGGAGAAATAACATGAAAATGTTTTATGAAAAAGATACGGATAAAGATCTTATTAAAAATAAAAAAATCGCGATTTTTGGATATGGAAGTCAAGGCCATGCCCATGCATTGAACTTAAAAGATAGTGGAGTTAAAGAGGTTGTTGTCGCACTTAGAGATGGTTCAGCTAGCAAATCTAAGGCAGAGTCTAAAGGATTAAAAGTTATGAGTCTATCTGATGCAGCAGAGTGGGCCGATGTAGTAATGATGCTTACTCCCGACGAACTTCAGGCTTCAATATATAAAAATCATATAGAGCAAAGAGTAAAAGAAGGCACATCAATAGCTTTTGCTCATGGTTTAAATATTCATTATGATTTAATTAAAGCAAGAAAAGATTTGGATATATTTATGGTAGCACCAAAAGGACCAGGACATTTAGTAAGAAGTGAATATGAAAAAGGTGGAGGCGTACCTTGTTTGTTTGCTGTACATCAAAATGGCTCTGGAAAGGCTCGAGATTTAGCAATGTCATATGCCTCAGCAATTGGAGGAGGGAGATCAGGAATTATTGAAACAACTTTTAAAGATGAAGTTGAAACTGATCTTTTTGGAGAACAAACAGTTTTATGCGGAGGTTTAGTAGAACTCATAAAGAATGGCTACGAAACATTAGTAGAAGCAGGATACGAACCAGAGATGGCTTACTTCGAAACTGTACACGAAGTCAAACTTATAGTTGACTTAATTTACGAAGGTGGAATTGCCAATATGAATTACTCAATTTCTAATACAGCCGAATATGGAGAATATATTTCTGGGCCTAAAATAATTAACAAAGAAGAGACTAAAAAAAGAATGAAAGAAGTTTTAGAAAAAATTCAGACAGGAAAATTCACTAAAGAATGGATGGAAGAGTGTAAAAACGGACAAAAAAATTTCCTTAAAATTAGGGCAAGATTAGCTGAGCATCCTATTGAGAAAGTTGGAAAAGAGCTAAGAGCAATGATGCCATGGATAACTAAAAAGAAGTTGATAGATAGCGATAAGAATTAGTTAAATTTTATATTAAATTCTAATTAAAATACCTTTTATTTTGCAATCTGGGCGAGAGATAGTAATATGCTCGAGCTATAAATTAAAAAAAATGACAGATAAAAACAGAGTTTATATTTTTGATACTACCATGAGAGATGGTGAACAATCTCCTGGAGCATCAATGAGTTTGGAGGAAAAACTTCAAATAGCAAGAGTTTTTGATGAGCTAGGCATTGATGTTATCGAAGCAGGGTTTCCAATAGCATCTCCTGGTGACTTCGAAGCAGTAACAGAAGTTAGTAAAATTTTAAAAAAAGCAATACCCGCAGGTTTATCAAGACACTCTAAAAAAGATATTGATAGGTGCTATGAGGCCTTAAAACATGCTCCAAGATTTAGAATTCATACTTTTATTTCTACTAGCCCTCTACACATGAAACATAAATTAAACAAGTCACCAGATGAAGTTTATGAATCTATCAAAGAACATGTAACATACGCACGAAAATTTACCGATGATGTAGAATGGTCTTGTGAAGATGGAACAAGAACAGATATGGATTATATGTGTAAAACAGTTGAATTAGCAATTAAATGTGGAGCAAAAACAATTAATATTCCAGATACAGTGGGATATACAGTTCCTTTTGAATTTAAAAAGATAATTGAAACTCTTTTAAACAAAGTTCCAAATATAGATAAAGCGATAATTTCAACTCATTGTCATAATGATCTTGGTCTAGCAGTCGCTAATTCCTTAGCAGGTGTGCAAGCAGGAGCTAGACAAATAGAATGTACTATCAACGGAATAGGTGAAAGAGCTGGAAACGCAGCTTTAGAAGAAGTTGTAATGGCAATGCGAACAAGAAATGATTTAATGCCATATAGCACCGGAATTAATACTACTCTTTTAAGCAAGGCATCAAAAGTTGTCTCTAATGCTACAGGTTTTCCAGTTCAATTTAACAAAGCTATTGTAGGAAAAAACGCATTTGCTCATGAGTCTGGTATTCATCAAGACGGTATGCTCAAAAATAGAAATACTTATGAGATTATGACTCCAGAAAGTGTAGGTGTTAAACAAACATCTTTAGTAATGGGAAAACACTCTGGAAGACACGCATTCAAAGATAAATTAAATAGTCTAGGATATATAGATGTAACGGATGATGTAGTAGAAAATGCATTTGGTAAATTTAAAATTTTAGCTGATAAAAAAAAACATGTGTATGACGAAGATATCATAGCTTTGGTAGATGATAGTTTGATTGTCGACAATAAAGTAAATGCAATAAATCTTAAATCTTTAAAAGTTTTCGCTGGTACCGGTGAACCTCAAAGAGCAGAAATGACCTTAGACGTATATGGAGAAATCAAAAATGCTTCTGAAACTGGGGATGGACCTGTTGATGCGATTTTTAAGTGTATTAAAAAACTTTATCCACATGAGGTAAAACTCCAGTTATACCAAGTACACGCAGTTACCGAGGGAACCGATGCTCAAGCAACTGTAAGTATCCGTATTGAGGAAAATGGAAAAACTACTGTTGGACAAGCAGCTGATACTGATACATTAGTTGCGTCCGCAAACTCATATATAAATGCGTTAAACAAAATGATTATTAAGAGAAATAAAACTGCACCAGAATCATCTGATATAAAAAAAAGAGATAAAACCAACAACAAAATGCGAGGAATATAATTATGAAATTTTTAAGGAAATTTACTCAAGTATGGAGCCAAGACATGGCGATAGACCTAGGGACAGCGAATACTTTAGTTGTTTTAAAGGGTCAAGGGGTAGTGCTAAACGAACCTTCAGTTGTTGCAGTTGTCGATAATAGTGGAAAAAAATCAGTTTTGGCAGTAGGCGATGAAGCAAAAACAATGTTAGGAAGAACACCAGGAAATATTCAAGCTATAAGACCTTTGAGAGATGGTGTAATAGCTGATTTCATTGTAACAGAGGAAATGATTAAACATTTTATAAAAAAAGTTCATAAAAGAAGTACTTTTGCAAATCCAAGAATTTTAATCTGTGTTCCAACTGGATCAACCCCTGTCGAGAGAAAAGCAATTCAGGACAGTGCATTAGCTGCTGGAGCTCGTAGAGTTCAGCTAATCGAGGAGCCAATAGCTGCTGCAATTGGTGCTGGACTTCCTATTTCTGAAGCAACTGGATCAATGGTTGTGGATATTGGAGGTGGAACTACTGAAATTGCAGTTATGTCTCTAGGCGGTGTGGTTTACTCAAATTCTTTGAGGGTTGCAGGAGATGCCATGGATAAAGCTTTACAAGATTACATGAGAAAAGAATATAATCTTATGATTGGCGATAGCACAGCAGAAAAAATAAAAAAAGAAACAGGTACAGCTATACCAACAAATAATAATACCTATGCAGTTAAAGGCAGGGATTTAAGATCAGGTACTCCAAAAGAAATTAATATCACAGAAGAGGACACTTCTGAAGCTTTGAATTTAATCTTAAGAGAAATGATTAACGGAATAAAAGATGCCTTAGAAAATACTCCACCAGAATTATCTGCTGATTTAGTAGATATGGGATTAACATTAACTGGAGGAGGAGCGCTTTTAAAAAATATTGATAAAAGATTTTCAAAAGAAACTGGATTACCAGTACACATTGCCGATGATCCTTTAGCATGTGTAGCTATAGGGACAGGTAGAGCATTGGATAACGAGGAGATATTTTCTACTGTTTTATCTGAATATTAAAAATGGATACAAGCAGAGATGATTTTGTAATTGCAATCCGTTCAGCATTTTTAAAGAAATCAAATAAACAGAGATTTTCTTTAATTTCATTATTAATTATTTCATTACTTTTTTTAATTCTTGGCGGATTTAATTTCCAAGCAATAGATATTTTAAGAACATCTCTTAAAGAATTAGTATATAGATCCTCTTTTATAGTTTCTATACCAGAGAATTATGTAAAAAATTCTTTTTATAAAGTTCAAAATCATTTTTTGATATATAATAAATATGAAAAAGCTATTCAGGAAAACAACGAATTAAAAGCAGAAAACTTTTCTAATTTATTTTTATCAAACGAAAATAAAAGACTTAAAAAAATTCTTGATGATTTCACAATTACTTCAGATGCTGTTGTTGCAAAAGTTTTAATTGATAAAAATAGTCCTTTTTTAAGATCTGTAGTTTTAAACAAAGGTAGTAAAGATGATATAAAACTTGGTATGGCAGTCTTAGACGGTGAATATCTTATTGGAAAAGTTGTGGAAGTAAATTTTTTAACATCAAGGACATTATTATTGTCTGATTTAAACAGCAAAATACCTATTGTTATAGAACCAGGCGGTTTTCAGTCAATTTTATCTGGCACAGGAGGAAATGACGGAAATCTTCAATATATTAAAGATGAATACGATTTTGCGAACGATAGTATTGTATTCTCTTCAGGCTCTGGTGGAATATTTAAAGCCGGAATTCCCATTGGAAAATTAAATAATTTCTCAAATACAGAAAAAAGCGTAACTTTTTTTTCTGATTTTACTCAACTTCAATTTGTTAAAGTTAAGAAATTTGAAAAAGATATACAAGAATGACCGAATTTACAAACAAAAATATTTTTAGAGTATTATATCTATACCTTCCAATTATATTATTATTTATTTCAGTACTTAATGAATTTGATTTCAATTACATGAATTTTAAATATTTCTCTTTTAATTTTCCTTATATCTTAATTTTTTATTGGAGTTTAAAAAAACCTGATTATTTAGGATACGGACTTATTTTTATTTCTGGATTGTTTAATGATGTTGTTATAGGTACACCAATAGGCCTAAGTAGTTTTTCTTATCTTTTAATCTGTGGTTTTGCTGCATACCTAAGATATATTACTTTGCGTCCTAGTTTGACTAAGGATTGGATTTTTTTTTTAGTAACAATTATTTTTGTAAATTCAATAAATTTTTTGATTTTAGAAATATTTTTTACAATAAAAATGGATTTAGTTTATTTATCGATAAATATTATTCTTACATTTTTGTTTTATATAATATTTGCAAATATTTTTGATATTTATCAAAAAGTAGTTTTTGGGAAAACAAATGATTAGTAGTGGAGACTCTGGATATAGGAAGTTCAATGTAATTAATAGGAGAATGTTCCTTATTTCTTTAGCAAAAGCTGTTGTCTTCACAGGTATAGTTGCTAGACTTTTTTCTTTACAAATAAACGAGAATAAAAAGTACCTTACTTTATCAGACAAAAATAGACTACGAGAGTGGAGACTTCCTCCAGTTAGAGGTGAGTTTTTAGACTATTTTAATAAAACGATAGCAGGAAATATAAAAGTCTATCAATTACATGTAATACCAGAACAAGTAGAAAACTTTAAATCACTAATGGTAAGACTTAAGGAAATATTAAATCTCACAGATAAAGAATTTATAAGTATTATTAAAAAAAAAAATAAACAAAAACCATGGGAAACTTTAATCATATCGGAAAATTTAAGTTGGGACCAATTTTCAAAGGTAAATTTTTATTTACACGAATTAGTTGGTGCAAAACCTGTATTGTCTGTCGCTAGAAACTATCCTTTTGAAGGGAACTTTACTCATGTTTTAGGTTATGTTTCTCAAGCAAGCCAAAGAGATTTAATTGAAAATGAAAAAATAAAAAAAAGCCATGTACCAGGTTTAAGAGTAGGTAAAACTGGACTTGAAAAAACATTCGAGAATGAATTAATAGGCACGAATGGTGTTCAGAGATATGAAGTTAATGCATATGGTAAAAGGATAAATCAAATAGAATTTCAAGAGGGTATTAAAGGCAAAAATGTAAGACTTACAGTTGATACCGAAGTTCAAAAACTTGCAAATGAATTATTAAAGAATAAATCAGGGTCAATAAGTATTATGGATATTTTCACAGGTGAAATTATTGCAATGCATTCATCACCATCATTTGATCCTAATTTGTTTTTATACGGCATATCTAAAAAAAGTTGGAATGAAATTACAAAAAATCCTCTCAAACCTTTGATCAACAAAACTATTCGAGGCTTGTACTCACCAGGATCAACCATTAAACCAATTGTTGCTCTTTCAGCTTTAGAAAATGATGTAATTTCCCCAAATTTTAAAGTTAGGTGCACTGGTAAAATGGAAATGTACGGTCAAACTTACCATTGTTGGAAAAAAGAAGGGCATGGAGTACTAAACTTACGCGATGCGATAAAACAATCTTGTGACACTTATTTTTATGAAACTTCAAGGAAACTTGGTGTTGACAGGTTAAATCTCACAGCCAGAAAATTTGGTTTAGGGAACAAAGTTTTTAAAGAAAAATTGTTTGATGAAAAAAAAGGATTAGTTCCAAATACAACTTGGAAAAAAGAAAATCTCGGCAAAGGCTGGGTTTTAGGTGAAACACTTATTACAGGAATCGGACAAGGTTATATTCAAACTACACCTCTACAATTATGTTTGATGACAGCTCAGTTAGCTAATGGTGGATTTAAAATTTATCCAAAAATAGTCGATGATAAAAAATCAGATAGTTATGATCAAGTAAAATTAAAAATGCAAAAAGCATTAGAAAATTTGGATAAAGAAAAAAATCTGTCATCAATTATAAGAGCAGGAGAAGAATTCTTTAAGATTGGTCCAAAGGATTACCGCCCATTGTTTAGAAATCAGGAAAATATTAAATTTGTGTTAGAGGCAATGTTTGCTTCAACAAATGAGGTAAGGGGCACATCATATTCATCTAGAATAAATGATGAAAAATATCAGTTTGCCGGTAAGACAGGAACTGCACAAGTTAAGAGAATCACAAAACTTCAAAGAGAATTAGATTTAGATACAAGTCAAATCCCTTACGAAGACAGAGATCATGCTCTATATATTGCATTTGGTCCTTATAAAAATCCTCGATATTCAATAAGTGTTATTGTTGAACATGGCGGAGCTGGAAGTGTTGCTGCAGCACCCATCGCCAAAAAGTTATTTAAACTTGTAATTGATAGGCACGAGGAGAGAGAACGCATCAGAACCAAAAGTGTTTGAATAATTTATGATTTATATATCTCCATATTCTGACAAACTTACTTTCTTTCAAAAATTAAGATCGTTAGATTACATCTTACTGTTAAGTATTTTTTTAATAGGAGTAATCAGTTGTTTTGCAATGTATTCAACAGATGGTGGTGAATTTCTTTACCACAGCAAAAGCCACATTATTAGATTTTTTGTATTTTTTATATTGATGATTTGTTTATCTTTTCTAAGTATTAAATTTTGGCACTCAATTGGTTATATATTATATATTGGAGTTCTTATTTTATTAATTTGGGCATCATTGTATGGTGTTTCCGCATCAGGTTCTCAAAGATGGATCAATCTTTATTTTATAAATTTACAGCCATCTGAATTAATGAAAATTGCTATCATTATTTGCTTTGCTAAATTTTACCATCGGGTACAAGTTGAAAATATCAATAAATTTAAAAATATTTTAATACCTACAACTTTACTTATTATCCCTACTCTTTTAGTTGTATCCCAACCAGACTTAGGAACCTCAATATTGATTGCTTTAAGTGGATTAATTATAATATGGCTAGCTGGACTAAAAGTGAAATATTTCGCATACTCTCTTTTAATATTTGTAGGTTCCTTACCCTTTGTAATCGCTTTTTTAAAACCCTACCAAAAATTAAGAGTGTTAACTTTTTTTAATCCTGACAAAGACCCCCTAGGAGCCGGTTATCAGATAATTCAGTCAAAAATTGCTGTTGGATCCGGTGGATTGACAGGAAAAGGATTTTTAAAAGGAACACAAAGTTATTTAGAATTTTTACCAGAAAAACATACTGATTTTATATTTACGTTATTTTCAGAAGAATATGGCTTCATTGGATCTGTATTTCTTTTATTACTATATGTAATTATGATTTATAGAATTTATTTAATTGGGGCAAATTCAAGAAGCTTTTTTGCCAAGTTATTTTGTTACGGTTATAGTGCTTCAATATTTATTTATGTCACGGTAAATATGTCAATGGTTCTTGGCTTATTACCCATTGTAGGCTCACCATTACCAATTATGTCATATGGTGGATCTTCTATGCTATCTACAATGATAGGATTCAGCATTGTTATGAGTGCTAACATTTATCGCAGACAGGTTATCTCTTAAAGGAAAATTTTTATTGTCCAAATCATAATCTATAAATTATAATTAAAGATATAATCTTCATGAAAAAAGTAAAAATTGGAATTATTGGTGCTGGCATACAAGGAGTATGTTGTGCTCTTTTTTTGCAAAAAAAAGGATTTGAAGTTTTTTTATTTGATAGGGACGAACCTGGAAATGCAGCTTCATATGGAAACGCTGGACATTTTTCTCCGTATGCTTCAGTTCCTCTTAATAGACCAGATGTTTTAACAGATGTACCAGCAATGCTTTTAAGCAGCAGAGGTCCGTTAGCACTAAAATGGAACTATGTACCCAAAATGGTGCCATGGTTTTTAAAATTTATTAAAAATTGTTCTAAAGAAAAAATGATGCATACAGCAAAATATATGCACCAATTGTTAGATTTATCATTACCAGCTTATGATGAATTATTTCAAGAAATTGATTTAGAGAATTTAGTCGAAAACAAAGGTATAATGTATATTTGGGAAAAACAGAATATAAAAAGTAGAGAATTAGAAATTAAAATTCGGAATGAATTAGGAGTTAAACAAAAATTACTAAATCCAAAAGAAATCCATGACTTAGAACCCAACATAAAACCTTTTTATCATGGAGGTGTTTTTTACGATTATGCAAGACATGCAACAAATCCAAGAAAAATTTTAATTAAATTGTTTGAAAATTTTATTAAAAAAGGAGGAACATTTTTAAAACATAATGTTCAAAATTTAAATTTTGAAATTGATAAACCTATAATTAAAATAAACGAAAAAAAAATAATTTTTGATAAATTAGTAATTGCTTGTGGAGCATTTTCAAAAAAACTTACAGAAACACTTGATGAAAAAATTCCTTTAGACACTGAAAGAGGTTATCACATTCATTTCAAAAACTATTCTCATCTACTTTCAAGGCCAGTTGTTTGGGCTAATAGAGGGTTTGGGATCACTCCTATGGATCAAGGTTTAAGAGTGGTAGGAACTGTAGAATTTGGAGGACTTAAAAACGCAATTACAAAATCTAGAATAGATAACCTAATAATGAACGCTAAAGATATGTTAGATGGTCTTCCCGAACACCAAGATGAATGGCTCGGTTTTAGACCTACATTACCAGACTTTTTACCTGTAATTGGACCTTCAAAAAACTATCAAAACATATTTTATTCTTTTGGCCACCATCATTTAGGATGGACTTTGGGGGCAATTTCTGGAAAAATAATTTCAAAAATGGTTTCCGGAGAGAAAACAAATTTAGAACTAGAACCCTATAATTCAATAAGGTTTAGTTAGTGTCTAAAAATTTTAAAGCATATACAATGCTTGTTTTAGCGACTTTTTTTTGGTCGGGTAATTTTATTGTCGGAAAGTTTGCTTTTTTACAAGATATACCACCTCTCTCATTAGTATTCTTTAGATGGTTAACAGTATGGTTAATTTTATTACCGTTCACTTTTAAGGAAATTTTAATGTTAAAAAAAAAAATTTTTAAAAATTTTCCTTTACTTCTTCTTTTAGGATTAACTAGCGTTGGTCTATTTAATTCAATAGTATACTTATCATTAAGTCACACTCAGGTAATAAACGCTTCTTTATTTAATACAGCAATACCTGCTGTAATAATACTTGTTTGCTTTTTATTTAAAATTGAAAAAACTAATTTTTATCAATTACTCGGTCTCTTTATTTCCGTTGTTGGAATTTTGTTTATTATTACCAAAGCAGACTTAAACATCTTACTAAATCTTAATTTTAATGTCGGGGATTTATTAATGGTTGTTGCAGTTATATCATGGGGCATCTATTCTGCTTTTTTAAAAAAATTTAAATTAAAGATATCTTTGCTTTGTTTTGTTCATATTATATGTTCTCTTGGCTTACTTTTTGTGATTCCACAATTTTTATATGAATTTATTCAAGGAGATTTAATAAAAATTAACAAAACTTTTTTCTACCTGTTATTCTTCTTAGCTTTATTTCCTAGTATTGGTTCTATGTATTGCTGGGCAGGGGCAGTTTCAATAATCGGGCCTAACAGAGCTGGAATATTTCTTTCTTTGATACCTTTGTTTAGTACTTTGATGGCAATAATCTTTTTCGAGGAAATTTTTAAAATATACCATTTTTTTGGAGCATCTTTTATTATATTGGGTATAATGATTGCAAATATATCTTTTAAAAAATATTTGAAATTATTTAATTAAAATTATGCAAAAAAAAAATTCAAAACTTTCTTCCATTCAAAAACTTATTTTATTTGAAGAGAGTACTGAACCGCCAGGGTCAAGTGATTTAAATTTTGAAAAAAGAATAGGAACTTATCATTGTGCAAATTGTGATGTAAAATTATTTGGTTCAGAATTTAAATATGAAAGTGGTTCAGGTTGGCCGTCTTTTTTTAAATCATTTCCCGATGTGTTTGAAACAAAAACTGATCACAAAACTGGCTATCCGCGTACAGAATATCATTGTAAAAATTGTGGTGGACATCACGGACATATTTTTGACGACGGCCCAGATCCAACTGGAAAGAGATTTTGTAATAACGGCGCCTGTTTATTATTTAAACCTAAAAATATTTAATAATTTATTTAAGGATAAGTTTTTTTAATTCATTTTTCTTTTCAAGTTCTCTTAACTCTTGGTACCCACCGACATGGTAGTTATCAAAGAAAATTTGAGGAATAGTTCTCTTACCTTTTGTTTTTTTAACCATTTCTTCTTTTAGACCCGCTTCTTTTGAGATATCAATTGATTCATAAACGAGATTATTCCTCTCTAGTAGTCTTTTGGCAGCTTCGCAAAAGTTGCACATTGGACCTGAATACATAATAATTTTTTTCATAATCTAAATATTTATATTTTTGAATTAATCAAATTTATCATTTTTTAACTTATATTTATTAATTTTAAATCTTATATTTGATCTAGATTTAATAAACATTTTTAAATGCTTTGTTTTTCTTTTTTTTACTCTTTTTCTCCATAGTTTAAATGAGGAAAATTTTAAGTATTTTCTCATTGTTTTAATTACGTCCTTTTCTCTAAGTCCAGTTTTTTTCTCAATCTCTTCAAAGGTTATTCTGTCTGCCCAGGCAGCCCATATAACCCAATTTAAAGTGCCCGATTCGGGTTCTGGGTTCTTTACTTTTGTAATAGGTTTGCGACTTTTTTTCATTTTTTTAATATTCCAGTAAATACATTAAAGTTTTTTAATGCAATTTTTGCGAGCTATGGTATATTGTAAAAGATAGTCCTAATTAACCATCTTTAGCTCCCGGTTTTAGGACTATCTTCCACAAAATCATCTAAATATATAGCTTATTTGATATAATTATTTGTTGCAAAAATGACACATATCTTAAAAAAAAGTTTTTGCTTCTTTAGATTTTTTAACATAACTATATATTCCAATTGTAAATTTATAAATTTAATAGGGAAAAAATAATGATTAAAAAATTATTGTCTACTTTTGTAGCCTTATTTTCATTGTTGTTAGTAACAACTAACTCAAATGCTGGTGGATTATCAATCGGTTTATCAGGCTCAATGAACATGCTAGATACAGGAGTTTCAGACGACATAGATAACAATGGAACTAAAGATACAACAAAATCATATAGTGATGATGATTTCTCAGGATCTATTTTTGCAGAATATTCTATTGAAACTGGCAATGGATCAGTAACTGTCGGTGTAGATTATATTCCAATGGACGCAGATATAGATAAGAGATCTATTACACAAAGCTCAATTAAAGCTGCAAGCTCAACAGCAACTTCAGGAACAAATTCTGCTGAAGGTACTATTGAGAACCACTTTACAGTCTATATTCAACCATCAATTAATATTGGAGCATCAGAAATTTTTGCTACATTAGGATTAGCTCAAGCAGACGTTATTGGTAAAAGTGTTTCACTTTCTTCTACAGATATATCGCAAAGTAAAACTCTAGAGGGAATTAAATATGGTGTTGGTCTTAAACATGGTTTAACTGATACCACTTTTTTAAAAGCTTCAGTGTCTTTAACTGATTACGACGCAGTATCATGGACTACATCTAATAATACAAAAGGTACAGCAGATATTGAAAATCTTGATGTATCATTATCATTAGGAACTAGTTTCTAAACTGAAGAAAAAGATTTAAAAAAACCCACTAATTATTAATTGGTGGGTTTTTTTTTGTTTAAAATTTTTAATCATGCATCTAGGATTTATTGGTACAGGGCAAATAACCAAAGCAGTTATCACAGGCATAATTGCTTCAAAAATAAAAATAAAAAAAATCTATATTTCTAATAGAAACAAAAAGATATCTAAATATTTAAAAACTAAAAGTAAAAAAATATCTATTATAAAAGATAATCAAGAAATACTTGATAAATCCAAATGGATTTTTTTAGCGGTAACCCCGAGTGTCGGAAATAAGATAATTAAAAATCTTAAATTTAAATCCAGTCATACTATTATAAGCTTTATTTCTACAATGACTTTACCAGATTTGAAAAAGAATATTAAAGTAAAAGCTAAAATTACAAGAGCAATACCTCTTCCACCAATTTCACTTATGAAAGGACCAGTTCCAATATTTCCTTCAAATTTAAAGGTTAGAAACTTTTTCAATAGATTAGGCTCAAGCATAGAAATAAGTAATGAAAACTTATCAAAAAATTTTTGGGCAACATCTGGAATGATGGCATCTTTCTATGAGTTATTAAGTTTAATGTCTAATTGGCTCATTAAAAAGGGTGTCAAAAAAAATCAAGCTCAAGATTATGTTACCTCTTTGTATTTAGCATTATCTGAATATGCAGTATTAAATTCCAAAAAAGATTTAAGACGTCTAGTAAAAGATTCTCAAACGCCAAATGGACTAAATGAACAAGGTGTTAGAGAACTTAAAAAAAGAGGATTTTTTAAATTAACTGAAAAAACTCTTAATAGTATTCTAAAAAGATTAAACAAAGTATAATTTTGTATGGAGACCAATAAAAATATTTTGCAGATAAATAATCTTACAAAATATTTCGGAGGCCTTGCTGCACTCTCAAACTGCTCGTTAAAAATTAAAAAAGGAACAATAACTGGAATAATAGGTCCTAATGGGTCTGGAAAAACAACTCTATTTAATCTTATTTCTGGAAATCTTAAACCAAACTCGGGGAAAGTTTTCTTTAATTCACAAGACATAACAAAAATACCTTCTTATGAATTATTCTCAAAAGGTATTTTACGAACATTTCAGATTGCACACGAATTTACAAATTTAACAGTTTTAGAAAACTTAATGATGGTTCCTGGAAACCAATCAGGAGAAAAATTAATTAATGCGTTTTTGAAACCTTCTTTAATTAAGAGAGAAGAAGAAATAATAAAAAAAAAGGCTTACGAAGTAATTGAATTTTTAAATCTTAAAGATCTTGCAAATGAGTTAGCTGGTAATTTATCAGGAGGTCAAAAAAAATTATTAGAGCTAGGCAGAACAATGATGGTTGATGCAAAAATTGTTTTATTGGATGAAGTAGGAGCAGGAGTTAACAGAGCTCTATTAAAAGAGCTTGGGACCGCTATTTTAAAATTAAACAAAGAGAAAAACTATACTTTTTGCATGATAGAACATGACATGGATTTCATAAGCAGAATGTGTAATCCTGTCATTGTTATGTCTGAGGGCTCAGTCTTATTTGAGGGAAGCCCAAATGAAGTTAAAAAAAATGAAAGAGTAATTGAAAGTTATCTTGGTAAAGCAAAAATATCTAATAGAGATGATAAATAATGGCTTTTTTTGAGGGAAATAAAATGACAGCAGGCTATGGAAATGGGCCAGACATAATCAGTTCTTGTTCTATCAACGTTGATAGAGGGGAGATAGTAGCAATTTTAGGTCCAAACGGTGCGGGCAAATCTACTGCTATGAAAGCCATGTTAGGACTACTAAAATTAAAATCTGGATCAGTTTTAATAAACGGTAAAGATATTACAAAGTTTTCACCACAAGATAGAGTAAAAACAGGAATTTCTTTTGTACCTCAAAATAGGAATGTTTTCACTGACTTAACTGTTAGAGAAAATTTAGAAGTAGGAGCATTCTTAAGAAATGACGACCTAAACAAAATTATAGAGGAAATTTACGAATTATTTCCAATATTAGATGAAAAAAAATCACAAATTGTTGGAGAATTGTCGGGTGGACAGAGACAACAAGTAGCTTTAGGAAGGGCTTTAATGATAAAACCTTCGGTTTTAATGCTGGATGAGCCAACCGCAGGAGTTTCTCCAATTGTAATGGATGAATTGTTTCAACATATCATTAAAGTTAAAAATACTAATGTAGCTATTATAATGGTCGAACAAAACGCAAAACAGGCTTTAAGCATATCTGATCGTGGTTATGTATTAGTTACCGGTCAAAATAAATTTGAAGGATCTGGAAATGAATTACTTAAAGATCCAGAAGTAAGAAGATCATTCCTTGGAGGATAAAAATGGATTATTTAAATGCGATAATACTTTTATTAAATTATATTTTTGTTCCAGCACTAACTTATGGATCTCAATTGGCTTTAGGTGCAATTTTTGTTACACTAATTTATGGAGTTTTAAGATTTGCAAATTTTGCAACAGGGGACATGATGTCTTTTGGAACAATGTTTGCAGTATTATTTACATTTTATTTCCAATCTTTAGGTGTAAGTTTAGGAGTTTTACCAACTGCATTATTAACGATTCCTTTTGCCACAATAATGATGATTTTATACATGCTCACTATAGATAAGCTTGTTTTTAGTTACTACAGAATTAAAAAAAGTCCACCCGTGGTTCTAGCGATGGTAAGTGTTGGAGTGATGTTTGTTACTCAAGCGATTATAAGAATAATAATTGGTCCTTTTGACAGAAGATTTCTTGATGGTGAAAAATTTATTTTAAAAGCTACAGAATTTAAAGAAATAACCGGTTTAAATGAGGGTTTAACAATTAAATCAACTCAGGCAATTACAATAATTGTTACAATCATTGTGGTGTCAATTATGTTTTGGTTTCTTAATAAAACAAAAACCGGCACAAGTATGCGAGCATATTCAGATAATGAAGATCTTGCTTTATTGTCAGGTATAGATCCCAAGAAAGTAGTACTGGTTACCTGGGCAATAGCAGGAATCTTAGCCACAGTTGGAGGTGTTTTATACGGTCTGGATAAAAGCTATAAACCTTTTGTTTATTTTAATAATATGCTTCCTATTTTTGCTGCAGCTATCGTTGGAGGAATTGGAAATCCACTTGGAGCTTTTCTTGGTGGTTATGTTGTTGCATTTGGAGAAATATTGATAACTTATGCGTATAAAAAACTTTTTACTTACTTATTACCAGAGGGTTATGAACCAAATTCTCTAATGCAGCTGTTATCCACTGATTACAAATTTGCAGTATCATTTTCTATTCTAGTAATCGTACTTCTTTTCAGACCCTCAGGTATATTTAAAGGACTAAGATTATGAAACAGTATCTAAATGTTATTACAGCATACATAATAATGTTCATTCTAATAATTTTAGTAGGAATATTTCAATCTTGGTCTCAAGCATTATCAATTTTAAATTATTGTCTAATATCTGCAGTAATGACCATAGGAGCAAATATACAATGGGGTTATGCGGGACTAATTAATTTTGGAATTATGGGATATACCGCCCTAGGTGGTTTAGCTGTAGTTCTTGTTTCTGTTGCACCAGTACCCGAAGCATGGAAAGCTGGAGGGCTTAACATGTTAGTTTGTGTAGCCGTAATTATAGGTATGATTTATTCTATTCGATATAGTTTAAGTAAAATTAAAAAATCAAAAAAAAGAAATTATTTAATCATTGGTATAATTATCTTCGGCTTAATACTTATTCGAGTAATTTCTGGTCCGGCTATTGAAAATATTGAAGCGGTTGAACCTGCCAAAACTGGTTTTTTGGGCGGTTTAGGAATGCCTATATTGTTTTCATGGATAGTAGGGGCCTTTCTCGCTGGAGGTTTAGCCTATATAATCGGCAAGATAGCTTTAGGATTAAGAGCAGACTATCTTGCAATAGCAACTTTACTAATTGCAGAAATAGTTGTCTCAATAATTAAACATGAAGATTGGCTTGCAAGAGGCGTTAAAAATGTAATTGGATTAAAAAGACCTGTTCCCTACGAGGTTGATCTCCAAAATACTCCTTGGTTTATAAATTTAGTTGAAAAATTCAATTCAGGAAAATTAAATGTTATAAATTCTATTTCTGAAAAACAAGATGCTTTAAAGCAATTAGTGATAGATGCATCCTCGGTATATGTTAAACTCTGTATGACGGGTCTCTTTTTGACAGTTGTTATTATCTTATTAGTTATTACTCAAAAAGCTTTATATTCCCCGTGGGGAAGAAAAATGAGAGCGATAAGAGATAACGAAGAGGCAGCAAGTGCAATGGGTAAAAATGTTGTAAAAGAACATCTTTTAATTTTTATTTTAGGTTCTGCCGTAGTTGGATTAGCAGGTGCTATGATGGTAACAAATGACGGTCTATTCACACCAGGAAGCTATAGACCAATGAGATACACATTTGTTATTTGGGTAATGGTAATAGTTGGTGGAACTGGTAATAACTTTGGAGCAATATTGGGAGGTTTTGTCGTATGGTTTTTATGGGTAGAGGCAGCACCTATAGCTTTATTTTTAATTAATTTTTTTACCTCCAATTTAGCGGAAACTAATGCTTTAAAAGTTCATTTGATTGAAAGTGCTCCATATTTTAGATTCTTAATGATTGGAATAGGCGTGTTATTAATTATGCGCTATAGACCACAGGGTATTTTACCAGAAAAAATAATAAAACATTAAAAAAAGTAATAGAACAATTAAAATGATTAAGAAAAAACTTTTAAAAACAAGATTTAAAGCAAGATTTAGAAAAAATAAACGAATTTTAAAAGAAAAAATCGAAAGTTTTTTTGGTTGGGTAAAAGGTGCAGAAATTGTTGAACTACCAACGTGCAATATTAAAGAGGATCCAGTTAGACCAGAGCTAGACAATGAATTCAGAACAAGTTATGGGAGAAAAATATACGGTGTAAAATATCAGAATGAAATTCACGCAGTAATGTGTTTTGCTTTTACAAATAATATTCCTAAATCTGTAGAGGAATTAGATATGATGAGCAAAGATGCTTACCTCCAAAGTATAAATAGAGATTTCAAAGTTGGACAAATTGCTATTGCTTATACAGTTTGGTCCAAAAAAAAAGGTGGTGGAAAATTAATTGTTAAAGAAGTATTTAAGCTAATAAAAAAATCAAACCATTTAAATAGACTAATAACTTTATCCCCATTAACTGAAATGGCTAGAAAATTTCATTTAAGAAATGGAGCAATAGAATTACAAGTTAATGAAACAACCCAAAATTTTGAATATACCAAAGTACAAAATTAGCTTGTTTAATAAAAATTAATTTAAAAACCAGCGACATTTTGTGTCGCTGGTTTGATGATTATTATCTTTGTTTTTTAGTTTTAAACTTTCCGCCTTTAATTTCTTTTTCTAAAAAAGAACCAAAGGCTTCACCAACATTAGTAAATTCTACACCTGTTGCACCTTCATAGTTGATAGGTTTTCCTTTAGCGAGTAAATCTAAACCTTTTTTTAATTCACCAGGATATATTTTTTTCCCAGGGGCGTTTGCTACTGACATCACATTTTTTTGAATTGTCGCTCTATCAGCTTTACCACCTGCTTGCATGGCCAATGTAATTAAAGCTGCTGCATCGTAAGACTCGCCAGTGTACGGACCTGATGAGTCTATACCTGCTGATTTTGCAACTTTTGCAAATACACCTGCTCCTTTTCCAGTTGAGCCTGGTAAAGATCCAAAAGATTTATTTAAAGCCTTACCAAAATTATCTGTTAATGAGTCACCGATCATACCGTCAGAAAGAATAAAAGTATCAAATGCTCCCGAGTCTAAGGACCCTTGAATAATTCCTTTTCCTCCTTGATCAAGATAACCAATTACAGCTACTGCATCTCCACCTGCAGATGCTAAAGTTGCTACTTCTGCAGAGTAATCTGCTTTACCATCTTCATGTGAAGTAACTGTTGTAACTTTAATACCTCTTTCTTCAGCTTCTGCTTTATATACGTCAGCTAAACCTTTTCCGTAATCATTATTAGTATATGTTATTGCAACACTTTTAACTCCTCTGTCTTTAGTAATCTCTGCTAGAATCTCGCCACCTCTCGCATCTGATGGTGCAGTTCTAAAAAAATAACCTTTATCATCCAGATCTGTTAATCCAGGTGAAGTTGCTGATGGAGATATCATTACCACTCCATTAGGAACCGCAACATTAGTTGCAATTGCTCCAGTTACACCAGAACAGTCTGCTCCCATTATAGCAATTACTCCTCCTTTGACCAAACCTTCAGCAGCTGTAGTTGCTGCAGCAGAGTCTACACAAGTTGAATCAGCTCTTTCAACTGATATTTTTTGACCACCCAATAATGAGCCAGACTCGGAAGCTTCTTTAAAAGCTAACTCAGCTGAGGCAGCCATTGCTGGCGTAAGAGATTCAATAGGGCCAGTAAACCCTAAGATCACACCCATTTTAATATCTGCCATAGTATTAGTTGTAGTAGTTACAACAAATAAAAAAGCAGCTAAAATTATTTTTTTCATATGTTTCCTTTAATTGTTTACAATTTATAAAATCAAAATTAAATATGATTAGATATTAAATTCAATAGAAATTTATTCCTCTTTTTAAAGTAAAAACGCTATTGTTGTAAAAATAAAGCCAAAAATAATAATTATTACTAGGATTTCTACTTATAATTAATTTATATTAAATGTAATTTTTTAATTATGCGACAGATTAAAATAAGACCTAAATTTAATAAAATATACAACCCTAGAATAGGATTAATAACTTTAGCTACAGATTTTGTTATAGAAAAAGATTTTAAAAATGTAATAAAAAATAAAAATATTGATTTTTTTGTGAACAGAATAACTTGTTATAATCCTCTGACCAAAAATAATTTACTTAAAATGTCTTTACAAATTACTCAAGTTACAAGAAACATACTTCCAAATGAAAAAATAGATTGTGTTGTATATGGATGTACATCAGGAACAATTGCTAGTGGTTTTAAAACCGTCGAAAGAAAAATAAAATTAGCAAAACCAAAAACAAAAGTAACAACACCAAGTTCTGCTGCAATTAAAGCTTTAAAAAAACTTAAAATAAAAAAGATTTCAGTTTTTACACCATATTCAAAAAAACTGAATAATGAAGTTTTACAATTTTTTAAACAGGAAAATTTTGAAATAACATCTAACTCATACATGGATATACGCTCAGACTCAGATATATGGAAAATAGACAAGAATTATTTGTACGATAAATTATCAAAGTTGGAATTAAACAATGCTGAAGCTTTATTTGTATCTTGTACTGCTTTACCCATTTTAGAATTAATTGAAAAACTTGAAAAAAAGCTTAACAAGATAGTCTTATCAAGCAATCAAGTTTTAATTTGGGATGCCCTAGAAAATATAGGTCGAAACAAATCCATAAAAGGTTTTGGGAGTTTATTCAAAAATAATTGAAATGATTTTTAGTAAAGAAGAATATTTAAATAGGTTTAAAGAGGTTCAAAAATCTATGGAAGAGAAAGGTTTAGAATTATTAATTTCACAAGATACCGCTAATATCAATTATCTGACTGGATATGATGCTTGGTCATTCTATTATGCTCAATGTGCAATAATTCACATCAATCATGAAGAACCAATTTTATTCATCAGAGCTCAGGATGCAGGTGGAGCTTATCTAAATAGCTTTTTAAAAAACGAAAATATAATTGTTTATGAAGAAAAATATATTCATTCTTGGCCGATGCATCCCTATGATAAATTGATTGAATTCCTAAAAAAAAAAAGTTGGGACAGTTTAAAAATTGGTGTTGAAATGGATAGTCATTATTTCACTGCTTATTGTTACGAAAAGTTAATAAAAGGTTTACCCAATTCAAAGATCAAAGACTCAAATAGATTAGTTAATTGGGTTAGGTTTATTAAGTCAGACACAGAAATTAAATTAATGAAAACAGCGGCAAAAATTTCTGAAGAAGCTATGAAAGTAGCATATGATCAAATTCAGCCTGGTGCAAGACAGTGTGATGTTGTTGCTGAAATACAAAAAGCATTATTTAAAGGCACTAAAGAATGTGGAGGAGAATATGCTAGCATAACTACTTTACTACCGACAGGCAAAGGTACATCTGCATCTCATTTAACAGCAACAGACAAAAAGTTTATGGAAGGTGAGGCTACAATAATAGAACTTTCTGGAACTTATAAAAGATATCATGCCCCAATGGCAAGAACAGTTTTACTCGGAAAACCAGATCAAAAAAAAATCGATGCTATGAAAGCTACCAACGAAGCTTTAAATGAAGGTCTATCAGCATCAAAACCAGGAAATTTAGCGAGCGATGTTGCTAAAAAATTTTGGTCAGTATTAGATAAATACAAAATTAAAAAAGAGTCTAGAACGGGATATTCTATTGGAATAGGCTATCCACCAGATTGGGGCGAACATACTCTAAACATTTACAAAAATGATAATACAATTTTAAAACCCAATGTTTGTTTTCACATGATTGCTGTAATGCAATTTGGTGATTGGGGAGTAGAAGCATCTGAATCTGTCAGAATAACTAAACAAGGAAGTGAATTATTTTGCAATTTTCCAAGAGAATTGCACATAAAATAAAAACTTGAAAAAGGTTACCTTAAATGTTTTAAACTATGAAAAAAAATGTCAATGAATAAACAATTTGTAAGATTTGATAAAGTAGACAAAAGTTATGACGGTAAAATACTTGTCGTAAAAGATCTTCAATTAGATATTGAAGAAGGAGAGTTTGTTACTATGTTGGGACCCTCTGGTTCAGGTAAGACTACTTGCTTAATGATGTTGGCAGGATTTGAAACACCAACCCATGGTGAAATTTATTTAGACGGAAAAGCAATTTCAAGTATTCCACCCCATAAAAGAGGTATCGGAATGGTATTTCAAAAT
>MDTB01130118.1_pt1 | contig 38567 bp, 40 predicted proteins | sample 811161 | NCBI WGS metagenome assembly MDTB01 (sample SAMN05326650, study PRJNA326480) | marine metagenome | isolation source: seawater | place: Mediterranean Sea | collected 2009 | reverse complement strand
TTAGAGTGCAACGGATTTGAAGTAATCGATTTAGGAGTAATGGTTCCAAAAAATAAAATTATTGATAATGCTATTGAAAATGATGTTGACATGATTGGTCTTAGCGGCTTAATTACTCCATCTTTAGATGAAATGGTAGATGTTGCAAAAGAAATGGGTGATAAAGGATTTAAAATTCCTTTATTAATAGGAGGAGCAACTACTTCAAGAAAGCATACTGTAATCAAGATTGATCCTGTATATAAAGAAAATGTTTTTCACGTTCTTGATGCTTCAAAAAGTGTTTTTGTATCACAAAAACTAATGAATGAAAATAATGAGGATTATAAAAAAGAAATCAAGAAAGAATATGAAGATGTTAGAGAAAAATACTACAACACAAACATAAAGAAGCTTTTAACACTTGAACAGGCTAGAAATAAAAAATTTACTTTTGATTGGGAAAATTATGAGCCAACCAAACCTTCATTTGAAGGAATAAAATATTTTAATCAACTAAAAGTTGAAGATTTTATTGATTACATCGATTGGAGTCCTTTTTTTAATGCGTGGGGCTTCAAAAGTAGTTATCCAAAAATTTTAAAAGATGATAAAATGAAGGATGAGGCAAATAAACTTTTTAATGATGCAAATACTTTCCTTGAAAAATGTATAAACGAAAAACTATTTAATATAAAAGCAACAATTGGATTTTTTGAAGCTTATTCATTTGGAGATGATATCTTCCTTAAAAATAATATTGTTTTAAATAACTTGCGACAAGAGATTGATAAAGGTAAAAGATCAAATTATTGTTTATCAGATTTTATCATGCCTAAAGAATTTAATAAAAAAGATTGGATTGGAGCATTCGCTGTCACAGCAGGAACTAATGTTGATAAACTTAGCAAAATAAGTGCAAAAAATAATAATGATTATGAAAGTATAATGATCAAAATTATTGGTGATAGAATTGCTGAGGCAATGGCAGAAAAAATGCACGAGTCTGTTAGAAAAGAGCTCTGGGGATATGCTTCAAAAGAGAAATTATCAAACTCAGATTTAATTAGAGAAAGATATACGGGCATTAGGCCAGCTCCTGGTTATCCAGCATGTCCTGATCACAGTGAGAAAGCAAAAATATGGGAGCTTTTAGATATTGAAAATAATTCTCAAATGAAATTAACGGAATCATATGCTGTTTCGCCAGCATCTTCAGTTACTGGATGGTATTTTTCGCATCCAAATTCTAAATATTTCGCTGTAAATAGAATTTCAAACGAACAGCTTAAAGATTATGCAAAAAGAAAAGGATTGTCCGAGAAGAATCTTAAGAAAATTTTCCCACATATTTTAGAACAATGAAAGTAATAGATCACATAAAAAATAGTAATAGTACACAGTTTAGCTATGAAATAATCCCTCCTCTTAGAGGAAAAGGAATTAAAATAGTTTTAGATATGGTTGAAAGTCTTCAAAAATTCAATCCACCTTTTATTGACGTAACAAGTCATGCTTCTACCGTTTCTTTAAATAAAGATGGGGAAAAAATTAAAAAAAAGAAAAGGCCTGGAACGATAAGTATATGTGGAATTATTCAAAATAGATTTAATATAGATACAGTAGCTCACCTTGCATGTAATGGTTTTACTAGAGAAGAAACAGAAGATGCGCTTATTGAACTTGGTTTTTTAGGAATTGAAAATATTTTGGCAATTAGTGGAGATGGTAATCCAAAAAAGGTGTTAAATAATGGTAAAACAATTAATGCAAATTCTCTTGATCTTGTTGATCAAATAAGTGATTTAAAAAATGGTAAATACTTAACTGACATCTCTAATCCATCTCCAATCAAAATGTGTACTGGAGTTGGAGTATATCCTGAAAATCATTTCCATTCAAATAATTTTGAAGAAGAAATTTCGCTTTTAAAACAAAAAATTGAAGCAGGTGCAGAATATGCAGTAACTCAAATGTTCTTTGATAATAAAAAGTATTTTGATTTTGTAAAAAAATGTCGTGGAGAAGGAATTAAGATACCAATCATTCCAGGTGTAAAAATTTTAGACAAACCTAGACAAATTGATAGTTTAGAAAAAATATTTCATATTACTTTGCCAGAAGAACTTAAAAATGAAGCTAGAGAAAATATTCAACATATTGATGAAATTGGAACAAACTGGGCAATTCGTCAATCAGAAGAACTAATTAATGCTGGTGTTCCAATCATTCATTACTATTTAATGAATGATACATCATGTATGATAAATATATTAAATAACTTAAATAAATAGGGAGACATAATGAAAGATTACATATTTACTTCAGAATCAGTTTCAGAAGGACATCCAGATAAAGTTTGCGATCAAATATCTGACGCTGTGCTTGATGCATACCTTAAAGAAGATCCAGAAAGTCGTGTCGCTTGTGAAACATTAGTAAAAAATAATTTAGTTGTTATTGCTGGAGAAATTACTTCGAAAGGAGCTCCTGATATAGAAAGTGTAGTAAGAAATGTGATAAATGATATTGGTTATAATGATGATATTTTAGGATTTAATGGAAGTACTTGTAAATTTGAAAATTATATAACAAAACAATCTCCTGATATAGCACGAGGTGTTAATGAAGGTGAAGGTGAGGATTTAAATCAAGGTGCAGGAGATCAAGGGTTAATGTTTGGATATGCTTGTAGAGAAACAGAGTCATTAATGCCAGCTCCAATTGATCTTTCTCATAAATTAGTCAAGAAACAATCAGAAGTAAGAAAAAGTGGTTTACTTTCATGGCTTCGACCTGATGCAAAAAGTCAAGTTAGTATATCATATGGAGATAATGGAAAGACAATTAAAGGACTTTCAGCTATTGTCCTTTCTACTCAACATGATGAAGATGTTTCTCAAAAAGAAATTAAAGATAAGGTATATAAGCATATTATTGAACCAGTAGTCCCTAGTAATTGGATTACACCAGAAACAAAAATCTTTATTAATCCAACTGGGAAATTTGTTATTGGAGGGCCAGTAGGTGACTGCGGATTAACTGGAAGAAAAATCATCGTTGATACATATGGAGGAATGGCAAAACACGGTGGTGGCGCTTTTTCTGGAAAAGATCCTTCAAAAGTAGATAGATCTGCTGCTTATGCTTCAAGATATGTTGCTAAAAATATTGTTGCAGCAGGAATAGCTGATTATTGTGAAATTCAAGTTTCATATGCAATTGGAATTGCAGAACCGACATCTATAAGTATAAATACTTTTGGAACAGGAAAAATGTCAGAAAAAGAAATTCGGGCATTAATAAAAAATAATTTTGACTTAAGGCCAAAAAGCCTTATCAATGCATTGAATCTAAAAAGACCTATTTACAAAGATACAGCAGCATATGGACACTTTGGAAGAAGTGGTGACAATTTTAGTTGGGAACAAATAGATTTAGCGACTAAATTGTGAATCAACAAAAAAGAATAAAGAAATTTTAAATGAGTCAGCGTAAAGAAAATGAGTTAAAAAAAGCCTTAGAATTGAATAAGCAACAAGCCGAATTTTATAATAATATTAGTCATAAAGATGATGCTGAAGAATTTACTGGGTATGCGCTAAATAAAGATGCAAATTTAATTACCAGAATTTGGGCAAAGCTTCGTTATGCTCATCAAGATGCATTCGAAGATATTGGTGTGGATTCAGCTAAATTAAATTTTCTTCTTGATCATTGTAGAAATAGAGCTGGGGGACGATTTTTAGAAATTGGCTGTTTCAGAGGAACTAGATTCTCGGATCCAATAATAGAATGTGCTGGTAGTTATACTGGTATAGATTTAAGTAAAAGTGCCATATCAGCTTTTCAAAAAAAAGTTGACAAAGATGGGCATACTGAAAAAGTAACTTTAATCGCAGGAGATTTATTGGAACATGAACCTAATGAGCAATATGATGTCTTGTTCGCTCATGGTGTCTTGCATCATTTTGAATCGACAGAACTTCTTTTTGAAAAGCTAAATTCGTTAGTCAAGCCTGGAGGTATAATGCTCTGCGCAGAGCCATCACAAGTGAATAGATTATTTCAAATTGTAAGAATGCTTTATAGACCATTTCAAAGTGATAGAGCTTGGGAATGGCCATTTGTAAAAAAATCTGTTAGAGATCTTAAAAAATATTTTACCATCGAAAGTGGATTTGGTTGGGGTCAATACTCTATGCTTCTCAGTCTTACACACTCTATTCCAGGAATTGGATCAATTATGAATCCTCTTTACAAGTGGCTACTAAAAAAAGAACTAAATTCAAAATTATCTCCTAATATATGGCTTAACTCGACAGTTGTCTTATGCTGTTTAAGCAAAAAAGACCAATCACCTCCGGCAAATTAAAATAAGTATTTTTGTTGGTTAAAAACATAATTAACTAATATATTTAGCACCTGAAATTAACATTAATTAGAGAAAGTTAAAAATGAGAACAGTAAATTTAGATAGTATTGATATAAAACTATTAAAGAAAAAAGAAGAAAGAAGTAAAAACATGGCAAATGTTGTAGAAATTTTACCTTACAAAGTAAAAGATATGAGTCTTGCAAAACTTGGAAGACATCAAATTGGGATTTCAGAGAAAGAAATGCCAGGTTTAATGACATTAAGAGAAAAGTATCGTAGTGAAAAACCTTTATCTGGATTTAGACTTACTGGATCATTGCATATGACAACTGAAACTGCCATTCTTATCGAAACCCTTAAAGATTTAGGTGCAGATGTCAGATGGGCAAGTTGTAATATTTTCTCTACACAAGATGAAGCTGCAGCTGCAATCGCTGAAACTCAAACTCCTGTATTTGCATGGAAAGGTGAAACATTAAAAGAATATTGGGAATGCACTTTACAGGCTCTTACATTTGATGGAAATTTAGGACCAAATTTAATCGTAGATGATGGTGGAGATGCTACCCTACTTATCCACAAAGGATTTGAATTAGAAAATTATTACAATGAGCATAAAAACTATCCCGAAATAACTACAACTAATCCTGAAGAGCTAGTCATTGAAGAACTTCTTAGAAAAGTTCACAAGCTTAACAATAATCACTGGCATAATATCGTTCCTGATATCATCGGTGTTTCTGAAGAAACAACTACTGGTGTTGCAAGATTAGTGCAAATGGAACAAGATAAAAAACTACTATTTTCTGCATTCAATGTTAATGATTCAGCTACAAAATCAAAATTTGATAATCTTTATGGATGCCGTGAATCACTAGCCGATGGAATAAAGCGTTCAACAGAAGTAATGTTAGCAGGAAAAACTGTTGTTGTTTGTGGTTATGGAGATGTTGGTAAAGGCTGTGCACAATCAATGAAATCATACGGTTGTAAAGTAATTGTTACAGAAATTGATCCTATATGCGCATTGCAAGCAGCAATGGAAGGTTTTGAAGTAAGAACTATAGAAAGTGTTTTAAATAAAGGACAACTATTTGTTACAACTACAGGAAATAAAGATATTATAACTCTTGAGCATATGAAAATGATGAGGGATCAAGCTATTATTTGTAATATTGGTCACTTTGACAATGAAATTCAGGTAGACGCTTTAAATGATTCAGATGCAATAAGAGAAAATATCAAGCCTCAATATGATAAATATACTTTTCCTGATGGAAAGGAAATATTTCTTCTAGCAGAAGGTAGATTAGTCAATTTAGGATGTGCTACTGGTCATGCTAGCTTTGTAATGTCAACATCATTTGCTAATCAAGTATTAGCCCAACTATTTTTAGCCAAGGAAAAACCTGAAGTAGGATTATATAACTTACCTAAAGAGTTAGATGAAGAAGTTGCTAGATTACACCTAAAACATTTAGATGCTGAACTAACTATACTTACTGAAAATCAGGCAGAATACATTGGTGTAAAAGTTGAAGGACCATTTAAGAAAGATGAATATAGATATTAATTATCTTGATCCAACTTTAAAAAAAACTATCTGAAAAGTCTTAAAAAATATTTTGATATCTTGTTTTAAAGATATGTTATTTATATAACAAATATCCAAATCAATTTTATTTGAATAATCATCAAAATCAGCAACATAACCATGCTCCACTTGAGCTAATCCGGTAATTCCAGGTAATACATCATGCCTCTTATCAAATCTTTCACCATATTTTTCTGAAAGTTCTTGAGCAAAATGAACTTGCTCAGGTCTTGGACCAATTAATGACATATTACCAAGAAATATATTAAAAAATTGAGGTACTTCATCAATTCTTAGTCGTCTTAGGATAGTTCCAAGATAATCAATTCTTGGATCTTTTTCAGATGTAAAAAGATTGTTTTTAGTTGAAGAATGCATCGTTCTAAACTTATATATTTTGAAAATTTTTCCTTTATATCCTACTCTTTTTTGAATAAAAAAAATTTTATCTTTTGGAGCATATATCTTAATTAAAAAAGAAAAGAATACGACTATGCATATTATAAGTGGTGACATTAAGATTAAAAATAAATAATCCAATATTCTTTTAATCAGTATATAATTCATGAGTGTAAATATAATAGTTATTTATAAATAAATAAAATTGTTAATATTCACAGATGAATGGAAAATATGTTGTTTCTGGTGGTTGTGGTTTTATAGGAAGTCATATTGTTGATAGGCTTATTGATGAAGATAAAAGTGTAATAGTAATTGATAATAACTCTAATAATCGAAAGCCATTTATAAACGCTAAAGCAAAATATTATAATATTGATATTTCTAATTCTAACAATGTAGATGAACTATCAAGTATTTTAAAAAATTGTAAAGGTATTTTTCATTGCGCTGCTTTAATTGATGTCCAAGAGTCTATTACAAAACCAATCATATATGAAGCTAACAATACTATGGGTACCCTAAATCTTCTTCAAGCAGCTGTAAAAGCGAATGTAAAAAGATTTGTCTACTCCTCCTCTGCTGCAGTTTATGGTAATACTGATGATATGCCTATATCTGAATTTAGTCAGATTAATCCTTTGTCTCCATATGGCTCTCAAAAATATTATGGAGAAGTTATGTGTAAGGTTTTTAGTCAATTACATGGAATAGAAACGTGCTCCCTTAGATATTTCAATGCATTCGGTGAAAGACAAAAGATTTCAGGGGCATATGCAACTGTAATAGGAATTTTTAAATTTCAGATTAAGAATGGTCTTCCAATAACTATTACTGGAGATGGTGAGCAAAGAAGAGATTTTATTTATGTGAAAGATTTAGTAAATGCTAATTATCTTTCTATGTTTTGTGAGGAAAAATTTTCTGGAGAAATTTTTAATATTGGTTCTGGAAAAAATTTTTCTATTAATCAAATAGCTAATTTTTTTAATGTACCAAAAACATACATACCTGCTTTAAAAGAACCTAAAGCATCTTTAGCCGATATTAATAAGGCTAATAAGATTTTAGGTTGGTTCCCTAGCATGGACGTTGAACAATGGATTAAAAGTAACAAATAGTACATATATTTATTATAATTGAAGAATGAAAAACAATTTTAAAAATAAAACACTTTTAATTACTGGAGGAACAGGATCTTTTGGAAATGCTGTAGTAAAAAGGTTTTTATCCACCGATATAAAAGAAATCAGGATATTTTCTCGTGACGAAAAAAAACAAGACGACATGAGAAAGAAATATAAAGAAAATACAAAATTAAAGTTCTATATCGGTGATGTTAGAAGTGTTTCTTCAATTACTGATGCTATGAGAGACGTTGACTTTGTTTTTCACGCTGCAGCATTAAAGCAAGTACCATCTTGCGAATTTTATCCAATGCAGGCTGTTGAAACTAATGTTTTAGGACCAGAAAATGTCATTAATGCGGCCATTAATGCTAAAGTAAAGAAAGTGATTTTGCTTAGTACAGATAAAGCTGTATATCCAATTAATGCTATGGGTGTCAGTAAAGCAATGATGGAAAAAATTGCAGTAGCAAAATCTAGAAATATATCAAGTGATAAAATAATAATTGCATGTACAAGATATGGAAATGTGATGGCAAGCAGAGGATCAGTTATACCGTTATTTATTGATCAAATTAAAAATAATATTCCAATAACTATTACTGACCCTAAAATGACTCGGTTTATGATGAGTCTTGAAGAAGCAGTAGAGCTTGTTTTATTTGCGTTTAATAATGCTCAAAGTGGAGATATATTTGTCCAAAAATCACCAGCTGCCACAATTGAACTATTGACTGCAACTTTAAAAAATATGTTAGGAAAACCTGATCATGAGGTTAAAATAATTGGAACAAGACATGGTGAAAAACTTTATGAAACATTATTAACTAGAGAAGAAATGGTAAATGCTGTTGACTTAAAAAATTATTACCGAATACCTGCTGATTCTAGAGATTTAAATTATAATAAGTTTTTCGAAAAAGGCAAAGAAGTGATTACACATACAGAAGAGTATCACTCTCATAATACACATCAATTAAATGAAAAAGAGTTGAGAGAAATTCTTTTGAAACTTAATGAAATACAGCCTCAACTTAAAAGATTTGATCTATAATCTATGAAAGTACTAATAACTGGGAGTGATGGATTTTTAGCAAAAAATCTAATATCTCATTTAAAAACGATAGACAAAATAGAACTATATCTATTTTCTAAAAATAATTCACCTGATACACTTGAAGCTCATTTAAAAGAAGTAGATTTTATTTTTCATCTTGCCGGAGTTAATAGACCAAAAACAAAAACTGAATTTATTACTGGTAACATAAATCTTACCAAATCAATTGTAGATATTCTTACAAAATATCGTAAAAAAACACCATTATTATTTTCTTCATCAATTCAAGCAGACTTGGATAATGAATACGGAAAAAGTAAAAAAGAGGCAGAAAAAATAATTCAAGATTATTCAAATCTTGCAGGGGTTAATGTTTTCATTTACAGATTACCTAATATTTTTGGCAAATGGGCAAGACCAAACTATAATTCAGTTATTGCAACATGGTGTTCTAATATCGCTAATAACAAATCAATTGAAATAGATGATGAAAACAGTAAGTTAGCTCTAGTTTATGTCGATGATGTGGTTAAATCATTTATTGAAAAAATATTTGTAAAAGATAGTTTTAGAAATAAGGATTATAAATTTTATGATGTAAAAAATATTTATCTAAAAACTCTAAAGGAAATAAAAAATTTACTTTTTTCTTTTAGAGAAAATAGGATATCATTAGTAATTCCTGATGTTGGTTCAGGTTTTGAAAGGGCCTTATATGCTACTTATTTAAGCTATTTGCCAATTGATAATTTTTCATACGATTTAAAAGGTCACAATGATCATAGAGGAAGCTTTTATGAAATTATCAAAACTTTAAATAGTGGTCAATTTTCTGTATCTACTACTGCTCCAGGAATATCAAGAGGAGATCATTTTCATCATACTAAAAATGAGAAATTTTTGGTAGTAAAAGGTGAAGCTCTAATTGAATATCGAAATATTATATCTAATGAAAAAATTGCTTATAATGTAAATAACAAAAAAATGAAAGTATTTGAAATGATTCCTGGATACACTCATAAAATAACTAATGTTGGTAATGAGGAAATGATCTTATTTTTGTGGGCTAATGAATGTTATGATGAAAATAATCCAGATACATTTCCTTTGGAGGTATAAATTATGGAACAGCAATTAAAAGTAATGACTATAGTTGGTACAAGGCCTGAGATTATCAGACTTTCTTGTGTAATTAAAAAACTTGAAGAATCGAATGCTATAAATCATATTTTAGTTCATACTGGACAAAATTTTGATTATGAACTAAATGAAGTTTTTTTTAATGATTTGAATCTTAAAGAGCCTAATTATTATCTCGATGCAGCAGGAGAAAATCCTTCAGAAACAATTGGTAAAATATTTATTTCAATTGAACCTATTCTTGCTAGAGAAAATCCAGATGCTATTTTAATTCTTGGAGATACGAATAGTGCACTTTGTGCTATCCCAGCCAAAAAAAGAAAAATTCCAATATTTCACATGGAGGCTGGTAATAGATGTTTTGACAAAAGGGTTCCTGAAGAAACAAACAGGGTTATAGTTGACCATATTTCTGATATGAACCTTACATATAGTAGTATTGCCAGAGAATATTTACTAAGAGAAGGATTGCAAGCAGATAGAATTATTAAAACAGGCTCTCCAATGTTTGAAGTAATTAATAGCAAAATTAAAAAAATAAATTCATCTAATATTCTTAAAAAACTTAAGCTAAAAGATAAGGGATATTTTGTAGTCTCATCACATAGGGAAGAAAATATTGATTCTGAAAAAAACTTTTTGGATCTTTTTGAATCTCTTAACGCAATCGCTGATAGGTATAATTTACCAATCATAGTATCAACTCATCCAAGAACAAAAAATAAGTTGGATGAGAAAAAACTTAAACATAACTCCTTAATAAAATTTATAAAGCCACTTGGATTTATAGATTATGTTAAGCTTCAAAAAGAATCAAAAGCCGTTCTTAGTGACAGTGGAACAATAAGCGAAGAATCTTCAATTTTAAAATTTCCAGCTTTAAATATAAGACAAGCTCATGAAAGACCTGAAGCAATGGAAGAAGGTTCTGTCATGATGGTTGGATTGGAAAAAAGTAGAATTATACAAGCGCTTGATATTTTATCAAGCCAAAAAGAGGGAGATTTAAAATTGGTTAATGATTATAGTATGCCTAATGTTTCTGAGAAAGTAATAAGAATAATTCTATCATATACAGATTATATAAATAGAAATGTATGGTTTAAAGTTTAATAGTTAAAACTTTCAGTACATTAACAGTGAAAAAACAGAAAACTAAAAAAACAAAAAATATTCTTCTAATATCTCCTCTATACAACCCTGAGAAGAGTAGAATAAATGATTTAATAAATTATTTAGTAAAAAAAAATAATAAAGTTACAGTCCTATGCCCAATACCTAATTTTCCTAAAGGAAAATATTATAAGAATTATGGCATCTTTAAAAAAAGATATGAAAAAAATGATAATCTAACAATTATGAGGGTTCTAGTTTACCCGCGTAAAAATGGATCCAAAATAAATTTATTTATAAATTATTTATCATTCATAATTTTTAGCATAATACCAGCAATAGCATTATCCTTTCAGAAATTTGATTTAGTTTTTGTAAATCAATTATCACCTATAACCATAGCGATTCCTGGTATTATTGTTAAAAAAATTAAAAGAATTCCAATGATAATGTGGGTACAAGATTTATGGCCAGAAAGCATAAAAGAGGGTGGTAATCTTAAATCAAATTTTCTACCAAACTTATTTTTACCAATTGTAAAAATGATTTATAAAAATTGTGATCAAATATTAGTTACATCACCAGGGTTTAATAAATCAATAAATCAAAAAATAAAAAGTAAAGAAATAACGTATGTTCCACAATGGGGTGAAGAAATATTTACAAAAGAAGATAACTATGATTTTACTTATGAACCAATGGAGAAAATTAAGGATTTTAAGATTTTATTTGCTGGAGCCATTGGTGTTGCTCAAGATATTGATTGTGTAATTAGTGCAATTAATGAAATTAAAGATTACAAAATTCACTTGGTTATTTTGGGAGATGGAAGAGCAAAAAAAAATCTCTTAAAAAAAATAAAAGATATGAATTTAGAGTCAAAAGTTTCTTTATTTGGCTACTTTCCATTAGAAGCTATGCCTTACTTCTTTAAGAAAGCTGATGCATTATTAATTAGTCTCAAAAAAAGTGATATATTTTCTAAAACTATTCCAGAAAAAACTCAAGCATATATGCCTTCAGGTAAACCAATATTAACTATCGCAGATGGAGAAATATCAAGAATCATTAATGAAGCTCAATGTGGATTAACTGCTAATTCTGGTGACTACAAAATGTTATCAAAAAATATAATCAATTTAAGTAAACAGTCTAAATTTGAACTAAAATTGATGAGCGAAAATGGAAAAAAATATTATTATAAAAATTTTAGCAGGGAAAAAATACTCAATGATTTTGATAGTATAATAGATAATATTGTAAATAGAAAAAAGTGAATTTATATTATAGTAAATTAATATTGAATATTTTAAAGGGAAAAATTATATGGCAAAAAAATTAAATGATGAGATTGGTTGGACACTGATTAATTATGATCGGAATGAATTTCCATTTGATAAAATCATTGAGAGCTCATTACTTGAATTTGTGCATTTAGAACACAATACAAAACTGGATAGATTAGAAGATCTTCATTTAAATAAAAATGTTATAGATAACTTGGAGAGTATTAGACAGAAGATGTTTCAAATTTTTAGAGAAGATGAGTTTCAAAAATGTTATAAAAGTTTTGGAAAATATTTGATTGATATTTATGCCGATAAAGAAGCTCTAATACAAAAAACACCAACAGCTAGGATACAACCACCTCGCTTTATGACTACTAGCTTCCATTCTGATGGTTGGTATGGGCATAGTCAAAGCACTAATAGCTTTTGGTTGCCTCTTACTGAATTAAGTGAAAATAACACTCTAAATATTTCACCATCTCGTGATGATTCTGATATAACAATGGAGAAATTGCTTAAAGGAAATTATTCATTAAAAGAAATCAATGATATATGCATGAAAGTGACAATACCCACTGAAGCAAAAAAAGGACAAATTTTAAGTTTTGGACCCGATATGATTCATGGAGCAAAAATGAATACATCTGATAAAACTAGGGTAACATTTGATTTTCGTATTGTTAATTCTGATAATGATCTTGGGTACAAGCCTATATCAAATTATTACCGATATGATGATTTAAAAAATTTGAAAACAAAAAAGCTAGATGAAGATAAACCAAAAAATATAAAAAATGTTTTCTTGTCATACTCCAATTCTTGTTCAGGAGTTAACCCTAAATCACAACTTATGCTTTGTAACAATGTTGCAAAGGATAAGGGTTTTGCAATTCAAAGAAATGAATCTGAAATATATGTTTTTGATCATCTCCCGGTATTAAGGCATTATCTAGGAGATGAAACACCGTCTTTTGATGGTGTGGTTGTATTTAGTGTTGGAATCTTCAACGGACAAAAAATACTAGCAGAAGAAATTCTAAATTTGGCAAAGAAAAATTCAAAAATGATACTCTTTGCTGCTGAAGATATTATGTTCAATGAATCTGAAGATAATAAACTAGTTCTTGATAGAATGATTTAGCACAAATCAATTATTTTATTTACTGAAACTCGTAATATTAAATAAATATGTTAAATATTTTTCTTTAACTGTTTCATTAGTTATAAATCTCCATACAAAAGAAGGAAAAAATAAACTGAGGAATAATAAATAATATTTATAATCTAAATGCTTTATTTTATTCATAGAATTTCTAGCTTTTTTCTTATTTCTAATAGACATGAAATAATTTGCTTCATAATAATAACTTCTTGCATAAGCCTCATCAAATCCTTCTTTATATTTTTTATCAATTCCAGGATTTTCTTGAATAACCTTATCTAGGGTATATCTTCTTTCATGTGCAAGTTTAGATATTGATTGTGAGGTTAATGAATTATTTGTATATCTGTATATAACAATTGGCTTTTTAACTGCACAAAAATCAGTTTTTGCTGCAAGTGGCATACATAAACCATAGTCCGCAGATGCAAAAATATTCTTATCAAAATTTAGTTTAAATCTTTCTAAGTCGCTTTTTCTAACAAGTATCGATGCCATACTAATATCCCATTGAAATAGTAAATCTTCAAACATGTTTCCATCATTATAATTTGGTATTAAAGAACGAACACGATTTCCATTTTCATCTATTTGTATACAACCGCCATAACACATACTATAATTCCCAGAATTTATTTTTTTTATTTGTAGTTCTAATTTTTTAGGTAGCCACAAATCATCACAATCCAAAAAGGCTATAAATTCTCCATTTGCAACTTTAACTGCTTGATTTCTAGCTTTCCCCAAAGGCGTATGATTAGGTGCATAAAAATACTTTAATTTTTGATTAAATGATTTTGCAATGTTAGCACTTTGGTCTGTTGATTGATTGTCCCAAAAAATAATTTCCCAATTATGGTAACTTTGATTATAAATCGAATTGATTGCTTCTTTAAGATATTTATCACCGTTATAACAATTGATAATTATTGAAACAAAGGGCTTCTCAGTTGTATCTGTTACCAATTGTAGCCCTTAAACGGAAATTTATCTATCTCTATTGACTCAGCCTCTGATAAATTATATGGTTTATCAATAACATTGACTATAAATGAAGTATTTTTGGAAATATTTTTGAAGCCATACCAAATGTTATTAGGTATCTTGATAAATGAGTAATTAGTTTCACCGATTATGATTTCTTTAAAGTGATGATTTTCTTCTTCTTCAATTAAAAATACAAATTTCACTTCACCAATTGGAACAACAAAATATTGATGAGAATTTTTATGTTTTTTCCAGGCTCTTGAAACATTTGAATTAATAGAAGAAATATAAACCTCGCCGAATCCCTTAAAATGGTCTGAACAAGACTTCAAAATTGGATAAATATTACCTTCATCCTTTTTAATTATATTTAATTTTTTAGATACAATATTTAACATTATATTCAATGGACGTTATAATATAACATAAGAAATAGTAAGAAAAAATTATAATGAATATAATAGAATATTTAATCAAAATTATAAAATCTAATTTTCAGTCAATATTTAAAATAGTTTTTATCAGTGTGCTAATAGCATTTGTTCATTCATATTATTTAGCAGAAAAAACTTACATGTCAGAATCAAAATTATTTGTGTCCGGTGAATCTTCTTCGGTTTCTGAACTAAAGTCTCTTGCATTACAATACGGCGTTAACTTGCCTCAGAGCAAACTCCAAATGGATCTTAGTTCACCTGCACTTTTTACTAAATTGACAAAAACAAAAACAGTGTTAATTGATTTAAGTAATCAAAAACTTTCTTTAACAAACGGAGATCAAACTTATCTCAAAGATCATATTAATAATAAAAATAGAGAGCTGAATGATAGCGAGCTTATGATGAAACTAAGTTCTAAAATTAATATTTCTCTTGATAAAACATCAGGCATAATTACACTGACAACTATTATGAATGATCGGTTATTAGCTCAACAGTCTAACGAAAAATTAATTGAATTAGTTAATACAAGGTTTACCGAAATAAAAAGATCTCAAACTATACACAAAAGAAAATTTGTTGAATCTAGAATTAAAGAATTAGGATTAGAATTAAAAGATTCTGAAATCGAAATTAAGGAATTTAAAGAACTAAATAGGTCTTATACTTCCTCACCTCAATTAACTTTAGAATTGAATACACTAATTAGGGCAAATAGAGTAATTGAAACTGTTTATCTGATGCTTAAAGAGCAATTAGAAGCTATGAAACTTCAAGAAGTTGAAGATGAAAAGCCTTTAGTTATTATTGATCCACCCAATTATCCACATTTTAAATATGCTCCTATAACTTCTCGAAACATGATATATACGTTTATATTGAGTGGATTTTTCTCAATTTACTATTTTGCTGTAATAAGAAATTCAATTTCAAAGCAGAATAATTAAATTTTGATTCAAATGATCAATCATTATGAAGCAGAATATTCTGCTGACCCTATAATTGCATCTACTACTCCAAGTAGCCATATTTGATGGGTCATTTCAACAATATTGTATGCTTTTGAATCAAGCCAAAAATTTATGTCACCAAGCTGCTTTAATTGATTATTTGAATCAAAACCTGTAAAAGTAGCAACCTTAATATTCATTTCTTTACATTTCTTTGCTGCATTAATAACGTTTTCTGAATTACCACTTGAACTTATCAAAATCACTAAGTCATTATCTGTGCAATAATACTCAATAGCTTTTTCCATCCATCTTGAAAATCCATAATCATTTGACAAGCAAGTAATTAAATCGTATTCATTGTATGTAGTTGACTTTATTGATGCATTTTTAACTAAATCAACAGCTACATGTGAAGCAATAGCTGCGCTTCCGCCATTTCCAAACAATACAACCTTACCATTTTTCTTATTAACACTTTCCATTAAAGATTTTAATGACAATAGGTCCTCATAAATCTTGTCGTTATAAATCGCATCATTATATAATTCAAAATAATTTTTCATCCATATAGTATCACTCATTTTTTCTCCATAGCTTTTTGTTTAACAATCTCAATATCTATTTACATTATTTATTATCATAAAATGGTAATTATGGCAATAACTTATTCCTAGAAAATAGATTATGTTGATATTCCTTAATTTGTTTTTCTGTAAATGATATAATGTCCTTATTATTATGATAATTAATATACCAGTCAATTGTGAATTTTGCAGTTTCTTCGAAAGTTAAAGATGGCTGCCAGGATAAATCCTTTAGAGCTTTATCACAATTTAATTTTAATAAAGATGATTCATTGTAATTCTTTGATTTTTTTGGTAATTCCTTTGATGAACCAACCCAATATTTTGACATTTCATCAATCAAATCCTCAACAGACTTGATAACATCTGAAGATGGCCCAAAGTTAAAAGAGGTCCCATTTATTAACGAATTATTTTTATTAAGTTGATAAGCTAATAAAAGATAGCCACTTAGAGGTTCCAAAACGTGCTGCCACGGTCTTGTAGACCTAGGATTTCTTAAAATAGCAGGTAAATTTTTAGTCCAACTTTTTATTGTATCTGGAACAATTCGATCAATAGCCCAATCCCCTCCACCAATAACATTTCCAGCTCTTGCTGTGCATATACCAAGCTTGTCATTATTTAAAAAACTTCTGAAATAAGAAGAAAAAATTATTTCTGCACCAGCTTTAGATGCACTATAAGGATCTTTTCCTCCTAAAGCATCAATTTCTCTATATCCATATTCCCATTCAACATTTTCGTAACATTTATCGCTTGTAATCATAACTGCAGTTTTAACACTTTTTGTATTTCTAATACATTCTAAAACATTAGCCGATCCTATAATGTTGGTTCTATAAGTATCAATTGGATTCTTTATTGATTCACTTACAATAGGTTGTGCAGCTAAATGAAAAACTATTTCTGGTTTAAATTTTTCAAATACATGAATAAGAGAATCATAATCTAAAATATCACCAAAATTATGTTCGATGTTTTGTTCAAGATTTAAGCTTTCAAATAAAGATGGATTTGTTGGTATATCAATTGAATAGCCAGAAACTTTTGCATTTAAATTATTCAACCATAATGTTAACCATGATCCTTTAAATCCAGTGTGACCTGTAATTAAAACTCTTTTATTTTTAAAATGATTCAAAAACATTACTTCTCCTTGGGTAAATTTTTGTTTTGAGCAAGATATTCTTCTAAAATTTTTCTATCTCTTGGTGTATCCATGCATTGCCAAAATTTATAATGTTTATATCCTATCAACTCTCTATCGGATGATAAATTTTCAAGTGGTTCTCTTTCCAAAATCGTAGAATCATTTTCTAGGTAATTTAAAAAAGATGTCTTAAAAATAAAAAATCCGCCATTAATCCATCCTTTATCAGTTTGAGGCTTTTCTTGAAAACTAGTTACTAGGTTTTCTTTAAAATCTAACATGCCAAACCTTGCAGGAGGATGAACGGCTGTTACCACTCCGATACGATTACTATCTGCGTAATGACTGTATAAATCATTTAAGTCCACATCAGATAAGCCATCACCATATGTAAGCATAAATTCGTCATAAATGCTTAAAGTTTTCTTTAACCTAAGGAGTCTACCGCCTGTCATAGTATTTAAACCTGTTTTTACTAAGTTTATATTAATTTCTTTGGGAAATAATTCCTTGTTTTTAGAAAAATATTTTTCAAACTCTTCAGATTTATAACCTAATGCTAAATAAAAATTTTCTATTCCATGAGATATGTAATGATTAATAATATGAACTACTATTGGAGTACCAGCTAATGTCACTAAAGGTTTTGGAATAGTTTTGGTATCAGGATAAAGCCTAGTTCCTCTACCACCACATAAAATAACTACTGGAATTTTGCTTAACTGATTAATTTTTTCATTATGTGAATTCACTACCAAACTTCCTCCAAAAATATTGATTTTATTTTAGAATAAACTCTTCTCGTTAATGACTTTTCAAATACTCTTTTATCAAAATCTGTATAATAAAAACTAGAGCTATTAATTTCTTTTTCAAAGATAGAAATATAATTATCTAAAGAGTGATTATTCTTGAAATATAACTTTGTTTTTTTCGAGATATTTTCTTTATTGTTGATTAATTCTGATAATCTTATATCTAACTCATTAGTATTATTAATATATTTTCTCGGCTGAATTAAAGCGCCTAAGTCATATTTCTTTTTTTGAAAAATCCAGTTGAATGAATAAGGGAAATTAATTTTTTTGTAGTAAAAATCTAAGCATAGAGATGGAACTCCATAACGTGCTGCTTCTAAAACTGAAGTTCCCATTCCAACAAAAAGATCTGACTGAATAATAAATTCTTGTAGTTCATCATGATCAATTTTTTTATAATGCTTTATTTTTAAATTTTTGTTTTTATTTGCTGGTAAAGAAAAAATATGTTTACCATCTCCTATAATTATAAAATTGAAATTATAGTATTTAAGAAATTTGGAACTATTTAGAGATTTTATAAAATAATTAAGAATATGAATTTTAAAATCGTCTAATCTTCCGATCCATAATATATTTATTGTATCATTAATTATTTTAGAATTATTAATATTATATTCAATATCATTCAAGCAAACTGGAGCTAAGAGTGGGTTATTAAAGTTTAAGTCCAATAATCTTGATGTAAAATCAAACGTATCCTGACTCATGAAAAATAATGCTTTTTTTTTATGCATCAAGTTGATGGTTCTAACTAATCTGTTGGTATGATGTTTAAAAATTGACTTTGAAAAAAACTTAAAAAACGTTGGGTTACTATACTGATAATTTTTAATCGCTTCTATAGGAATTATAGTTTGAATAAAATTTGCTTGATATAAAGTCCAGAAAATTATCTTGTTGGATTTATGAAACTTTAAATTAGTTGGTATAGTCTCTGGCAAAATTGATTGAAAAATTACCGTAGAATTTTCAGGTAATATAATTTGAGAATCTTTTTTATACTCGAGTAGTTTTATTTGTTTAAACCTATCTAACCTTCTTGCCATATATCCATCTTTAAAATCTACAATTATAACATTATTTCCTCTTTTCGAAAGTGCTTTGGCGAACCTAAAAAATAAGACTGGTACTCCACTTACTTTATTATATGGGAAAAAAAATACGATTGAATTTTTCTGATTAGTATTCATTGCAAATATCAATAATGTAATCCAATTCACTTTGTTTTAAATGAATGTTTGAAGGTAAGCTTAATACAGTTTTATGAATCAACTCTGATACAGGAAAGCTATCATTTTTAAATTCATTGTAAGCTGCTTGTTGATGGGCAGGAATCGGATAATGTATAATAGTTTGAATATTTTTACTTTCCAAGTATTCCACAAAATCTTCCCTAGTATTAATTCTAACTACATACAAATGCCAAACATGTGAATTTTTATTATTTACACATTTTGGTAAAATTATTTTTGGATTATTTATATTATTTGAAAGATATTCAGCATTTTTTCTTCGAATTTGATTGTCTCTATCAAGATTTTCGAGCTTTGCTATTAAAAAAGATGATTGCAATTCATCGATTCTACAATTATAACCTTTATATTTATTAAAATATCTCTTTTCACTTCCATAATTCCTCAAATTTTTAATTACATTGAATAATTCCATATCATTAGTTGTAATTGCTCCAGCTTCTCCAAGAGCTCCTAAATTCTTTGTTGGATAAAAACTAAATCCTGAAGCATCCCCTAAGCAGCCAGCCTTTATATCATTATATATTGCCCCATGTGCTTGAGCAGAGTCCTCAATAATTTTTAGGTTATATTTTTCTGCTATATCGGATAAAATATTGGAAAAAACAATTTGACCGTAAAGATGAACAATCATTATACCTTTAGTTTTTGAAGTAATTTTGTTTTCAATTTTATTGATGTCAATATTGTATGTATTGATATCTGCGTCAACTAGCACAGGCTTAAGACCTGATTCAGATATTGATAAAATTGATGCAATATATGTATTTGCAGGTACAATAATTTCGTCACCCTTGTTAAAAATACCCATCTCTATGTATGCTATTAATATTAGTTTTAATGCATCTAGTCCATTCGATACTCCCAAAGAATATTTAGATCCACAATATTCTCCAAATTTTTTTTCAAATTCCTCAGTTTTTTCACCAAGAATAATTTTTTCACTTTTAAGAAAACTTTCAAACCGATTCTTGAAGTTCTCATCATATTTTTGATTAATTTTTTGAACATCAAAAAATTTAATTTTTTTATTTTTCATTATGAATGCTCTTGAATTTTTCAAAGTCATTAATATAATCTTTCTCGTCATAAAGATGTGAAGCGAGAACTAAGCAAATTGGATTATTTTCAAAATTAAATATTTTAACCCAAGTAAGTGGATTTACTAAAAGTCCTTTATTAGGATTATCCAGTGTAATTACTTTATGTTCTGATTTATAAAATAACTCAACATCAAAGCTACCATCTAAACATATTAAGAATTGTTTACACTCATAATGAGCATGATTAGCTCTATCACCTATCATATCTTTTATATAGAAAATTCTTTTAAAATCAAAAATTAAATCTTTATCCTTCTCAACAAAAAATAATGATCCATTATCTCTTGAAAAGGATTTTATATCTACTACTTTATAATAATCACTCATAATTAAAAAATTTCATATAATCTGCTAATTCTTTATTAATAAAATCAATTTCTGATTGCTTGTCGTAATTTTTCCAAAGACCTATATTTGATTTAGATTTGTTAACATTTATTGATTCTTTAATCAAATCTATGTCATCAAATTTCACGTTAAGGAAGTTAGATATTTTATTAACAGCATCATCAAATCTAAAAACTATATCTTCAAACTTTAAATTAAGAACCCTATTTGAATTATTAAAATTACATCTATTTAATAATATTTTTTCTCTCATAATAAAGTGATTTAAATTACTACTTAAAGTAAAAGATTTATGATGCCTATCAATAGATTTCTTTGTTTCGAAATCAGGGATATAATTATCATTAGACTCTTTTGTTGAAACATAGATATCTCTTGGATCTCTCCATACAACTATTAAATATGGATTTTTAAAAAAATTAAAATATTTTCCAGGATTATATGGTTCAAACATATTATTGGTACACACAATATCTTTTCCTGAATTAAATAATATTTTTTCAAGGTATAATTGAGTTTTAACATCGAAATCATTTGCACTTGAAAAAATTAATTTATGCTTATGATTATAATTAAAAAGTTTTACCCCAATTCTTTTAATAAAACGATTAAATCTACTATTATATATCTCTGGATATGGCCAAACAGATTTAGTTTCAAAATCGATTAATGAATCAATATAATCATATGAAATTTGTTCAAAATCGCATTGCAAAATCTCATTATAATTCCATCCATTTGAATTAAATATTGATTTTACATTAGATATTTTTGCAGAAGGTGAAATTGTTTTAATTAAATGTCTAAACTGTGAAATTGCCATATCAACACGGTTTGGAGAAAAATTATCTACTAAATTAGATTTTAAATTAATTAAACCTCCATAAACTCTTAAAAGATTAAATTCAAATAATGGATGATGTACATGGACTTTAGCATGATGGCTTAAGATTTGGTTAACTATAGTTTTACCAGAATGACCAATGCCACAAACATCAATTACTTTTCTATTTATCTTTTGCATTTTTCTTAAAATGATTTATCAAATTTTCCACTGCACTTGTTTCCATAAACGTTCTTCCTTCAAAAGAGTATGAACCGATATGAGGAGTTAAAATTACGTTCTTATAATTGACTAGATTACCGTTATATGGTTCTTCACAAAAAACATCTAACCATGCTCCAGCTATTTTACCATTCTTAAGATAAGTCTCTAATAAACTTTCATTCAATACCTCTCCTCTTGAAGAATTTAAAATGTATACTCCCTCTTTCATTTGATCATATTCATTTTTTGATATTATTTCAACTTGGCTACTAGAATGAATTGATATGATATCTACTTTAGGTAAAACATTACTCAAGTCATTATAGAAATGAACATCAGAAGAAAAATCATTTTTTAAAAATGGATCGTAAACATGAACACAAACATCGAATGGTCGTATTAAATCATGAACTTTTTTTGCTATATTACCATATCCAATGAATAATATATCCTTTTGGTATAAAAGATTACCATAAACTTTTTTCCACTTACCGTTGTGTAAATCATTATTAGCTTGAGGAATTTTTCTAAGTAATGATAATAAAGATGCTACAGTAATTTCAGCAACAGATTGCGTTGGACCCAAGGGAGTGTTATAAACTGAAATATCAAATTTCTTTGCTGCAACCAAATCAACATTATTCATTCCAGTTCCAACCCTTGAAATGACATCAAATTTTGAGCATTTAAAAATTTCTTCATCGAGAATTTCCAATCCAGCAAGTAAACAATTGTATGAAGGCTGCAAAGACAAAAGTTCTTTTTTTGTAAGTTTACGTTCGAAAGGATTTAATTTATATTCAAAATTATTTGCTTCTAAAAGCTCAAGTGGTGAACTATCAAATTCTGCAAACTTTGAAGTTGTAATTAATACTTTATTTTTTTTCATTTTGACTGAAGCCATAAAGAAATAATGTGGTTATAAACAAGATGTACATCTTCAATTGGACCGTATAAGCCTTTTCTTGATTTAACAATGAATGAATAATCACAAATTTTAGATAATTCTCCGCCATCAAAACCTAAAAATCCAATAGTTTTTCCTAAATTTCTTTCTTTTATCCATTGAACAGCATTAATTAAATTTTTTGAATTTCCGCTTCCTGAAAAAACTATTAAAATATCATCTTTTTGAAATTTGATTTCAATTTGACTTTTAAAAATTTCATTAAAACTTAAATCATTTGATATTGCAGTTAAAGAAGGGATATTATCATTCAAACTTACAATTTTAATTTTATCTTTTTTAGAAGATCTCTTAAAAACATCAAAACCCACATCATTGACAAAAGTTGATGCTGTAGATGAAGATCCTCCATTTCCTGCCACAAAAATAGTATTATTATTTTTTGAAGAATTTTCAATGATAGAAACTACTTTTTCAAGTTGACTATAATCAATATCTGATAATAAATCTTTTACTAATGAAATATAATCTTTCGTAAAATTTAAAAGACTTGAACTATCTAAATTTTTTTTAATATCATTTGACATATTTATTATACCATTCAGAATCATCTGAATAGATCTCCTCAATTAATTTCATTACTCTTAATGATTCATCCAAAGTACCATTTACTACTTTCTTATCATTATATATACAATTTGCGAATTCATCTACCTCTTTTTTCCAGGATAAATCTTCCTGCAAAAACGTAAATCTTTTTTTATTTTTTGATCCACTATTACTATTTGATCTTGGAATAAAAATTAATCTTTCTTTTCCATAACTTTTTGATCCAGAAAGAATTCCTGATAAAACTAACAAACCATTTTCGAGCGTGATTTCTAAATTGAATCTGTGTTGCCATTGGGTTGCAGATGAATGAACTGAAACTATTTGGTTATTTTTACTTTTTAATAATGCGAATGCATTATCTTCAACATTTTTATTCCAAAAAGAATTGGAAATCATACTCTTTACTTCAACTATGTCACCAACAAATAGATTTATCATATCGAGCATATGTATTCCTTGATCTAAAAGTATTCCACCGCCAGCAAATTTTCTTTTAGACCTCCATCCTTTGGACATGGTAACAATCTTACTTTTACCATATACGCCTCTTATATTTACTACTTTTCCATATTTTTTATCGCGAATGATATCTTTTGCTTTTAATACTGAATCATGATATCGGTGATTGAATCCATATTTTAGTTTTAAACTATTTTTTTTCTCATAAAATTTTTTCACTTCTAATAATTCACTATGATTTCTTGATGGTGGTTTTTCACAAAATACATGAATATTCCTCTTAAGAGCGCTGATTGTTATATCTTTTGCCAAATAATTGGGCATGCATATAAAAATAGCATCTAAATCATTATCAAAAATATCTTGATAATTTTTATAGTATTTTATTCCACCTCGTTTTAAGAAATTTTTCTTATACGTGATATCAGAGATTGCAGTTAATTCGAAATAAGGATTTTCAATAATATATTTTTTACGTTTTTTACCAACAACACCGCAACCAATTATTCCAGTTTTAATTGTCATGAGGATTTATCTATAATTTTAGATTTTCTTCCAATAACTAAACTGTTGGATGGTACATCTTTAGTAACAATTGCGCCTGCAGCAATTGTGACATGTTCACCAATTTTTATACCCGGGAGTATAACGGCACCAGCTCCAATGGAAGTATTAGCTCCTATAATCGTTTCTGGATATTTTATAACTTTATTTTCATGTCTTCTTGATTTTGGATATTTATCATTAGTAAAAGTAACATTTGGTCCTACAAAAACATTATCCATAATTCTTATTCCATCCCAAACTTGAACACCATTTTTAATTGTAACATTATTCCCAATAATTACATTGTTCTCTATAAAACAATGAGAGCAAATTTGGCAATTATTACCAATTATTGCATCTGGCAAAACAATACAGTATTGCCAAATCTTAGTATCATTTCCAATTTTTTTAGATTGAATATCTGAATTCTTATGTATCATATTTTAAAGTAATTTTAATTTTTTTAATTGGTCTATTGTGTCAGACCAGTTTTCAAACCTTATTCCTTTGTCATCAATATATATTAAGGCATTTGGTTTAACGTGTACAATATCTACAATTGCATGACTTATATTGTGTTTTACAAGCCATTTTCTAATTAACTCTTTGCCATTTAATCCTCCCACCAAAGGTCTTTCAGGATTACATTTACAGCTATGAATAATAAGCTCGTAACCATTATCATACAAAAATTCTAAAGACTCTAATGCACCCTCAATTGGATCGTCATATAAGGTTCCATCAGCAAAACCTTTTGAATTTTTATAGATAACTCCATCAAAATCTAGACAAATAACCGATTTTTCATTTTTTTTAACCATTTTTAAGAAATCACTTTTTATCATTCAAAAATCCTTTTGTCAATTTAGATAAAGTGCGATCTAATATAATTGCATCTGTACTAAATGCAATAAATCGGTAATTTTGATTAATTCTTTTATCAATTTCACTAGGTATGGGCTCAACTACATGAATACCTTTTTCTTTTTTTAATGATTCGCTTATAGCATTATAGCTCTCAAGCAAAGATTTAAACTCTTTTGAATCAAAATTGCCTGGCTTATTAATTGATGAAGATAAATCATATGGACCTATCATAGATTTTTTAATATCTTTGTAACTTAAAATCTCCTTTAAGTTTTTTATAGCTTCCTTTGATTCAATAATAGGAATAATCTCAATATTTTTTGAATCTTTTGTAATATATTCCTCAAACTTCTTTCCATATCCCTGGCTTCTAGAAAGACCCATTCCTCTATTACCTTTTGGTGAATAAAAAGCATAATCAAAGCATTTTTTTACATCTTCAACGTTTTTAATATTGGCAACAATTAATCCGCAAGCTCCTGCATCTAGAATTTTATTTATTAACGCTTTATTAATCTCAGCAATCCTTACATAAGATTTTTTATTATATTTTTCACATAAAGAAATAATCTTTTTTAATGATTCAAGACTAATAGTAGAATGCTCTAAATCAACACAAATCCAGTCAAAATTATACTGTAATATAATCTCTGTGGTTTCATAATTATCTGTAGTAATCCAAGTACCTATAGAATGTTCATTTTTCATTTATATATTTCCTTTATATCTTGCCTAAAATAATACCAATAGAAAACTAATAGTAGAGTAAAAATTAAAAACTTATTTATTGAAAATAGTTGAGAATTATCAATTGCATAAGTAGACATTAAAATAGTAAAGAATGATATTATAGAAATAATGAATAAATTGAATTTTTCATAATGAACTTTGAAAAGTCTGTTAGAAGTATAGGAAACTGTAACCATCAAAAGAAAATATGTTATTAATGTTGCTACTGCTGCACCATAGTATCCAAATTTTGGAATTAAAATAATATTCAAGATAATATTTATTGGTATGTGAACAAGCAATATTATTCCTTTATATATTGGCTTTCTATTTTTAAAAATACCTAAATCCACAATATTTAGCATACCATAAATTAAGTGGGCAAATATTACAAATGGTACTATATATTGGGCCGGATTGTAGTCAATATTATTTGAAAAAATCAAAAAGAACTCTTTAATAAAAATAATAACAAATAAAGCTAGTATAGATCCAATTAGATAATAATAAGTCAATACTTTTGATGAAATAGTATCAATATTTTTATTTAAATTTTCACTTCTAATAGTTGCCCATACCTTAGAAAAAGGAATAATGAAAATCATATGTATTATCATAGCAATTTTATAACCAAAAGAATAGACTCCAACATCGCCTAAAGATAAGTATTCATTAATAAAGAAACGATCTATCCAGTCTATAGCATAATAAGAAAAACCACTCAATAGTTGAGGCAAACCAAAAAGTATCTGAATTTTAAATTCATTCTTATGAGGTGAAAGTGATAAATAATTTTTACATAAAAAAAGTAGAATTATTGTTGCAATAGCATAAGATAGAATGAAAGCAATAACTGGAGAAAGAACTCCATAGTCATACTTGACTAACAAAATCCAAAGAGATAATAAAAAAATGGAGCTAGAGAAAATGCTAACAAAAACTATATGTAAAGACTTTAACAATAATCTCAATAGAAGATAAAAAAACTGATTAATAAATAGAAGTGCTGATGAAATTAAGATAAGTAATACGTGATTTTGATATATTGGTGTTTTGAACAATAAAATTGATAAGTCTTTAGAAAAAATTAAACCAAATAATATCTGAAACATTGCGCCAAATAAAGTTATATACAATGCAGTACTAGCTACTTTTTTTCTTTCTTCTAAATCATCATAATCAAAGTAAGACCTGGTTAATGCAGATGTTGCTCCAAGATAAAAAACTGATGATGCGAAAGTGGATAAAAGAATTAAAAATGAGAAAATACCATACTCTTCTACTGAAAAATGCAAAGTATATAATGGCAATACCACAAATCCAACAATAGCATCAAAGGCACTACCAAATCCGTAGACTAAGCCATGATAAATATAATTTTTAAGCTGTGATGTTATTTTGCTCAATAGATTGATTTTTAAATGTTATCATTGATAAAAATAAAATTAACATTGGATATGAAATTGGAAAAGTCTGAAAAAAACCATATGCAAAAATAGCATAAATCCCAGCTATGCCTATACTATTAATATTGCTTACAGTTTTTTGATTGTATATACTAAATAAGATAATATGTACAAAGAACAGCAAAAACATTATGCCAAATATGCCATACTCAGCTATTATCCTAACATATAGATTATGAGAATCTGTAGGTCGATTTCCCGTAGCAATTTTTTGATAGAATTGAAACTCGCTATTAGACATAGTATGAAAATTTGCATTCATAGGTACCATACTACTAGACATGAGAGTTTCCAAGTTTCCAGGACCTGCACCCAGAAATGGATTAAAATAAAATACATCCATTCCTCTTTTTAATGCACCTTCTCTTTCTCCTGAAGAACTAAAGGTGAACCAGCCCTCAACCTTTATTGTGCTCCCATCCATATTGGCATTAAACCCATCATCAAAGGAATCACTTAATCTACTTAAGCCATCTTTTGGCAATACAAGAATTGTAAATAGCAAAAAGCCTAAAATAGTCATTGCTATGTTGAAAGATAAATAAGATCTAAATCTGAAAAAAAGATAGGTGCCAAAAGCGATTAAACCTAACAGAATAGAAGAACGTTCATAAGTATTAAATAAGGTAATAGCAAAGAAAGGTAATACATATATTAATCTTTTATTTTTATTTAATAGCCCTAATAATCCTAATAATCCATAAAAAATAATCATACCAGTTGGGATGGAGCCATCATGAATAATACTTCTAATTGCTCCTCTAAAATTTAGACTGAAATATTTTACTGCATCTGGAAGAAGACCAGTATATCTAGCTAATAGAAACTCAGAAGTTGTAATTAAAAGGGTTAATAGAAGTAATTTATATATTGTGTGATAATCTTCTTTGTGTTTTACACCTAAAAAAATAACAATGGAAAAAATTAGGCCTTCGTAGATATGTAAGAGATAGTCAAACTGAGCTAAATAATTTGTAGATAAAAAATTTGATAAATATAAATTATAGTACAATGCAGATATCAATGCAGCAGAAAAAAGTGAAGAAAACAATAAAAATAATCTTTTAGACAAATCATTTAGATCAATTTTAAAGGATTTAAAAACTTTGTATGATATCGAGAACAATATGAAAAAATTTATAATATGATAAAATGAAAAACTTGTAGGAACTAGGAAACTTTCAGAAAGATTAATACCGTTTGTTAATAATGAATCAAGAATTGAAAGAACTGGTTTTTTGGGAAATAACAAAAGGAAAAATAACCACATATAAAAAGAAAAAAAGAAATTATTACGATTAATTGTAATAAATACTATTCCAAATAGTAATAGTAAAAACAAATTATAAATCTGAAAACTCAAAGATGAATAAGGATAAAAATATCCTATAAACATTAATAATACCCCAAAAAGAAAACTGGGGAAAATTTGTATCATTCTAGAATCAAAAAAATAATAAATTAACTTCAATTATACGTTTACTACCGATTGAAGATAGGCTCCATATTCATTATTAAAACGTTTAGCTAGATCTAATAATTTATCTTTTGTAATAAATTTTTTTATAAATGCTATTTCTTCAATAGACCCTATACTAATATTCTGTCTATTCTGTATAATTTCTACAAAATTAGATGCTCTTAGTAAATTTTCAGAACTTCCTGTATCAAGCCACGTAGTTCCTCTGCCAAAAAGTTTTACTTCTAATTTAGATTGTTCAATAAAATGCTGATTCACAGAAGATATTTCTAATTCTCCTCTTGGTGAAGGTTTAATATTTTTTGCAACATCAATTACTTTATTAGAATAAAAATATAGACCTGGAACTGCATACGGTGACAAAAAATCTTTGGGTTTTTCAACAATTTTTTCTGCTTTCATATTTTTATCAAATTTGACTACTCCATATTCTGATGGATTTTTCACCTTAACAGCAAATATTATTCCATCTTTAGGTTGCTTGCAGGTCTCAAGTAGGTTTGTCAATCCTGCAAGATAGAAAAAATTATCTCCTAATATTAAGCATACGTCATCCTTACCTATAAAATCTTCTCCAAGTATAAATGCTTCTGCTAGTCCTCTAGGTTTTTCTTGTGTTAAGTATGAAAATTTGCAGCCATAATCTGAACCATCTCCTAATAGCGCTTTGTAGTTATTAATATCGTGTACAGTAGAAATAATTAATATTTCTCTTATGCCTGCTAACATTAGTGTAGATATTGGATAATAAATCATTGGTTTATCGTAAATAGGTAACAGTTGCTTACTTACGCTTTTCGTTAATGGATATAACCTTGTTCCCAATCCTCCTGCTAAAACTATTCCTTTCATATTTTACCTTGCCTATCTAAAACATTGGCTTTTTTAAGACATGAATCTATCCAGTTATTGTTATCAATATACCATTGGAAAGTTTTTCTTATTCCAATTTTAAAATCAATATTACTTTTCCAGCCAATTTCTCTGTTTATTTTTCTTGTATCCATGGCATATCTAAAATCATGTCCAGGTCTATCGCTTACATATTTAATTAATGATGTATAATCAAAATTAGAATCCAATAATTCATTTGCAATGGAACAAATAGTATTTACAATTTCATTATTTGTTATTTCATTATTAGAACCAATATTATAAGATTCACCTATTTCACCACTTTGAGAGATTTGGATAAGTGCATTAACATGATCATTCACATGAATCCAGTCCCTAATATTTTGTCCTGCACCATAAATTGGTATTTGGTTCTTTTTTATACAATTGATTATGGTTTTAGGAATTAATTTTTCAGGGCTTTGGTATTCTCCGTAATTATTTCCACAATTTGTTATCATGACAGGAAATTGGTATGTATGAAACCAAGCTCTACACAAATGGTCTGAAGAAGCCTTTGAGGCAGAATATGGAGATCTTGGATCATATGGAGTGTCTTCACAAAATAGCCCTTCAGAACCTAAAGCTCCAAAAACTTCATCAGTAGATATATGCAAAAATTTTAAAGATTTATTATTTTTTAGCAAATATTTTTTGGCAGAACAAAGCATGTTAAATGTACCTAGAACATTTGTATTTATAAACTCTTGCGGATTATCAATTGATCTATCTACATGAGACTCTGCAGCTAAATGAAAAATAATATCTGGCTGAAAGTCTTCAGTAATATTTTCTACTTTTTGTAAATCAACAATGTCAATTTTTTCAAATATTATATTGTCTCTTTTATCAAGCTCTAAAGAAGACTTATGACCAGCATAAGTCAGTTTATCTAAAACTAGAATTTTTGATTCTTTTTTCTGGGAAAGATTTCTGGCTAATGCAGATCCAATAAATCCAGCACCTCCAGTTATTAAATATTTAATCATTTCAAAGATTCTCGAATTTTAGTTGCTGATATTTCTCCAATTTCAGATGGTGGAACATGCTCAATAATATCATAACCAACTCCTCTACCATAATTTATTGATTCTATATCAGGAATTATCATTACTTTGACTCTACCTTCATCAATTAATTCTTTGAGCTCATTTTCAATATTTGATTTTACTTCAGTAGGATTATAGGGGTTCTTATCATCCTTACTTACCTCTCTGACAGCAATTAAAACATTCTTATTTTCGTTAAGTCTTTGATCGATCAACCATCTATGTCCTTTATGCCATGGTTGCCATCTACCTATAAATAGTGAGTATTTCATCAACACACTCCTTCACTGTCTTATTTGTTGTATCAATTGAAATATAATTATCAATTGGTTTTTCGTAATCTTTTGAAAAAAAGTGTTCTCTTCCTCTTTTTTCTGAAGTGTATAAATAAATCTCAAAAACATCAGTTTTATTTTTGAATTCTTCTCTTAATTCTAGGTATGGTGCCACAAGCGAAACAATAACTTGAAATTTTTTATTTTGACAAAACAATGCTATTCTTTGAGCGAGTTTAATATTTTTGAAACGACCAGATTTTGAATAATCTTTATTTTCCATTAATTCTCTTAAATCATCACCATCAACATTTATTGATTCAATCTTTTTTGTTTCAAAGTATTTTAACAATTCTTTTGCTATAGTTGTTTTCCCACTTCCAGGTTGACCTGTAAGCCAAATAATTTTATTCATCATCAGAAATAGACCTTCCTATTAATTTCTCCCAATCTTTTTCTTTCCTATCAATTGAGATATTTCTTTTCCATACTGAATCTAACACTAAACATTCAACGTCATTATCATTAAAAATTGAAATTAATGCATTTATGTCTTTTGGAAAACAACTGCCTCCGAATCCAAGCTTATTATCTGGGCCAGGAACATTTAAATGTGACTTTCCAATTCTCTTATCATAAATAGCTAGACTGACAACGGAATCATAATCAATATTCAATTTCTTGCATAAAGTATACATTTCATTAGCATACGAAACTTTGGTTGCTAAATAAGCATTTGCAAAATATTTGACCATTTCAGCAGTATCAGAACTTGTCTGAATTATTGGAATTTCATTAAATAAATTTGAATAAAAAGATTTTACAATTTTAGTAATTTCTTCATTCCCTCCTAATATAATTCTATTTTGATTTTTAAAGTCTTCAAGAAAATTTGCTTCAGTCAAAAATTCAGGATTAAATACTATATTTAAATTTGAAAAATTATTATTAAAAGATTTGGTTGAACCTGGCGGAATGGTCGACTTTATTACAATTAAATAATCTCTATTAACTATATCATTTATGCTTTTTAAAACATTTCTAATTATTTTTAAATCACAAGTACCATCTTTTTTCATTGGTGTTGGCAGACATAAAAAGATAATGTTTGAATTTGAAACTAAATCCTCTAAGGTTTTTTGATTACCAGATCCATTAATATCAAAAGAGAGGCAAGGAAAATGATTATTTACCTTACTAAAAACAGCCTTTCCTACATACCCAAGTCCGATTACTCCAGGTTTGAACTGATTTATTTTATTCATTTAAGAATTTTTCCACTTTATCAATATCAGAGGGGATATCTACTGCAAATGTTTCTTCTACTTTTATCATCTTAATTTTAATACCTAACTCAATCATTCTAATTAATTCAACCTGTTCTACACGTTCATTTTTAGTTCTTTCATGACTTGAAAATGATTCTAAAACTTTTTTTGAAAAACAATATATACCAATGTGATTATGGTATTGATTAGCATTATTTGGAATAAGAGATCTTGAAAAGTACATTGCTTCATTTTTTTCATTCATTACGACTTTAACTTTCTGTGGTATTTCTGCTAATTCTTTTGATATCTTCGCATAGCCTGAAATAATTTCATATTCCGTTTGCTTAATATATTCATCTATGCACTTATTTATAAAAATTGGATTTATTACAGGTTCATCCCCTTGTAAATTAAAATAACAATCGAATTCAGGCATTTTTTTTGATACTTCAGCCACACGATCAGTGCCGCTCTGACACTCTTTAGAAGTCATTATTACATTCATATCATTTTCATTGCAAAAATTGAGTATTCTTTTACTATCTGTTGCAACAAGAATATCTTGCGTGTATTTATTTTTAAGTGCTTGGTTATAAGTTCTTTTAATCATTGGTATTCCATTTATTTTTGCTAATGGTTTACCAGGAAATCTTGAAGAATCATATCTTGCAGGTATTACTATGAGAACTTTGTTTTTCACAATAAACAATATATAATTAATTATCTTTTTATAAAATCATAGTTTTAGTTATTTTAACAAATAAGAAAAGGGCCCATAGCTCAATTGGTTAGAGCAACGGACTCATAATCCGCAGGTTCGGGGTTCAAGTCCCTGTGGGCCCACAAATGAGTAGCCATTCATATATTATAAATGATAAAAATGCTGATATATTTATTAATATAAACGGTAAACTATTCCACAGAAATGAGGCTAAAATATCAGTCTTTGATAGTGGATTTCTTTTGGGTGATGGAGTTTGGGAAGGAATTAGACTTCATAACAATCAATTAGTATTTATTGACGAGCACTTAAAAAGATTATTTGAAAGTGCGAAAGGAATTTCATTGGATATCCCTTTTTCAAAAGAAGAAATTATTAATCAGATTAAAAAAGTATTATTAAAAAATAATATGAAAAATGATGTTCATATTAGGCTAATCATTTCAAGAGGAGAAAAAATTACTCCATACCAAAATCCAAAAGCAAATTTAGGTCCCATTACATTGGTTATCATACCAGAATTTAAAAAAACAGATCCTATCACATATAAAAATGGAATTAGTATTGGAAGAGTTTCAACAGTACGACCTGCTCATAATATTTTAAGTACCCACTATAACACTTTAAGTAAATTGAATTGTATTTTAGGAAGTATTGAAGCAAATGGGTTAGGTTATGATGAAGGAATAATGAATGACCCTCATGGTAATATTAGTACTTGTAATTCTACAAATCTTTTTTTTATTAAAGATAATTCGGTCTGGACTTCAAGGGGTGGATATTGCCTCAATGGAATAACTAGAAGTAAAGCGATATATATTTGTGAAGAAAATGATATTGATTGCTTAGAAAAAGATTTTACTTTTGATGAAATTAAAAATTGTGATGAAGCATTTGTAACTGGTACGTTTGCTGGAATAATTCCAGTATCACAAATTGAAGATAAAAACCTACTTTCAACTAAGTCTAGTTCATTAACAAATCAAATTAGAAATCTCTATAACAAACATATTCAAGAAAGTATAAATAATTTATGATTGTAGCTTGTTGGTCAGGTCCTAGAAATATATCTACAGCATTAATGAGGTCATGGTCTTCAAGAAGAGATACATTTGTAACTGATGAACCCTTTTATGCATATTATTTGAACGAAACCAATATTAGGCATCCAATGCATATTGAAATAATTAACAAATACTCTACAGACTATAACCAAATTGTCAATTATCTTATAAATAAAATACCTGAAGGTAAAAAAATCTGGTATCAAAAACACATGGCGCATCATATTCTTGATTTAAGCAATATTGAATGGATAACTAATTGTGAAAATTGCATTTTATTGAGACACCCGCAAGAGGTAATTAGCTCCTACAGTAGCAAAAATAAATTGAATTCTGTAGAAGAGTTGGGTTATCCTCAGCAATATGAGATTATAAAGTTTCTTAAAAGAAAAAATAAGTCATATACAATAATTGATTCAAGTAAACTGCTGAACAATCCTGAAAAAGTTTTATTATCTTGGTGTAAAAAAATTAATATCAAATATGATCAATCAATGCTTGAATGGAAAAAAGGTACTCATATAAATGATGGTATTTGGTGGGAATGTTGGTATGACAACGTAATACAAACTACTGGATTTCAAAAATATATAAAAAAAGATATTACCATTGAGAATAAATATGATTCTATTTATAATGAATCAATGAAGTATTATAGTTACTTAAAAGAGGTTAAATAATGAATTCACTGCTAAAATTATGGTCTCAGCCTACATGGATAAAATGGATCATTTATTTAATGATAGCATACATCTTATTTCTAATTAAAGAAGCATTTGCTATCGTTTTATGGTTTCTTTTTTGTATTATTTTGTACTATATCATTTTTGCCAATAACGTTTTTAAAACAAGGACTTATTATGAAAAAAATAATTTTTAGTGTATTAATATGTACTTTACTGTCTTGTCAAGAAAATAGGCCTCATGGAAACCAATACAATCTTCCAGAATTAACTCCAAACAACCTCTTAATAGGCAATTTAAATGAGTATCGTTCATCTTATAGAGTATCATTTTATGATATAAATATTGATTTTGATATTGATAAAAAAGCATTGGGAGGTTTTGTAACAATCAAAGCTGAAAGTATGCAGGACTTAGATAAATTACAGATTGATTTAGCTGAAAATCTAGACATCAAAAAAATAACACACAAAAATAAGGAATTGTCTTTTTCCAGAGAATTTGATGCTGTATTAATTGATTTTACATCTACAATCATAAAAGGTGAAATATTTGAGTTTACTGTTTTTTATAAAGGAATTCCTCAAAGCGCAGATAATCCTCCTTGGGCTGGAGGATTTACTTGGTCAAAAGATAAAGATAATCGTGATTGGGTTGCTGTTTCTTGTGAAGGAGAAGGTGCAAGAATTTGGTGGCCTAATAAAGACCATATTACTGCGGAGGGAGATAGTGTAAGAATGGTTTATACAGTTCCTTCAAATTTAGTTGCAGTTGGAAATGGTAAATTAAGAAGTATCAAAAACCTTGGTGATAAAACATCCTATGAATGGTTCGTTAATAATCCAATAAATAACTATAATATATCAGTTCAAATTGGAAATTATGTAACTGTTCAAGATACTTTTTTAAAAGACAACCAAACACATTTCATGAACCACTATGTTTTAGATTATAATAAAGAATTAGCTTCAAATTTCTTTCCTCAATCAAAAGAGGTAATCAGATTTTACGAGAAATACTTTGGTGACTATCAATGGTATGATGACGGGTATAAACTTATTGAAGTACCATATCTTGGAATGGAACACCAGTCAGCGGTAACATATGGTAATGGATTTAGTATGTATAATGGTGTAAGAAGTGAGAGTTGGCCAATGTATGGAGTAATTGATCCTTTGATTATTCATGAAACTGGACATGAATGGTTTGGAAATAGTGTTACTGCATCAGACCCAACACATATATGGATTCATGAAGGGTTGCAAGTCTATTCAGAGGCAATATTTTTTGAGGATAAATTCGATAGCTATGAAGTGGGAGTGCATTATTTAAATACTTTAAAAAATAGAATTGTAAATGAAATACCAATAGTTGGTAAAGAAAACGAAAATCATTGGGCATTACACGGTGACACATATATGAAAGGTGCTTGGGTAATGCATACACTAAGAAGCGTAATTAATAATGATAAAATATGGTTTCAAATACTTAAAGAGTTTATGACCGAAAATGCAAAGGGATTTGCTAATACAGAAGATTTTTTCCAAAAAGTTTATGAAAAAACTGGTAACGATTATACAAATTTTTATCAACAATATTTTTATAGCCCTAATCAACCTATATTAGAACACTATCAAACTGATGCAGAATATTTTTATAGATGGAATAATGTGAATGACAACTTCACGATGCCAATTGATTTATTGGTAAATGGTAAAGAAATAAGAGTATTTCCAACTAAAGATTTTCAATCTTTTGATTCAAAAAAACATGCACAGATTGAGGTAATGGATTGGAAGTTTTATGTTAAATCGAAAGAAGTCTCAAATAAATAAGTCACCTTATTATTTTTTGCTCCTATTATTATTTTTTAACAGCTTACTGTTATCCCAAGAAAAAAAAATACATTTTGAAGTTTTATTAAATCCCGACATTAGAGACTCTTGGTGGTTAGAAAAAAATAATTTTGGAATTAAACCCAATGGAATTGATTTTCGATTAAAATGGAATACAGAAAGACGAAAAATTAAATACACTTTTGATGTTATTTCACAGAAAGATGGTAGTTATCTAAGAGAATCATTTATTAAATATAGCTTTTCAGATAAAACAGTTCTTCGTGCTGGAAAATATTATAGAGATTTTAGTAATTATTTAAATGATGAGCTTAGCTCAGGCCATATGTTAATAAGCAAGAACTCACAACCAATGCCTAAAATAGGTTTTATAACATCCAAATATGTAAAAAGAAATGAATCGCTGAATTTTGATTTTGGTATCTCTCATGCAATTTTTGATAAAAATGAATTTTATAATAGACCTCCTATGTTACATGAAAAGTTTCTCTATATAAATGTTAATAAAAAAGATTTTGAATTTAGTATGGGATTTGTACATGAAGCAATGTGGGGCGGAAGCACTATCGATGATGGTAGTCAGCCAGATAACTTTAGTGATTTTCTTAGAGTTTTTATTGCAGAAGATAGAAAGAAAGAAGATTATGGCTCAATACCATCTGATCCAGGTTGGCATCCAAATGCAATAGGAAACCATCTTGGTATTTGGGATATATCTTTTAAAAAAAGAAATAAAAGTAAAATTACAATGCTTTATTATCAGCATTTTTTTGAAGATACTAGTGGTTTAAGATTTGCAAATAAGTGGGATGGTTTATGGGGAATAGAATTAATCAATTATATTGAAAAAACTAATATTCTCTTTGAATATATAGATACTACGAATCAGAATATTAACCCTCCATATGTTAATGATGCATACTATAATCACACTGTTTATAAAGGTGGATGGAGCTATAAAGGTTATACTGTTGGTAACCCATTTCTTACTCACAATGGTATCAATCCTTCAAAAGTTATTCATGTCGGAGTTAGTGGTCCAATTTTGAATAAATACTTTTATACAATCAAAGCTTCAAGAAAAATTAATACAACGGATTTTATTAAGTATCATTTAGCTATTAAAAAAGAAATATCTATAAATCACATGTTAAATTTTCTTGTTTTTAATAATGATGAAGAAATCGGGATTGGTTTATCTTTATCTAAAAAACTATGACTTTAGTTATTCAACTACTTATTTCAAATCATTTACATCGACTGTTGCAGTACCAGATTTTCCCACAACAATCGCTGCTGCATTATTAGCAATCCTGGCAGATAGTTCGATATCGTTAGTTTGGGCATATATAACAGACAAAACAGCAATAACAGTATCTCCTGCTCCTGTAACATCTGGATTTTTAACATTTTTAGCTTCAATATGTTTGATATACTTAGCCTTGCCAACAACTGTAATTCCTTTATCGCCTTTTTTTGCAACTATATAATTAAAATTAAATTCTTTAATTAACTTTTCGCATGCATCTACAATGGATTTATCATCGCTAATTTCAACATTTGTAGCTTGTTGTAATTCATTAAGATTAGGTGTAATAATATCAGCATTTTTGTAAAATGAAAAATTATCTTTTTTAGGATCTACTATAATAAGATTAGCATCAAATTCTGCATTTTTTATTACCCCTTTGTTATAGTCAGATAATATACATACATCATAATCATTAATATTATGAACAGGATTAGAAAATTCTTTTAT
>MDTB01189287.1_pt1 | contig 38568 bp, 41 predicted proteins | sample 811161 | NCBI WGS metagenome assembly MDTB01 (sample SAMN05326650, study PRJNA326480) | marine metagenome | isolation source: seawater | place: Mediterranean Sea | collected 2009 | reverse complement strand
ATGAGTGGGATTACGACGGAGTTAACGAGATGATTCTTGTTGACATGAAAGTAAAAGGCAAGAACCGTAAGGCTCTTGTTCACTTTGACCGTAACGGTTTTGCTTACACAATGGACAGAGCTTCAGGTGAATTGTTAGTAGCTGAAAAGTATGATCCAGCTGTTAACTGGGCAACTCACGTTGACTACAAAACTGGTCGTCCACAAGTAGTTGATAAGTATTCAACTGCACACCAAGGTGAAGATGTAAATACTACTAACATCTGCCCAGCGGCTTTAGGTACAAAAGACCAACAGCCTGCTTCATACGATAGACTATCTGGTTTATTCATGGTACCAACAAACCACGTTTGTATGGATTATGAGCCATTTAAGGTAGACTACGTTGCTGGTAACGCTTATGTTGGTGCTACATTGTCAATGTACCCAGCTCCTGGCGGAACACACTTAGGTGCCTTCATTGGTTGGGACGCAGACAAAGGTAAGATCGCATGGTCTAACCCAGAGCCATTCTCTGTATGGAGTGGTGCTATGTCAACTGCTGGTGGAGTTACTTTTTACGGTACTTTAGAAGGTTATGCTAAAGCCGTTGAAAGTAAAACTGGTAAGGAACTATTTAAGTTCAAAACACCATCTGGTATTATTGGTAACTTCATGTCTTACACACACAAAGGTAAGCAATATGTAGGTATCTTATCAGGTGTTGGTGGTTGGGCCGGAATTGGTCTTGCTGCTGGACTTACTGATCCATCTGCTGGTTTAGGTGCTGTTGGTGCATATTCTGCACTTAGCAACCACACAAACCTCGGTGGTGTATTAACTGTATTTGCTCTTCCATAGTAGAGAAATAAAGTTATTCTACAATTTAAAAGCCCGACAATTTATTTTGTCGGGCTTTTTTTTATTTTTATTAAAAATTTGTAAAAAAGTATTGTTCTTTAGTTATTATTTACAATATAAATAGTGTGAATATTTAAACTAAATAAATGTGGGAATTTTAATTATGGACTTTTCAATCAAACAAACTACAAAATTTTTATTATCATTTGCAAGCTTAATGTTAGTAGCCTCAGCTTCATTTGCTGAACCGAGGCCCGCTGGTTTACCTCCTCAATTTGATGAAAATGATGATCCGACGTATAAAATTATTTATGGTAAAGGTGATAGATTAGATCCATCAACGAACAAACCGCTAAATTTAATTCAAATTTATTGTCAAGATGTTGCGGTTGACTTTGCATCTGACTCCCAAATGGATGAATGCAGAGCTAACGATAAGTTAGTTGAAATGAAATATGGCTGGATGGATTTTTCTACATATAAAGGCTGGAGGGCTTATCATGCAGAATGTCATGTTTGTCACGGACCTGATGCAATGGGAAGCACTTATGCACCTTCATTGATGACTTCTGTGAAAAACGGTTTAGATTACATAGACTTTTTTACGGTTATTGCTAATGGTAGATATGAAGAAGATGGTGCTCAGGCAGGTAATGTTATGCCCGCTTTTGGTGAAAATTCAAATGTTGAACCGCATATTAATGACATATATAGATATGTTAAAGCAAGAGCTGATGGTGTAATTAGAAGAGGTGTCAGACTTCCAAAATTACCTAAAATCAAAGAATAATTTATAACCTTTTTTGATTATCTTCTACTAATATTAACTGATACAAAATGAAGTTTATTTACTTTTCAATATGTTTTTTTGTTTGCCTTAATACTGCTTTATCCAGGGAGTCAGCAATTGAGGCAGTCGACACAAATTTCTTAAGAGTCTGTGCTGACCCTTCAAACTTACCCTTTTCAAACGAAAAAGGTGAGGGCTTTGAAAATGATATTGCAGAATTAATTGGAACTAAATTTAACATACCAGTTGTATATGATTATATGCCCCAAGTTATTGGTTATGTTCGAGAAACTTTAAATAAAAAAAAGTGTGACATAATTATAGGAATAACTGGAAGTAATGACCTGGTTCTTAATACTGTTCCATACATGAGATGGTCATATGTAATGGTCTATTTGAAAGATGCTGGTATTGAAGTAGATAGGCCTGACCATCCTCAACTTGCTGATTTAAGAATTGGTACGCAAGCAGGTACACCACCAACATTTATTTTACAAAGATATAATCTGATGAGCAAGGTGCGACCATATCAATTAACATTTGATCCTAGGGTCGCTGTTATAGGTGAAACAATGATTGACGATCTTATTGACGGATTAGTTGACATCAACTTCATGTCTGGTCCGATTGCAAGTCATTACCTCCACAAAAAAGGTTATGATGAAAATAAATTTGTTATGATCCCGCTTGAAACCACCGATCACGGTTGGGGAAGAATGGATTATTACACCACAATGGGTGTTAGGGATGGAGAGACTGACTGGAAAAAGAAGTTAAATAGGTTTATAAAAAGTAATCAAAAGGAAATTAATGTAATTCTTGATAAACATAAAATTCCTATTCTAAGTCTAAGACCAGGGAAAAGAAAGAAATCTGATGATGGAGGTACTACTGAAGCCTTGATAAAAGGCAGAGCTCCAGTTAAATAGGGCTGTTAAACCTTACATTAAATTTTCTGTAAATAAACTCTGGAGGAGCATTTCTTGCCTCTTTCGAAGCCATATCAAATATTTCTTTATGAAGAGGAGAAATAGAACAAGCCGGGTCTGTGTTTTTAGCATCTCCAGTAAGTGCCATGGCTTGACATCTGCATCCTCCCCAATCAATTTCCTTTCTATCACACGATTTACATGGATCTGGCATCCAATCAGTTCCCCTATACATCTGAAAAGCTTCTGAATTTTCCCAAATCCATTTTAATGAATGATCTCTTACATTATCAAACTTCAGATGAGAGATAGTTTCCGCGGCATGACATGGAAGAACGTCACCCTTTGGATTTAAGTTCAAAAATCTTCTACCCCATCCACCCATACAATTTTTTGGATGTTTAGCATAATAATCAGGAATTACATAATCAATGACTAACTTACCCTTTAATTCAATTCTCGCTTTTTCTACTATTTCTGTTGCATGGTCCAACTGTTCAGGTGTTGGAATAAATGCTGCTCTATTTTTCAATGCCCAACCATAATATTGTACTTGAGCAATCTCAACTCTCTCAGCATCTAAGTCACGAGCCATCTGAATAAAGTTTTCTAAATTATCTATATTTTGTCTATGAACCACACAATTAACTGTCAAAGGTAGGTCAACTTCCCTGACCCATTTTGCTACTTCTAACTTTTTGGCATGACCACCTTTAAAACCACCAATTCTATCTGCATTCTCATTTTCCGTATCTTGAAAAGAGAGTTGCACATGCTCTAAACCAAGTTTTTCTAACTTCTTTATTCTATCTGGGTTCAATAGAACTCCTGATGTAATCAAATTAGTATAAAGTCCTGTTTTAGAACAATGATCAACTATATCTTCAAGATCATGTCGAACAGTTGGTTCTCCCCCTGACAGGTGAATTTGATGCATACCTAATTCAACTGCCTGATCAATTACTGATCTCCATTCGTTTGTATCCAATTCACCTGTTTTCTTTTCAAGCTGAACGGGATTTGAGCAATAGGGGCACTGAAGCGGGCATCTATGTGATAACTCAGCAAGTAAAGCAAGTGGTGCTTCTATTCCGTTTTCTTTAATAGTTTTAAATTTTCTAATAGGTGTTATTTCATTCATGATGTTATAAAACCTTTATCTGCTAGTGTTTGTAGTAAATTATTGACATCTTTCAAAATAACTTCTTCAGGCGCGGAAAATTTTTCTGATAGATTCTTCGATATTTCATTAACGTTTCTCATACCATCTATTAACTTTAAAATTTCAACAGCAATATTGTCAAGCTTTACCAATCTTTCAGGAGCGAGAATAACCCATTCATCCCTTGGTTTATTATATCTAAGTTTAACATGTTTTGGGAATTTGGGTATAACATCTTTATTTATCGTCAATATATCTGTCATCAAAGTCCTCAGGAACAAATGCACCAGGAGGAATACTTCCGTATACATATGCTTGATACAAAGCATCTTGCATAACCCATAGTACATCTGTTTTAAATTTTAACGCTTTACAAACCAATTCTTGTTCATTCCTTGTTTTTGCATATTTTAAAGCATAATTGAGAACAAAATCTGCATCATCTGTAGCTTGATCAACTCTTTTTTTAAAATAAGCCATTGTGATATCATTAATAAATTGATAATTTTCAAGCATTCCAGAAATTCGTTCTTTATGAATTTTAGGTGCGAAAAGTTCAGTAAGAGAGGAAGTAACCCCCTCAAGTAATGACTTTTCCTTGACAAAGTTTACATAAGCATCAACTGCAAATCTGGTAGCAGGAAGTATACCATCGGTTGACTTAACATATTCTTTTTCAATTCCTAATCCATCGGTAAGTTTATACCAACGCTCAATCCCACCTTCATCATTTTTTCTTCCATCATGATCAAGAATTCTATGTATCCACTTTCTTCTAAGTTCAGGCTCTTTGATGCGGGACATTAAAGCTGAGTCTTTGATAGATATATTTATTTGATAATAATATCTATTAATTGCCCATGCTTGTACTTGACCCTTATTTAACATACCCGAATGTAGCAAATGATGAAACCTACAATTATCATGATATCTAACCTTACCAATGTTTCTAAGCTCTTCTTCAAACTCCTTATTAGACATTGGTAATTTTTCTATTTCTTCGTGTTGATTAACTTTTACATTTTTCATAACTCAATCTCCATTCCATCATAACTTACTTCCCAACCACTTTCCTCAACTTCTCTACGCTCAGGTGAAGATTGAAGTAAAATTGGATTTGTTGTATTTATATGTATAAATATTTTTCTATTAATTTCAATATCTTGAAAAATAGAAATCGTACCGTCAGGACCCGAATTATTCATATGACCCATTCTTTGACCAGTTTTTTCACCAACTTTACTAGTAGCCATCTCGTCATTTTTCCACAGCGTTCCATCAAACAATACTAACTCTGAACCATAAAGTCTTGCTCTTAGCTCATCAGTCATTTTGGCACAAGCTGGAATATAAAAAAAACTTTTAGTATCTGAAATAGACGATATTTTTAGACCAATTGTATCTCCCTCCTCAGTTCCAAAATTTTCTCCTTTAGACTCGTCTTCTAACCATAAAGCTATTTTACCAGGAACCTCGAAAGCTTCAACAGTTATTCCTGAACCTTTATTCTCTTTATTCATTAATTCAAATTGTTTATTCATATGTAATATTCTTCTATCAACAAAATCTGGATTTAGAACATTAAAAATTGAATTTGCTTTCAAAACAGAATGAACTCTTTCATGTGCATAAATCGATAAATTTTGTCTCTCGCGCAATGAAAGAAGTCCTGCAACATGGTCAACATCTCCATTAGTTAAAACAACACCATTAATTGGACTGTGTCTTAAATTTTTTTTTGGGTGCATTTGTTTATTTTTAATTATTTGCGCCCCTAAATCTGGTGACGCGTTGAATAAAAACCAATTCTCATTATCTGTTGTAACGGCAATTGAGGACTGGGTCCTAATTGATGTTCCAGACTCACCATTTCTTACTGATTTGCTAACTTCAGAGTTACAATTCCATTGAGGTGAACCTCCACCTGCAGCTGATCCTAGTACTAAAATTTTTAACAAATAATTATCTTTCTTAAAAAAAATCCCCTAAAACAAATTAGCTTTAGGGGAAATTGCTTATGCAAAGAATTACTTCTCAGCGCAAGCGTATGAATTGATTTCAAGACCTACAGAGATCTCAGAAATCATTGGTTTAGTCCAAGCCATAATTTACTCCTTTATGGTTTGTGTTTCACTCAAAATCTGAGCTTGACAATACTATAATAAATGAAACTTAAAATTTAATGACCCTGTTGTTCATTATAAATTCATTATATTTACTTTATGTATGACAAAATTTTTCTCGCTTGATAACCAATTCTTTGTTCGCCAAAAACAGGTTCCTCACAAACATATTCTGTTAATTTGGTGCGTCTGTCAAACACTCTAGTATTCCATTTCATTTGAGACGAGAACTTGAGAAAATCTGGATCCTTCTCCTTCGCTCCAGCTTTCTTTAATTCTCTTAATTTCTTGGAGGCTTTTCCTATAGTTTTTCTAATTGTATCTTGACGTTCTACAAACTTTATAATTCCAGAATACTGCCTGTTTCTTTTTGTTGAGGCCTTTTGATAAAGTCCAGCAAATAAATTAGATAATTTTTCCTTTTGTTCTTTTTTTGAAATTAAACCAAAATAAGAATATTTTTTTGCAAACTGTTCAATAATTTTTGTACCCTCTTCCTCATCAATTAAAGGATCAGACAACTTAGAAACAACATCTATAACATCGTCATCTTTCCACCAATTTTTGATATTATCTTGAATATCTGGACCCTGCCAAACTGCTTTTAAATCTAAAGTTGGATTGTATACCTGATCACAAGGCCATTTTTTAGGCATTTCTTTAGGTGGCGCAGAATATCCCAATGTCCCCAAACTTATTATAAACGTAAAAGTTAAAATTATATTTAAATATTTTATCATAATTATACTCCCTTAATTTTTATTCAATTAAAAAAACTCCTGTCATTCCCTTATGTTGAAGACCCTCAATTTCAAAAATAAACTCACCTGTTCTTATCGGTACAAAATTAATTTCAATTTCGCCTTCTCGTTCAAATTCAATTTCTCTAATAAATGGTGTACTAATTTCAATTCCATCTATTTCAATTTTTCTAATCCAAATATTATTGAAGAAATCTTCAGCTTCAAATTCATATTCTTTAAAACCCATGCTTGATATCTCAAGTCTATATGCTTTTCCTGTTTCTAATTTAAATATAGACTGAGACATATCGTAATCACTTTTATCTGAACCCAATTGAAGTTCAATTTTTTTCGAACGAATTGCTAAATCTCCTTTTGAAAAAACGTCAAAATAGGGAAACAAAAAAACTACTAACAAAATAATTCGTAACACTTTATTTTCCTCCTTTTTTTTGCAACGTACCTTTTCCTGGATCATATCCAATAATGGCTAAACTTAGAAATATAACAGTAAATGCCAAAATGCCCAAAGCATAGTTTAAATTAAATTGTGAATACATTGAAAATCTTAAAATTTCAACAGAATAAGTGAAAGGATTGTAAAAGCAAACATAGTACAACCATTCACTAGTTTCTTCTATTTTCCAAAGGGGATAAAGAGCAGAAGACGCAAAGAACATTGGAAAAATTACAAAATTCATCACTCCTGCAAAATTCTCCAACTGTTTAATAGCTGAGGATAAAAACATACCTAAAGAACCTAGCATCAATCCCGAAAATATCAAAGCTGGCAAGATTGTAAAATATCCAGAAATTGGTGGAATTATATCCCAGAATGAGGCAATCAATAAAAAAGCATATACCTGAAGTATAGAAACAAAAACTCCAGCTAAGAGTTTTGAAATTAATAAAAACCACCTTGGGATCGGGCTTACAAGCATTGTCTTCATACTACCCATTTCTCTGTCATAAACCATGGAAAGGGAGCTTTGCATTCCATTAAATAATTGTATCATCGCAATCAACCCCGGAGCTATATATACCTCATAAGTTATATATGTTTCATAGGGTGGTATTATAGAGACGCCTAATACTGACCTAAAACCAGCTGCAAATATTCCTAACCAAACTAATGGTCTTACTAGGGCTGAAAAAAAACGCTCTTTCTGGTGAATGAACCTTAGTGCCTCTCTAGTTACAATTCCATTAAAACATCTAAAGAATATTAAAAAATTCATATCTGAACTAACTTGTTAAAAGCTTCTCTTATATTTCTAGTCTTTGTTTTTTTGGTAATTTTGCTTACCTCACCTGTCTCTAAAACTAAACCTTTGTTTATTATTATAACATTCTCTCCTTTGTCTATTTCGTCAATTAAATGGGTTGCCCATAATACAGCTAATTTCTGTGTTTTACATAATTCTTTTACGTGTTCTAAAATAAGTTGTCTCGAACCTATATCTAAACCTACAGTCGGCTCATCAAGTAACAGTAATTTTGGTTCATGCAATAATGAGCGAGCAATTTCAACTCTGCGTCTTTGTCCTCCTGACAAAAATCGTACTTTAAGAGATAATTTATCGAGCATTTTTATTCTACCAATTTCACTTTCAATTCTTAAGTCAGCTTTTTTTCTTGACAGACCGTGTAATGCAGAATGGTAACGAAGATTTTCTCTTATACTTAAATCCATATCCAATGTGGGTTGCTGAAAAACTACACCAATATTCCTTAAAGCCTCAGTTGACTCTTTTCTTACATCATATCCATAAATTTTTACTGAACCAGACGTATTATTATAAAGTCGGGTAATTAAAGAATAGAGAGTAGTTTTTCCTGCACCATTTAATCCTAAAAGAACAGTAAAATCTCCTGGCACAATTTTAACACTAACGTTGTTTAGGGCACAAAATGAACCAAAATGATGAGTTACACCCTTAATATCCAATGCTGCTAACATGATTTTAATCTGGGGAAATTGCTACACCCCAAGGAAACCTTCCAACTTTCACAGATTTAGTAACTTTAAGTTTTTCAACATCAATGAAGGAAACATCATTGCTTACACCATTTGTACTCAACAAAGTTTTATTGTCTGGTGTAAAAAACATTTGCCAAACTCTTTGCCCAACAAGAAGATACTTTAAAATTTCTTTTGTTTTCTGATCAATAACAGCAATTCTATTGGCTGGCCCCAGGGCAACAAAAGTATACTTTCCATCTTCAGTGTGTCTTATACCAACTGGTTGTATACTTTCATCATTAACACCAGGGATAACAAACTTAATAGTATGAGTAACTTGTAGTTGTTTGGGATCAATTACTTTCACTGTTCCTCCTATTTCTGCAGACACCCACACCTCAGTGTCACCTGGTGTAAACATTGCAACCCTTGGTCTTTGGTCTACTAGAATATTTTCGAAGATCTCTAAATTATCAGTATTTATAAAATGTGCCATATTTGTTGTTTCTGAAGTGTTAACCAAAACACTACCATCATTATTTAATCCCATTCCTTCAGGTTCTACACCAACAGGTATATCATCAATAATCATTTTATCTCTCATATCAACAACAGTTACCATTGCGTCATCTTCGTTAGCAATATATAAAGTACTGTCATCTGGAGACATCACCATTAACTCTGGGTCTGGACCTGAGGGTAAAACAAACTTTAATTTCATAGTTTTAGCATCTCTAACCTCAACCCTATCATCATCTGAGGTGCAAATTAAAACTAACTTACCATCATTAGATAGAATTATTCCTCGAGGTCTTTGACCAACTTTCACAGTATTTATTACTTTCTTCTTATCTATATCAATAACAGAAACCGTATTATCTTTTTCATTTGTTATGTAGGCAAGGTTTGCTAATGATAAACTTGAATAACAAACAAAAATAAAAAATAAAAAAGAATTTACAAAAATATTAAACATATAATTATTATATTAATTTTGAAACATTTTACAATTAGTTTCGGGCTTGTCTACACCTAATGTATCTAATTCACTGAATGGATGAAGATAACCTGGCTGCGGAGATACTGAAACCATTGAGCGAGGAGCAGCTAAAAGAATAGGTTGGCGCATCTGTCCGTTCCAATCACGAAATGAAACTTTAACTCCTTTATATGCTCCAATACCAAAATCTTTACTCAAGATATAACTTTTTATCTTTTCCAAATCGTTAGTTTTTGTTCTTGTTACCGCATCCCCGAGAACTCTAAAAGCAACCCATGCCGCATAATCAACTTCAGTCATCCATCTGCCACTTGTTCTTCTAAATCTATTTTGCATCTGCACGGCACCCCACTGCTCATGAGTCCTATGCCACGATCTTGGAACAAGTCCTTGAGTTCCAGCAATAGGTCTTGGGTCCCATGTTCTAAATGTTAGATATTCTCCAAATTCTCCATCTTCATCTGAAACGATAAGAACATCATAATTTGCTCCTTTTGTAAAAATTGGCACTTCTTTTTGTGCCGTTCTTCTTAAATCACTTGAAAAGTCCCAATTTCTCTCTTCTTTAATTTTAATATTAAATTTTTCAGCAGATTTTTTCAGTGCCTCTGAAAAAAGTTTATCTGACTCATCTGGTCCAACAACTAAAAACCATTTTTTCCAATTTTTTTTTAACAGAAATTGTGTCAATGCATCTGAAAGCATTGAATGGCTCGGTGGTATATGAAAGACATTTCCTTTACATTTTTCCTCTCTCAAAATATTTTCCTTTGAACTTGTATTAAATATCAAAACGTTCTCTGCCTGCTCTAAACTTGATATTTTAATTAATTCATCTTTATTTAAATCTACAACGAAAAATTTGTACCCATCAATAACTAACTTTTTGAAAGTATTAACCAGGTTCTCCTCTAATGATACTTGTATCATTTTTGATTTGTAATCATGACCTAAAAAATATCCTGTTGTTAAATTGTCCTCTTTAGCTAATTCAATTCCATAGAAACCCTCATCATCTAGAATTGGATCTAAGTTAGATAAAACTGGCGGGACTTCTCTTTCTTTTGTCAAAAAGACAACCTCTGTAGTTAAATTAATTTCTTTTAAAAAAATTTTTTTTCCTTTTTTAGATCTTCTCAATTCTCTTTCAGAGTCCTTCTTCTTTCTTTCTTCGATTTGTTTAATAGAAAGTTCTCGTGTTAACAAATTCTCACCTGGAATGAAAAGAACTACAATAGTAAGTATAAAAAAAAATTTCAATTTAATTCCCCTATTTTGTTGATCATATTTAAATTAAATATAATTATAGTATTTATGATTAAAAAAAAATCAAGAACAACCAATCTTGTACGTTCAGGTATTAATAGAACTCATTTCAATGAGACAAGCGAAGCTCTATTTTTGACCTCTGGATTTGTTTATGATTCAGCTGAAGAAGCTGAAGAATGTTTCAGAGATGAAAAAAATAAATTTATGTATTCAAGATTTGGAAACCCTACCGTCGAAGCGTTTCAAAAAAAATTAGCAATATTGGAAGGTGCTGAAGCTTGTTGGGCAACATCAAGTGGAATGTCAGCAGTATTTTCAATTTTTATGTCACAATTGAAAGCAGGTGATCGTGTCGTTTCTAGTAGAGCACTTTTTGGAAGTTGTCATTACATAATCACGAAAATTCTTCCAAAATTTGGTATTGAAATAGAATTAATAAATGGTAGAAATTTGAGTGAATGGAAAAAAGCTCTCCAAAAAAGGACCAAACTAGTTTTTTTTGAAACTCCCTCAAATCCATGTTTAGAATTAGTAGACATTGAAAACGTTTGTAAGATGGCGCATAAAATTAACGCCACAGTTATAGTAGACAATGTTTTTGCAACTCCAATTCTCCAAAGACCACTTGAACTTGGGGCTGACATTGTTATGTACTCTGCTACTAAGCATATAGATGGACAAGGAAGAGTAATAGGAGGAGCAATCTTAGGAACAAAAAAATTTTGTAATGAAATAATCAAACCATTTATCAGAAACACTGGTCCATCGATCAGTCCATTTAATGCTTGGATATTACTAAAAAGCCTTGATACCTTGGAATTGAGAATAGAAAAACAAACAAAAAATTGTAATGAGATTTATAAATTCTTAAAAAACAATAAAAAAGTTGAAAATATTATTTATCCTGGATCAAAAAAATTTGCTCAATATTCGTTAGCAAAAAAACAAATGAAATCTGGTGGTACAATCATATCATTTGAAATTAAACAAAATTCAAAAGAAAATATTAAAAAAAACACATTTAAATTTCTTAATAATCTTCAATTAATTGACATTTCAAACAATCTTGGAGATACTAAATCTTTAATTACTCATCCTTTTACAACTACTCATAATAAATTAAATCATTTTGAAAAAAAAAGTTTACGAATATCAGAAAATTTAGTTAGATTGTCAGTTGGGTTGGAGGACAGTAAAGATATTATTTTTGACATAAAAAATGCTTTAAAAAAGATATGAATAAATTATCAGAACACCAAATTTCAGTAACTGTAAAATCTATCTACCTAGATGATCATTCTGAACCTTCAGAGGATACTTTTTTATGGGCCTACCAAGTTAAAATTAAAAATAATAGTAAAAATACTGTAAAGCTTATTAGCAGATATTGGAAAATAATTGATGCTAATGGAAATTCAAAAGAAGTAAGAGGAGAGGGAGTAGTTGGTGAACAACCAATTTTAGAACCTGGTAAAACATTTGAATATACAAGTGGAACACCTCTTCAAACTAGTTCTGGACTTATGCATGGAAGTTATTTTATGAAAAATCTTAATGGTTCAGATTTTGAGGTAAAAATTCCTGCCTTTTCACTTGACACACCAAATTTAAAAAGAAGTCTAAATTAATAATGGGTGATTTAAAATCATCTTTATTTATTGTTGGAAATCTTTTAATTTTTATGGCATTTTATATGCTTATACCAACATCAATTGATTACTTGAGTAATGGCACTGATTGGGTTGCTTTTTTATCAATTTCGTCCTTCTGTTTTTTTGTAGGATTTAATGTATCTTTTGTTTTCAAAAATAAAAAAAAATCTTTAGGTATTAACTCTGCTTTTTTTTTAACATTTTTATGTTGGATAATACTTACTTTAGTGAGTGCTTTGCCTTTTTATTTAGGTTCACTAGGCCTAAATTTTGTTGACTCTTTTTTTGAGTCAATGTCTGGACTTACAACTACTGGTGCAACTGTAATTAAAAATTTAGATGAAACATCCAAAGCTATTTTAATTTGGCGATCACTACTTCAGTGGCTTGGCGGTATTGGAATAATTGTAATCGCTATAGCCATTTTTCCAATTTTAAAGATTGGAGGTATGCAGTTATTCAAAACAGAATTCAGTTCAAAAGACGATAAAGTTCTTCCGCGGACTGTAACAATTGCTACTGGAATAGGAACCGTATACGTAATCCTTACATTTTTGTGTTTTTTGTCACTTTTTCTCTCAGGAATGAAAGTTTTTGATAGCTTTGCACATTCTATGACAATAATTGCTACTGGGGGATTTTCTACAAAAAACATGTCTATAGGACATTTTAATTCTGTCTCTATTGAGTTAGTGACAATTTTTTTTATGCTAATATCAGCTTTACCATTTTTGCTTTTATTTCAGTTTTCTAAAGGAAAATTTTCAGAATTATTAAAAAACTCTCAAGTTCGTTTTTTTTTTTCTATTGTTTTTTTGCTTACATTAATAACAACATACTGGTTGAAAACATACTATGAGGTAAACTTTTTTCAAGCTTTAAGAATAGCAGCATTTAGTGTAATTTCCATCACCACGGGAAGTGGTTTCAGTACATATGATTTTAGTGTTTGGGGAAGTTTTACTACCCTTATACTTTTATTTTTTATGCTGGTAGGTGGTTGTTCCGGTTCATCAAGTTGTGGATTAAAGATATTCAGATTACAGATTTTAATTAATAATACATTCTCTCTTATAAAGAAAATAATTCAACCTCGAGGTATTTTTATTCCTACTTATAATTCCAAACCTATTGGGAATGAAATCTTAACTTCAGTGACTGGATTTTTCTTTTTGTATATTTTTATTTTTAGTATGCTAACTCTAGTTTTAGCTTATGATGGATTGGATATAATTACATCATTATCTGGTTCAGCGGCAGCATTAGCAAACGTTGGTCCTGGTCTAAGTGAATTAATTGGTCCAAGTAATAACTACTCTGGATTATCTAATTTTTCAAAAATTTTTTTAAGTTTCGCTATGCTAATAGGTAGATTGGAACTTTTCCCAGTATTAATTTTACTCTCACCTGTTTTTTGGAGAAACTAATTTTCTGAAAATAGACACCATAATAATATTGATTTTTGAATATGTAACCTGTTTGAAGCTTCTTCCCAGACAAGCGATCTATTTCCGTCAATAACTTCACTGGTAACTTCATTTCCCCTGTGGGCAGGCAAACAATGCAAAAAGCATGAACCTTTCTTTGTCAAATTCATCAAATCTTGATTAACTTGAAATTTTTCAAATTTCCTTAATCTTTCTTTTTTGTTCTCCATACCCATTGAAACCCAAGTATCAGTAACAACTACATTTGAGTCTCTGACTGCCTTCTTAGGATCCTCAAAAAGTTCAATTTTTTTTGGAGCATATACTTTTTTTAGCTCTCTATCTTTTGGTCTATATTCCTTTGGTGTGCAAATTCTTAAAGTAAAATTAAAATGATTCACTGCATGTATCCATGAATTACAAACGTTGTTTCCATCTCCAACCCATGTAATAATCAAATTATTAAGTGTTTTATATTTTTCTTCTAGTGTCATTAAATCTGCCATGATTTGGCATGGGTGACTATTATTCGTAAGTCCATTTATTATTGGAACCTCAGAAATTTTTACAATCCCATCTAAACGCTCTTTGCTAGAACCTCTATACATAATTATATCCACGTACCTACTCATTACTTTTATTGTATCTTGAATCGATTCTCCTCTTCCCAGTTGAGTGTCATTTTGATCTAAGATTACTACATCTCCGTTAAGTTGCTTCATACCAATTTCAAAAGATACACGCGTTCTTGTAGAGGGCTTTTCAAAGATCATAGCTAGTGTTTTTCCTTTGAGACTTTTACTTAAATTTTTATTTTTTATTTCATGACTAATTTTTAAGAGTTTCTTTATTACGTCACTTTTAATCAAGTCTAAATCCAAAAAGTGTCTTAAATCGTTTTTGTTCATAATTAGATATCCGAAAAAGCTCTATCAATCTTTTCTATTGCTTCATCAACATGCTTCATTTCTAATATCAACGGAGGAAGCATTCTAATAACATTTTGACCTGCTCGAACTGTAAGAAGTCTTTGGTTTCTCAATGAGTCAATTAATATTCCATTTTCAATTACTGCCTCTAATCCAACCATTAAACCTATTCCTCTAACACCACATACCAAGTTTGGAAATTTTTTTACAATATTATCCTTAAGTGCTTTCCTTAAATTATACCCAATATATCTAACATGATCTAAAAAGTCTTCTTTTAAAACATAGCTCAAAACAACATCTGCAACCGACATCGCCAATGGATTTCCACCATACGTCGAGCCGTGTGATCCTTTTGTCATTGTTTTTGAAACTTTTTTATCTAAAAGTAGTGCACCAAGAGGAAATCCTCCACCAATTCCTTTTGCTATTGATACTAAATTTGGTTGTAAATTTTTTATCCAGTCAACTGCAAGAAATTTACCAGTTCTTCCAACACCACATTGCACTTCATCAAAATATAATAGAATACCATGTTTTTTTGCTAAATTTTTTAAGCCAACTAAATAGTCTTTTTTTGCTGGTGTTATCCCACCCTCTCCCTGAACAGTCTCAATAAAAATTGCGGCTGTGTGCTTATCAATTTTTTTTTCTATTTGTTTCAAATCGTTAAAATCTACGTGAACGAACCCTTCAAGGTGAGGATCAAAACCCTGAAGCATTTTCTTTTGACCGGCGGCCGCGATAGCACCAAGAGTTCTGCCATGAAATGCATTATTTACACAAATAATTTTGTAACGTTTTTTATCGTTATGGAAAAAATACCTTCGCACAGCTTTTATACCAGCTTCAACAGCCTCTGCACCAGAGTTACAAAAAAAGACACTATTGGCAAATGAATGTTCTACGATTTTCTTGGCCACCATTTCTTGACCTTTAATTTTAAACAGATTAGAACAATGCCAGAGTTTTCCTGCTTGTTCTTTTAAAGCAGAAACTAAAGCTGGATGACTATGCCCCAAACAAGTTACTCCTATCCCACTTGTAAAATCAAGGTATCTAGTTCCGTTATCTGTGTAAAGATAAACACCATCGCCATGATCAAAAGATAAATCAACTGGACTGTAAACTCCTAAAATTCCTTCTTTCATTAACTTCTTAATCTATAACCTTTCTTGAACATAAACATACAAAAGGTAAGAGCAAATATATTGCCTAAAGCAAGAATTATCATACCAATAAAAATATTTCCATCTTTAATACCTAAAAAACCAAATCTAAAACCATCAATCATATAAAAAAATGGATTAAATTGCGCGAAAAATTGCCAAACTTCTGGAAGTTTATTTATTGAATAAAAAGTACCAGACAAAAATGTTAATGGGGTAATAACAAAATTCGTTAATGCAGCCATATGATCAAATTTCTGCGACCAGACCCCACAAAAAATTCCTAATAAAGATAAAAGTAAAGAAGATAAAATTGAAAAATAAAGGATATGAAAAATACTATGAATATTTAAAGGAACTATCAAATAAACAGTAATTGCGACAACTATTCCAACTATTAATCCTCTCGTCGCTCCACCTAGAGCATATGCTAGGGTTAATTCTGACTCAGATAGTGGTGGCATTAAAATATCTACAATATTACCTTGTACTTTAGAAATCAATATTGACGATGATGTATTAGCAAATGAATTTTGAAGCATAGACATACAAATTAATCCAGGAGCAAGAAATTCTGAAAAGGAATAAACATCAACCATAAATGAACCTCTACCCAAAGCTATTGCAAATATTCCATAAAATAATAGGGTTGTTATTGCTGGAGCTAAAAGAGTTTGTGTGGCAACATTCATAAATCTTTTTACTTCCTTTAAATATAAGGTTTTAAAACCCTCCCAATTGAAGCTCTCATAATCACTAACCTTTAAACTTTTTTTTATTGTCATTTGTAAATATTTCTGATTTCTTTAATTTAACTAATTTTGTATTTAAAATAATATATATGGAAACGGCAACCAATCTTTTAAACAAATTAGAAAAATATTCTTTATTTTATCTTTCAAAGTATTCAGTTACCAAAAAAAAATTTAGAATTGTCTTGAATAAAAAAATAACTAAAGATTACAATAACAAAAAAATTTCGTTACAAGAAAAAGAAAAACTTTTATCTTTATTAGACACTGTATCAAATAAATTTGAAAAACTAAATTTAATAAATGAAAATATAATGATTAAAAACAGAATAGAAACTTTCATTGTAAAAGGATACTCAATAAAAAAAATTTACTGCAAATTAAAAAATGATCAATTTGAAGAAAAATTAATAAATGATGAAATACAACGATTAAATGACATAGATAATATTGAATTGAATTTATTAGAAAATTTTTGTAAAAAAAAAAAAATACAAAATTTGAGAGAGATCTTAGACAATGATGACAAAAAAAGTTTTTATAAAATTTTAAATAAATTAATTGCTGAGGGTTTTAGAAAAGATGCTTGTCTAAAGTTTTTTAAAATTTTTTAACATGTAGCACTATGGATATATTACTTAATTTCTCAAATTTGTTCAAAGATGTTTGGTTGAAAGGTGTTTCAGGAGCTAGTTTTAATCAAATAGGTATATCTTTAATTGTTTTTTTATTTTTTTTATTTTTACGAGGTGTTTTATCAAAATTTATTGTTAAACGAGTTGAGAAGTTTGTGTCCCTGCCAAACAACAATTTCGATAAAACCTTGGTAAAAGCGCTAAAAGGACCAGTTCAATTTTTTCCAATTGTTTTAGGTTTTTTCATAGCAAGTTCTTTTGTTGGTTTTGAAGGGAGTGCATTCAATTTCATAGAAAATATTAATAAATCTTTAGTAACCTTTTTAATTTTCTGGTTTATTCATCAAATTGTTGAGCCAATCTCTTTTTTAATAAAAAAAATAGAGGATCTTCTATCAAAAGATTTATTACATTGGATCCTCAGCGCCATAAAAGTATTTATAATTATTATTGGTTTTGCTGCTGTCTTAGAATTATGGGGAATTAAAGTTGGACCAATTATTGCTGGATTGGGACTATTTGGTGTTGCTGTAGCACTAGGTGCGCAAGATTTATTTAAAAATTTAATTTCTGGAATTTTAGTTTTAATTGAAAAAAGATTTAAAGTTGGAGATGTTATTTTTGTAGATAACGTTATTGAAGGAGTTGTAGAAAAAATTAGCTTTAGATCAACCTCGGTTAGAAAGTTTGATAAATCTTTATGTACTATACCTAATTTTCAATTTGCTGAAAATGCAGTAACAAATATTTCTGAAATTACAAATAGGAGGATAAATTGGATAGTTGGTCTAGAGTATTCCAGCACAGTAAAACAGTTAAGAGAAATCCAAAAAAAAATTATTTATTATATTGAAAATAGCGATCTTTTTTTGGTGTCAGATAATACTCCTGTGATCGTAAGAATAAATCAATTTTCCGCGAGTTCTATTGATATTTTGGTAAGGTGTTTCATAACAACCAACGAATACAACGACTGGATTAAAGCTAAAGATATACTGGCAATAAAAATAAAAGAAATTGTTGAAGAAAACGAAGCAGCGTTTGCATTTCCTTCACAATCAATTTATATTGAAAAGAATTAAGCTGTATTTATTTTTTTATCGAAAAATTCCCAAACTCCGTCTTTACCTTCCCATGAACCAGCAGTCGCAACTTTAGAATATTCAGTGGCTCTTGCCTCAAAGAAATTTGCATGCTCAACCCCATTCAATATTTCGGTTAACCATGGTAAAGGATGTTCTTTTATATCAAACATTGGTTTTAAACTTAATTGCTTTAGTCTCCAATCAGCAATATACCTTATATAATTTTTAATATCATTAGGCTCCATTCCTTCCACTGGACCCATTTCAAAGGCGAGATCAATAAAATTATCCTCTAACTCTACAACTTTTTCACAACACTCAATAATTTCTTTTTTGAGCCTGGTAGTCATACATTTAGTCTCTCTAACAAATTCATGAAAAAGTTTTACCATTCCTTCACAATGAAGAGATTCGTCTCTTACAGACCAGGTAACAATTTGTCCCATTCCTCTCATTTTATTATGTCTTGGAAAATTTAATAACATTGCAAAACTTGCAAAAAGCTGTAGGCCCTCCGTAAATCCACCGAACATTGCTACTGTTTTTGCTATTTCATGATTTGAATCAACGGTAAATTGTTGCATATAATCATGCTTATCTGCCATTTCTTTATATTTTAAAAATGCAGAAAACTCTGTATCAGGCATTCCAATAGTCTCCAGAAGTAATGCATATGCGGCTATATGCACCGTTTCAATATTCGAAAAAGCTGACATCATCATTTTTACTTCAGTAGGTTTGAAAACTTGCGAATATCTCTCCATATAGTTATCGTTAACTTCAACATCTGACTGAGTGAAAAATCTAAAAATTTGAGTCAGAAGATTTCTTTCATTATCGTTGAGCTTCATTACCCAATCTTTACAATCTTCTCCTAATGGAACCTCTTCCGGCATCCAGTGAACTTGCTGTTGTCTTTTCCAAAAATCATAAGCCCATGGGTACCTAAATGGTTTATAGGAATGAGAAGAAGTCAGTAATCCAACCTGTTTTTGGACAGGTTCTTTTTGCTCGGTGTTCTCAACTTTGTATTTTCTTTTAAAGTTATTTTTATTATTTGATAAATTGTCCATTGATTTCTCCTCCTATTGACAAGATAAACATTCTTCGTAATCATTTTTTTTCTCTGAAGCCAGAGATTTTTGTGGCCATTCTTTAGTATTATCACCTTCAACACCAGCATAACTAGCTCTTTGGATTGATTTTGATCTACAGTAATAAAGGCTTTTCACGCCTGTTTCCCAAGCCTTCCAGTGTAGCATCATTAGGTCCCACTTATCTATATCTGAAGACAGAAACAAATTTACAGATTGGCTTTGACAAATATAAGGTGTTCTATCAGCAGCAAATTCAACAATCCATCTTTGGTCTATTTCAAAAGCAGTTTTGAAACAATCTTTTTCATCGTCAGTAAGTTCTTTCAAATGCGAAACAGAACCTTCATTTTCCAAAATACTTTGCCAAACTTTATTCGTATTTATTCCTTTCTCCATTAATTTCATTTCTAAAAATTTATTTTTGACTGTAAATGAACCAGAGAGTGTTTTATGAGTGTAAATATTTGCTGGTATAGGTTCAATGCAAGCACTTGTTCCACCACAAATTATACTTATTGAAGCTGTTGGAGCTATGGCTAGTTTATGACTAAATCTTGCTTTAACTCTATTTTCCAAAGCATCAGGACATGCTCCTTTTTCGGTTGCAAGAAGGACTGATGCTTTATCTGCTTCAGTTCGAATATGCTTAAAAAATTTAATATTCCAGCTTTTAGCTAGTGAGCTTTCAAATGGAATCTGTTTCTTTTGCAAAAATGAATGAAAACCCATAGCCCCTAATCCTACAGATCTTTCTCGTATTGCAGAATAAACTGCGTTTTTCATTGAATCTGGAGCTCTTTTGATAAAGTCCTCGAGGACGTTGTCTAAAAACCTCATAATATCTTCAATAAATTTTGTTTCCGAATTCCATTCATCCCATTTTTCAAGATTTACGGAAGATAAACAACAGACTGCTGTTCTTCCTTTTCCTTTATGATCAATGCCTGTATGAAGCATGATTTCGCTACATAAGTTAGAGGTTGTAACCTTTAGCCCATTTTCTTTTTGGTGTTTTGACATTGTCCTATTAACCGTATCAACGAAAACAAGATAAGGTTCGCCGGTTTGCATTCTAGTTTCAAGGATTTTTTGCCATAGTTCTCTTGCATTAACTTTTCTCAATACCTTTCCATCTTTTGGACTTTTCAAGCCAAATTCACTATTTTCTTTAACACAATTCATAAATTCATCTGTTATATTTAACCCATGATGAATATTTAAACTTTTTCTATTGAAGTCTCCTGATGGTTTTCTAATTTCCAGGAATTCTTCAATTTCTGGATGATGTACATCCAAATAACAGGCAGCAGATCCTCTTCTTAAAGCGCCTTGAGAAATTGCAAGGGTCAATGAATCCATAACTCTCACAAAAGGAATAATACCAGAAGTTTGTCCATTTCCTTTTACTTTTTCACCGATAGATCTAACCTCACCCCAATAAGTTCCAATTCCACCTCCGTTTGATGCAAGCCAAACATTTTCTCCCCATTTTGACAATATTCCATCTAGACTATCTTGCACCGAATTCAGAAAACATGAAATTGGTAGGCCTCTTTTTGCTCCTCCGTTTGACAAGACAGGAGTTGCAGGCATAAACCAAAGTTTAGAAATATAATTGTAAATTCTTTGGCCATGTTCGTAATTATCACAATATTGTTTCGTTACCCTTACAAACATATCCTGAAATCTCTCTCCGGGAAGCAAATATCTGTCTAGTAAAGTCGCTTTACCAAAGTCTGTAAGAAATTTGTCTCTGGTGTGGTCTGGTTTGATATCATCTAATGTTTTAGTTGAGACGTCGTTGTAATCGATTTTTTCACGATTATCCTTATTTTCAGGACTTTTAACATTTATATCTAAAATCTCAGCTGTTTGAAGTTCAGTCATAATAGTAACTCTTCCTTAAAAAATTGTACATGAATACTACATATAGTAATTTAAACAATGTTATTGTCAATAAGTTGTGTAACAAAAAAAAAAAATGGCGCGCTCGGAGAGAGTCGAACTCCCAACCTTCTGATTCGTAGTCAGATGCTCTATCCAGTTGAGCTACGAGCGCTTTTTTTTATTTTTTTTGAAAAAAATTCTAATTTTAAATTACCAAATTACTTAAAATGAACATAGATAAATTTTTTTTAGTTTATTTTACTTCGTTGATGCGATATAAGTTGAATAGTAAATTTGCAATAATAACCATATCTTGATATCAGTATGAAATTTAAATATTTATCTTTATTAATTACCGCCATGTTCATTAGCTCTTGTTCAAATGTTCAAGAATTCGTCTTTCCTTCTTTATCTGATGAAGAAATTGTAACTCCACCATCTGTGAATGAAATGCCTGAATTTGTCGAAGAACCTTCATTTGAACAAGTAACTCAGATACCTCCTTCCCAGTATGCCCCACCTCCTCAGATTTCTCAAGCAGATACGGGACCAACAGGAACTTTTGTTGGGGGGAAAATAAGTCAATTCCGAGCTGATCTAGTTAGTATTCAAACAGCTATATCATCGCACAACAACGATTACTTAAGATTTAAAGACTTAGTTGATGAACAAACTTCGATTTATCAGGGATTGTCTAGCGCAATTAGATCAAAATTACAAATTGGTACTACTCCTGGAAACCCCATCCTCGTAGGACAGTGGAATGACGGTCAAAGGGCACTTGAGGACATCCAAAATAACGTTAACAATCTTCAAATTGTAAATAATAGAGTAACGGCTGATTTCGCATTAATCGGACATCTTCAAAAAGCAATTAGTTCAAGTTTTTTTATTTCTGGAGCAATTGATGAAGATCATAATCAATTAAAAGTTCTCGGAGATGACGTAGAAAGAACAAAAGTTCTTTATGATAGGTTAATGAGTGAACTTGAAAACAGAATTTCGAGAGAAATTAGTATTCTTAACGACGAAAGACAGTACATGAAGAGTTTGGCTGTCGATATTGAAGTTGGAAGATTTGGTAATTCGATTTCCACACCACCCTCATCTAATTCAGTCGGGGATCAATCTAGTGTTATTAAATCTGCTCCGCTTAATTATGACAGTGCTCTAGTTATTTTAAAATTTGACGATGAACAATTAGATTATTCTGCAGGTTTATTTGAAACAATATCAAGTGCACTTGAACAGCAACCATCTGTCAAATTTGAAATTGTTGCTGTAAGTCCCACGGGGGGAGCAAGCTTTGCGCCAAAAGCCAGAAAAAAAGCTGCTGAAATCCTTAAGCAAATTACAGAAATGGGAGTTCCTACTGAGAGACTATCCTTAACCTCTTCGAACAGCTCCTCTGCTCAAGCTGAGGAAGTTCACATTTATGTTAGGAATTAAAATTTTAAATATTTTCCGTGGTGAAGTTTTATTTTTCCGAGGCTGTGATTATCAATTAATTTAGTCTTATCCAAATTTGCTGAAACAAATAACCTGCAAATTTTATTTGTGCCCTTTAGTAAACCCAAATCTTTTTCCGTTCTAATTTCTAAGTAGTTAATTTTAGAGAAACCTTTTTTTATTAATAAACTCTTAAAATTTCTAAGTTCGATTTCAGATAGTCCATCAATGCTAATTTTTTTTTTTATTTTTTTTAATGTTTGAAATAAAAAAGGAGCTATCGCCCTTTGTATTGGACTCAAATTTTTATTTCTTGAAGAATACGCAAGACCATCTTTATGTCTTAAAGTCTTACAAATAATAACCTTTGTTCTAATTGAGAAATCATTAATTAATTTTTTTATTACAAGAACTTGTTGAAAGTCTTTTTGACCAAGATAAATTAAATTAGGATTAATAATATTCAAGAATTTAATTATTACAGTTGCAACACCCTCAAAATGCCCTTTTCTGTTGGCTCCACAAAGTGGTTTTGAAACTTGCCCAATTTTAATACTTGATGATATTTTTTTTAAAAAAGTTTCTTTTTGAGGTATAAAAACATAATCAACTCCTAAGTCTTTTGTTATTTCAATGTCTTTACCTAAATCTTTTGGATAATTTCTATAATCTTGAGAATTATCAAATTGTAACGGATTAACAAATATACTTAAAAATATTTTCCCCTCGGTTGTTTTCGCTTTTTTGATCAAACTTATGTGACCTTGATGCAAAGAACCCATGGTTGGAATAAACTTGATAAAAGTTCCTTTGAGTCTCAAGCAATCAAGCAAATCGTCAATTTCCCTAACATTACTTAATATTTTTGTCATTTCCTATAAACATGTTTTACAGAAGGAAATTTTTTCTTTTTTACATCATCACAATAATTTTTAACAGCAAGCTCAATATATTTATTCAACTTTCCATACTTTTTTAGAAATTTCGCCTTGAAATTTGTATGACCTATTAAATCTTCAGTGACTAATATTTGACCAGTACATTTAATTGTTGCACCTATTCCTATTGTTGGAATGGTTATTAGTTTAGTAATTTCTCTGGAAATATTTTCTAAAGTGGCCTCAATTACAATTGAAAAGGCGCCGGAATTTTCTAAAGCAACTACATCTTTAAATATTTTTTTTCTTTCTATCTCTTTTTTACCATAAACTTTATAATCAGAAGAAGAAACCGCCAACTGAGGTTTCATTCCAACGTGCCCCATAACATTTATCCCTCTTTCTACAAGGTACTTGACAGTTGGTACTATTTCCTCTCCTCCTTCTAACTTTATTCCTGTTGCGCCTGTTTCTTTTATAAGAAATCTAGCATTTTTATAAGCTAATTCTTTTTTCTTCTCATAAGAACCAAATGGTAAATCAATAATAATAAGTGAATTTTTAGTGCTCTCTACCACAGCTTTTCCATGCCGTATCATCATATCTAATGTAACCCCTCTTGTTGATTTGTAACCGTATAGTACTGGACCAACTGAGTCTCCAACTAAAATAATATCTGTAAATTTGTCAATAATCTCGGCAATCGGCTTAGTATATGCAGTGAGACAAACCAAACTATTTTTTTGTTTTAAAATATCATTAATTGTCTTTCTTCTTTTTAACTTCAAAATTATCTTCCATATTTGTATTATAAAATTGTATTATTTAAGTTTATAACAATTAAAATTAAAGTCTAATTCATGGTCAATTTTATTAATTTTTTTTTTATTTTAGTTTTGCTGCATTCTGAACTTAAGACAAAAGAGATTATAGATTATAAAATCAATCCAGAATTAGACTCCGGATTAAAATTTGACGATACCAAAAAAGGTAAAGGTGAAAAATTTGTAATTGTATCAGCTAACAACTATGCCACTTCTAGTGCAAGAAAAATTATTGAAGCTGGAGGAAATGCTGCTGACGCGGCAGTTACTTTACAATTAATTTTAGGTTTAGTTGAACCACAGTCTTCTGGTATAGGTGGAGGAAGTTTTGCTTTGTTTTACAATAATAAAACAAAAGAAACTTTTCACTATGAGGGGAGGGAAAAAGCTCCATTTAATACAAATCCTAGAGTTTTTATTGACACAATGGGAAATCCAAAGAAATTTTTTGATGCTGCATTAGGTGGACAGTCTGTGGGTGTCCCTGGTACTCTTGAAACGCTTTATAGATTGCATAAAGACTTTGGTTTACTCCCATGGAAAAGTGTCATTGAACCGGTAGTTAGATTTGCTAAAGAAGGTTTCATACCTTCAAAAAGGTTAATAGAATCGTTAAAAAAAGAAAAATTTATATGGGAAAATTTATCTAATAACCATTTCTTTAATTTTATTGTAGATAAACCTGACCTTTTAGTAAAAAATTTAGACTATGCATTAACTCTTGAAAAAATTATTGATAATTATAAAACTTTTTATTCAGGAGAAATTGCTCAAAACATTGTTGAAAAAATAAAAACATCTAAAAAAAATCCTGGTGTTATGAGTCTCAAAGATATGTCTAGATATAAAGTAAAAAAAACCGTTGCACTGTGTACTGAACTGAGAAAATTTGTAATTTGCGGGCCAAAACTTCCGTCATCAGGTGGTATTACAATAACTCAAGGACTACTTTTATTTGAAAATTTTAACTTTCTTGAAGAAAAAGATACTTTTCAAAAAGTTCAAGACATTTTATCTTTTGTTTACAGTCAAAGAGATTCATATCTTGCCGACCCGGAATTTGAGAAAGTGAATCAGCAAAAACTATTAGACTTAAAATACCTAATAAAACAATTTGATAATTTTCAAAAAAAGGAAAATGTTAAAAATTCATATTCCTCAAGAAATCATTTTAATTCAACTTCACATTTTTCAATATATGACACTTTTGGTAACAATGTTACGATGACCTCTAGCATTGAAAGTGCTTTTGGTTCACGACTATTTGTAGATGGTTTTTTGCTCAATAACCAACTAACTGACTTCTCATTCAAACAAAAATCAAATAATAAACTAATAAAAAATAGAGTTGTTGGTGGTAAAAAACCTCTTAGTTCAATGTCTCCAATAATAATATTAGATAAAAATAAAAATTTTCTTTTTTCGGTTGGATCACCTGGGGGTATTGCAATAATTTCATACGTATTTAAAACAATTATAGACGTTATGTATGAAAAAATTGATCCAATAATTTCAATATCAAGTGGAAACTTTGTAAGAAAGTCCGACAAACTATTTTTAGAAAAAAATTATTTTAATATAGAGAAAATTAAAAAAATTTTAGGTAAAAAAATAAAAATAAAGGAACTTCCACTTACAAGTGGTATAGCTATTATTAAAAAAGATGGACTATCACTCAAAGGTTACGCCGACACAAGAAGAGATGGGACGGTTTATGCTGAATAATAAAAATTTGAAAAAAAAAAAAAAAATAATGTATAAGTAAAGTTTATAGGATAGAAATTATGAAACGACCATTTCAACCAAGTGAATTAAAACGAAAAAGAAGACACGGATTTAGGAGTAGAATGTCAACAGTTGAGGGCAGAAAAATTCTGTCAAAACGTCGTTTAAAAGGTAGAAAAAAAATATCTGCCTAGAATGGTAAAAAAAATTATTAGTATTAAAAAGAGAAGAGACTTTCTTGATTTAAGGGAAATTGGTAAGAAAATCAGTACTAAGTTTTTTATAGTTTATTTTAAAAAAAATATTAACGAAAATATTAATTTAGGGATTACAGTAAGCAAAAAGCACGGTAACGCTGTTAAAAGGAATTATTTGAAAAGAGTTATAAGAGCCATTTTCATTAAAAACATTAATGAAATACCAGATAAATTAAAAATAGAAATGATTCCCAAAAAGAAAGACATAAAGTCTTCATTTAAGCAGCTTGAAGAAGATTTCTTAGGGATATTTAATAATTTGAGGTAATATCTTAGAAGATATTTAATTAACAAAAACAAAAATATAATTCTTAATTCTTCAAAAAAAATAATGGAAAATCAAAAAAATCTTATTTTAGCCATAGTTTTTTCCGTCCTGGTTCTCTTAGTATTTGACACTTTCTTTACGAGACCACAAGTTCAAAAGCAACAAGAAACAATACAAACAAATGATATTGAAAATGAAAATTTTAAAGAAAAAGATGTTCCACAAATAAATAATAATAGAATAACGCCTACTGCGGATGTGTCATATAAAGAAGACAGAATTTTCTTTAATATGAATCGAATTAGTGGTTCCATAAACTTATATGGAGCAACATTAGATGATTTAAAATTAAAAGATTATAGGAAGACAATTAACGAAGGTAGTAACAATATAGCATTATTAAAAAAAGAAAATTCCAAAGCCCCTTTTTACGTTAGAAATAACTGGGCTTCACAAAATAATATTGATCTTCCAAATAAAGAGACGTTATGGACGTCCGAAAAAAAACAATATAAAACAGGAGAGACTATATCTATATATTGGGAAAATTCCGATGGAATAAAATTTACAAGAAACTTTACTGTTGATAATAACTTTATTTTTAAAGTAGAAGATGTAATCGAAAATAATTCAAAAGAAAAAATTGATGTAACTAACTACTCACTGATACAAAGAAAAAATTATAAGCCCAAAAATCAATTTTTTATTCTTCATGAAGGTCCATTAGGAGTTTTTAATGACACACTTAAAGAGGTTTCATATGATGAACTGGAGGATGCAAAAGAAATAACTGAAACCACAAAAAATGGTTGGATTGGAATAACAGATCATTATTGGCAAGTTGTTATTTTTCCTGAAGCTGACACTCTTTTTAAAGCTAGATTTCGATATATCGAAAAAAATAATAATTCGATTCAAGTTGATTATATAAATGATAATTTGAGCAGCGTGTTACCAGGTAAAAAATTTGCGTCAACATCATTCATATTTGCTGGTGCGAAAGAAGTTCCCCTAATCGATTCTTATATTAAAGATTTAAATGTAAATAAACTGGACTTATCAATAGACTTTGGATGGTTTTATTTTCTCACTAAACCATTATTTTACGCTTTAAACTACCTATCATCATTAGTTGGAAACTTTGGTGTTGGGATAATTATACTCACTATATTTATTAGAATTATTCTATTCCCACTAGCAAATAAATCATTTAAATCCATGAATTCTATGAGATTACTTACTCCTGAAATTCAAAGAATTAGAGAAAGATACAAAGAGGACAGAACAAAAATGAATCAAGAAATGTTTTCATTATACAAAGAAAAAAAAATAAACCCTGCTTCTGGTTGTCTACCTATTCTTGTTCAAATACCAATTTTCTTTGCACTTTACAAAGTTTTGTTCGTTTCGATTGAAATGAGACACGCACCTTTTTTTGGATGGATAAAAGATTTATCTGCTCCAGATCCTACATCTTTATTCAATTTTTTTGGTTTAATTCCTTGGGAACCACCTGGTTTTTTAATGATTGGGATTTGGCCAATATTAATGGGTTTGACAATGTACCTTCAGCAAAAAATCAATCCGCCTCCTCCCGATCCAATTCAGGCTAAAGTATTTCTAATGTTACCATTTGTTTTTACATTTTTATTAGCTACTTTTCCTGCTGGAATGGTTGTGTATTGGACTGTAAATAATATCCTTTCCATTACTCAACAATCATTTTTATTAAATAAACAAAAAAAAACTGGAGTCTCAAATTAATTGTTCCTTTCTTACCTCAGTAGCCTCTTACAGGGACCTCCCTACTAGTTCTTCTGGTGAAATTTGTTTTTGGGGTAGGTCCAATGTTGGTAAATCATCATTAATAAACTCAATAACCAAAAAAAAAATCGCTAAAATATCCAAAACACCCGGACGAACAAGAACACTAAATTTTTTTAAAATTGAAGATAAGTTGAAATTGGTTGATTTTCCTGGTTATGGTTTTGCAGTCAGGAGCAAAAAAGAAATTTATGAATGGAATAATTTAATCCTGGATTATCTTGAAAATAGGAAAAATATTTTTTTTATATTTTTATTAATAGACAGCAGACATGGACTCAAAGATATTGATAAAGATGCGATAAAGCTTCTAAATTTACTAAGAAACGAATTTCATGTTGTTTTGACAAAGGTAGATAAAATTAATAAAAAGGAACGTGAAGAGTGTTACCATCAGATTCAAAAATTTAATGAAACTGTTACAAAAACAAATACAACTATATTTTTAACCAGTTCAAAAAAAAATATAGGTATTAAAGAAATGAAAAACTTTATTTTAAAAGCATTATGAAAAAAAAAGTAAATTCAACTGATACTTCAAATGCAAGTTATGAAAATTGGGTTAAACAGGCAAAAATATTGTCTAAAGCCCTGCCATTTATGCAAAAATATTCTAATAAAAATATTACAATTAAATTTGGCGGATCTGCTATGAGTGAAAACGACCTATCAATTAATTTTGCCAAGGATATAGCCTTGCTCAAACAAGTTGGCATAAATCCCTTGATAGTTCATGGAGGTGGACCAAGAATTAAAAAAATGCTGGAAAAACTAAAACTCCCAAGTACTTTTGTTGACGGTTTGAGAGTTTCAGATACTAAGACTGTTTCTGTAGTTGAGATGGTGTTATCAGGCTCAATTAATAAAGAGATAGTGATGGAAATTAATAAAGAAGGCGGAAGAGCAATTGGCTTATCAGGAAAAGATGCGTTTTTGGTAAAGTCTGAAAAATTAAAAAAAAATAAAGCATCCAAGAATCGTTCCATGAAAAAGGAAATTGATCTAGGATTTGTTGGTAAACCAGTTAAAGTAAATAGCGAATTTTTGTATTGGTGCATAGACTCAGATTTTATACCCGTGATCGCGCCAATCAGTTTTGGAAAAAGATTCGAAACCTTTAATGTCAATGCTGATATTATGGCTGGTCATATTGCTTCTTCAATTATGTCTGAAAGACTAATTCTTTTAACAGATGTTAAAGGAGTCATTGACAAGAAAGGTAAATTACTTCCAGAATTATCAATAAAAAACTTAAATAAACTCATAAAAAATGGAACAATATCTGGTGGAATGATACCTAAAGTTGAAACTTGTATTCATGCGGTAAAAAATGGAGTCAAAGCAGCAGTCATAGTTGATGGAAGATGTCCGCATGCAATTCTACTAGAAATATTTACCGAACACGGAGTTGGGACTCTAATAACGAAATGAACCTCAACACAATTCCAAATTTAAAAAAAAAAAAAGAGAATTTGGATTTTCGATTTAGATAACACCTTGTATAGTCCATCAACGAAGATTTTCGACCAAATTGATATCAGGATGAAAATATATATTTCTAAAAAATTAAAGATTTCAGAAAATGAAGCATATCATATTCAAAAACAATTATATCATAAATTTGGTACAACACTTTATGGTCTTATGAAGTTTTATAAAATTGATCCGCTAGATTTTTTAAATTTTGTTCACGATATCAACTTGTCAAAATTAAGAAAATCAGTTCGTCTTCAAAGATATTTTAATATGTTGATAGGTAAAAAAATTGTGTTTACCAATGGTGATGTAAATTGGGCAAAAAGAATAATTGCTGCTTTGGGTCTAACCAATAATTTGAATAAAATCTTTGATATAATAGCAGCAAATTATATTCCCAAACCAAAAATAGACTCTTATCTCTCATTAATTAAGAGATATAATATTAATCCTAAACAAGCTGTTTTCTTTGAAGATACAGAGAAAAACCTGGAGCCAGCCTTTAAATTAGGCATTACAACTGTTCATATAGATCTAAATCACAATAAAAAATACCCAAAAAAATTAAAACCTTTTGTTAACTATCGATTTAAATGTATATATTCAGCTCTAGAAAATATTAATAATTTTTAACTTTTGGAAAATATATGACAAAAATAAATCATGAATTAGTTAAACAATTGATTGAGAAATATTGGGAAGATAAAGAACAATTAAATTTTTCAAAGCATTCAGATATTAAAGAAAATGTGATGAATGTTCTAGAAGAATTAGACAATGGTAAAATAAGAGTTTGTGAAAAAAGAGACAAATGGATTGTAAATCAATGGATTAAAAAAGCTATTTTATTATCATTTAGATTGAATAATAATTCAATTTATACAAGTGGAACCTCTAATTCAAGAAAAGGTGAGTACACTTGGTTTGATAAAGTTGATTTAAAAACCTCTGGCTGGATTGAAGATGATTGGACAAAAAGAAATTTCAGATCAGTTCCAGGTTCTGTTGTGAGATATTCTTCATATATTGCCCCAAATGTTGTTATAATGCCAAGCTTTATTAATCTTGGAGCTTATGTGGACTCAGGAACTATGATTGATACATGGGCTACTGTTGGTTCCTGTGCGCAAATTGGTAAAAATGTTCATATTTCAGGCGGAGCAGGAATAGGTGGTGTTTTAGAACCACTCCAAGCTAATCCTGTCATTATTGAGGATGATTGTTTTATTGGTGCTCGATCAGAAATTGCAGAAGGTATTTTAATTGAAAAAGGAAGTGTTATCTCTATGGGAGTTTTCATTGGTGCTTCTACCAAAATAATTGATAGAAATACAGGAGAAATTTTTACAGGACACGTTCCACCGTATTCCGTTGTTGTTCCAGGATCTCTTCCTGGAAAAAAATTACCTAATGGAGAGATGGGACCTAATCTCTCTTGTGCGGTTATTGTCAAAAGAGTAGATGAGAAAACTAGGTCAAAAACATCTATTAATGAACTTCTTAGATCTTAAATGAACACTATTCAATTAGTAAAAAAACTAATTTCTTTTAAAAGTGTTACTCCCAAGGATGACGGAGCGATAGTTTTTTTATCGAATACATTAAAAAAATATGGTTTTCATTGTACGGTTTTGGAATTCGGGGAAAAAAAACAAAAAATTAGGAATTTATATGCTTATTTAAAAAATGGTGATGGCCCACATTTATGCTTTGGTGGTCACACGGATGTTGTACCGCCTGGAGACAATAAAAAGTGGAAAACTGATCCATTCTCAGCAAAAATAATTAATGGTTTTATTTACGGAAGAGGCATAGTAGATATGAAAGGCTCTATTGCGGCTTTTTATACTGCAGTTTTAAATTTAAAAAAAAAATTCAATGGAACAATCAGTTTTATAATTACTGGTGATGAGGAGGGTGAAGCTGAATTTGGAACTAAAAAAGTTCTCCAATGGCTAAAAAAAAAAAAATAAAAATAAATTTTTGTATTGTTGGAGAACCTACTAACCCAAACTTTCTCGGAGAAATGATAAAAATAGGTAGACGAGGTAGTTTAAATGGAGTCTTATCAGTGAAAGGAAAACAAGGTCATGTAGCTTATCCTGAAGAAGCAAAAAATCCGATACCCTCTCTTGTCAAATATTGTCAAAAACTTATCGAACCATTTAATGACAAAAATGATTTCTTTCAAAATAGTAATATTGAAATAACTTCAATTGATGTTCGAAATAATATAACCAACCTTATTCCATCTAGTGGAAGAGTCCTATTTAATGCGAGATTTAATAACAGTCTTAATTCAAAACAGCTAATTAATTTAATAAAAAAAAGATTAGATTTAGTTGGTAACAACTATATAGTTGATTTTAAAGTTTCAGGAGAGCCTTTCCATAATTGCTCAAGAGAATTTACCGATATTCTTACAAAAGCTATATACACTATAACTAAAAAAAAACCTCAATTAAGTACCAATGGAGGCACATCTGATGCAAGGTTTATTTCTAAATTCTGCCCAGTTGTTGAATTTGGGTTAATTGGAAAAACAATGCATCAAATAAATGAAAAAGTGAGAGTCAAAGATATTGAGAATTTAGCAAAGATTTACGAAAACTTTTTAAGGTTTTATTTTAAATTAATATAAAACTTTCTCCAAATAGAGCCCCTCTGCGGGCGCAGTAGGACCGGCAAAAGTTCTATCTTTTTTTTTTAAAATTTGATGTAGCTTTATTGGTTCCCAGTGCCCTCTTCCTACATTTATCAAGCTTCCCACTATAATTCTCACCTGATTATGTAAAAATGACTTTGCCAGAATTCTTATTACTATTTCATCCTTTAATTTTTTAAAATTAATTTGATTTATTGTTCTTATAGACTTTGTTGACTGGCAGTTTTTAGATCTAAAAGCATTGAAATCATTTTCTCCTAACAAAAATTTTGAAGCGTTTTCCATAGCTTCTAAATCAATAAAGTAGGGTATAAACCAGGATTTTCCAGATGAGAGAGGGGATTGACTTTTTCTGTTTAAGATTTTGTAGGCATAAACTTTTTTTTTAACTGAAAATCTTGCATGAAAGTTTTTTGATACTTTTTTTATATTTAAAATCGATATAGAGTTTTTATTTTTTCTTAAAAAAAAATTCATTGATGCTAGAACACTATTTAGATCTAAGTTGTTATTAATGTCAAAGTGAGCAACCTGATTAATTGCATGAACTCCAGCATCTGTTCTTCCAGCACCAAAAATTGAAATATCTTGTTTAAAAATTTTTTTCAAACATTTCTCAACTTCTTCTTGAATTGATCTTCCATTTTGCTGTTTTTGCCAACCAACATAAGATGTACCGTCATATTCAATACAGATTTTTAATCTCATGATATCATTTCAAAAAAAAATTTTTCAATTTGTAACCATTAATAAATTCTTTTCCTTCCATAATTTTTTTTCCTTCTTTTTGAATTTTTTTTATTTTCAAAAAGTGCCTCCCACATCTTACGATCAAATCTTTATTACAAAAACCAATCACATTATTAAAATCTTTAATTTTTTCATCTTTAATTGTTTCACAATCTAAAATCTTCAATCTGTTTTTTTCAGGTTTCTGCATTACTGTCCAAGCCCCAGGCCAAGGACTGAAGGCTCTAATACCTTTCTCAATAGTAAATGCCGAGTCATTCCAGTTAATTCTCGTTTCAGTCTTTTCTATTTTTTTTGCATAAGTTGCTTCTTCCTCATTTTGAAACCTAAAATTATAATTATTTTGATAAACTTTTATAATTGTTTTAATCAATATGTCTGCGCCAATTAAAGCTAGTTTATTATGAAGGTTACCAGCGTTATCTTTTTTTTTTATTTCTAGTTTCTCAAGACTAATTACTGGTCCAGAGTCGAGTTTTTTTTCTACTCTCATAATTGACACGCCAGTTGTAGTATCTCCATTCAATAAGGCTCTTTGAATTGGAGCAGCCCCTCTCCACTTGGGTAAAAGTGAAGCATGCACATTTAAACTCATATATTTTGGATATTTTAATATATAATCATCAAGAATTTTCCCAAACGCCACTATTACAATAAAGTCAATTTGATATTTTTTAACAACATCTGAAAAAAAAATTTTGTTTATTTTTTTTGGGGCGAAAACTTTAATTTTATTCTGCTTAGACCATAAGTAAACGCTTGAATATTTTTTTTTTTGACCTCTTCCAGACGGTTTCGGCGGTTGAGTAACTACAAAAATGATTTCAGCAAAATTTTCTTTTAGTTTTCTAAGAGTTTCTAGAGCAAATTCAGGAGTTCCAAAAAAGGCAACTTTTACACCTTGGAGATTATTCATTTTTATTAAATCTCTGATTTTTATTTTTTTTTTTAATCTTTCTAAATTTCTCCATCGCAAGTTTTCTTTTAAGAGATGAGATATGATCAATAAATAGAACACCATTTAGATGATCTAACTCATGTTGAATACAAATTGATAATAAACCATCAGCATTAGATTTCGTTTTTTCCCCTTTAGTATTGGTAAATTCATATTCTATAAATTTGGATCTTTTTACTTCTGCGTAATATTCAGGAATAGATAAACATCCCTCCTCATGAATAGATTGTTCTTTGGATTTTTTTAAAATTTTTGGATTTATCATAGTAAGTTTATTACTTTTTTCATTCTCCTTTATATCAATAACCACAACTCTTTTCCTGACATTCACTTGCGGCGCTGCTAAACCAATGCCGTTTCCTGTTTCATATAAAGTTTCATACATGTCATCTATTAACTTCAACAGTTCTTTATCAATTTTTTTAACCTCAACCGATTTATATTTTAGTCTTACATCAGGTATTGTTAAAATTTCTAAAATTGCCATAATATAAAAAATTAAATTATTTATAATATATATTAATGACAGAAAATTTTGAATTAATTATTTCTTTAACTATTATAATCTTTTTAATATCTATTTTGTGCTTATATTTTTTTTTTAAAAGTTCTTCTCCCAACAACGAACGACTTAATATTCTTTTAGAAAGACAGGATAACCTTCAAAAAAACATAATAGAAATTATTGAAAATAATATTGACAAAATTGATTCTAAAGTAGAAAAGTCTAATTTTAATCACGCCAATAATTTAAATTTTATCAGAGAAAAAATATCTATAATAGACAGGGCTCACGAAAATATTTCAAGTCTAACAGAGAATGTTTTAAGTTTAAAAAATATTTTATCTAATACAACTAAAAGGGGGAGGTTTGGCGAAATGATGCTTGAAAATTTAATCAAGGATCAATTACCTAGCTCAAATTATGAATTCCAAAAAACTCTTTCTAATCAATTTCGAGTGGATTGTATTATTAAATCACCTGGACCATTAGGAAAATTGTGTATTGATGCAAAATTCCCAAGAGAAAATTATGAAAAAGTTGTCAATGCCAGAACAAAGCAGGAAAAAGATAATGCTCTAAAAATGTTTAAAAATGACATTGTAAAACACATCAATGACGTAAGTAGCAAGTATATAATACCTGGGGAAACCTCTGAAATTGCATTGATATTTATTCCAAGTGAGTCTATTTATCTTGAAATTTTTAAATATTTTCCAAGCATATCTAAAACTTTTTTTCTAAAAAAATCATTCCTTATTTCTCCAACAACACTCTGGATAATTTTAACGTCAATTGAAAGTTTGTTAAGAGACAAAAAAATACAAGAAAATGCAAGCATTATACATAACGAGCTTTATAATCTTAATAAGGAACTAGCTAGACTTGAAACAAGAGTGAAAAAATTGGACTCACATTTTTCAAATGCTCAAACAGACGTAAATGAAATTTTAATCACTACAAAAAAAATTACCAATAAAAATCAAAGTATCTTAAGATTAGATATAAATAAAAAAGATTAAAAAGTATTTCTCGCCTTTATTGCCGTCGAAAGTGTGGCTTCATCAATATAGTCTAGTTCACTACCTAAAGGAAGACCTTGAGCCAGTCTGGTAATCAATATATTTTGGTTATTGAACATCTCAGCTATATATTGAGCTGTAATTTGACCCTCGCTTGTTGCATTAGTAGCAAGAATAATTTCTTCAATCTCAAGTTCTTTGCAACGTTGATTTAAATTTACTAAATTTAATTCATCTGGGCCTATACCGTCAATAGCTGAGAGAACACCACCCAAAACATGATACACTCCTTTAAAAGACTCTGATTTTTCAATCGCCCACATATCAGAAACTTCCTCAACTATACAAATTTTTTTTTTTGTTCTAGAATTATCAGAACAAATTTTACAGGGGTTGTTATGATCAATATTCCCACATATTTCACATAATACTAAGTTCTCATTAATTTCAATTAAAGAACTACTTATTTTTTTAATTAAATTTTTTTTATTCTTCAACAAATAAAATACAAGTCTTCTTGCAGACCTTGGACCTAGACCAGGAAGTTTAGATAAGATATTTGTTAACTCATCAAGGGAAGACATTAAAACTAAAACGGTAATTTCATTCCTGGAGGAAGATTTAATCCACCGGTAAGAGAACCCAATTCATTACTCATGCTTTCAGAAATCTTTTTTGTGGCATCATTTACAGCAGCAACTATTAAATCTTCTAAAACATCAACTTCTTCTTTGTTCACCAAAGAAGGGTCAATGGTCACTTTACTAACATAGTGCTTTCCATTAATTGCTACTTTAATAAGGCCTCCGCCTGAAGTACCCTCAACCTCAGCTTTTTCTACTTTTTCTTGCAATGCATTCATTTTTTCTTGCATTTCTTTAGCTTGCTTCATTATTTGAGACATATTATTCATTACTATTCCTTTATTTTGAAATTGCTAATTGAAACTATTTCAGAACCAGGAATAATTTCAAGTAATTTCTTCAAAGATTTTTCTTCTGAAAATTCATCAATTAATTTTTTTTCTGTTTCTCTTTCAATGTGCTGTAGAGTGTTGAATCTACTCTTTCCCGAAATTAATACAATCCATCTCGAATTTGTAAGTTTTTCTAATGATTTTGATATTTTCCAAAGCAGGTTTTCTTTAGACTTTAATTGGTTTAAATTTTTCAATTCTAAAAATCCTTTTCCATTATTTTCAGATGGTAGTTTTATAGAACTTAATTCAAAGTTATTAGTAAGTTGATGCGATAAAAAAAGCTCTGAATTTTCTTCTAATATCTTAATTATGGTTTTAAACTTTGAAATTTCTTCATCTTGAACTTTTTCTGAGACATTTAAATTTTTTGTTTTGGTCTCGTCCTTCTCTTGTATCTGTTTTTTATCTTCAAAATTCTTTGAAATGGTCTCAAATGGAGTTGGTATCATGCTCATGAAACATAATCTAATAACTATCATTTCAAAACATTGTTTTTGATCAAACGTATTATCAATTTCAGTGTAATATTTCTGACCCAACTCCCAAAACCTTATTATTATATCCATATCAAGTAATTCAGAAAAATTTTTAAACACTTTCATTTCAAACTCAGTGATTCCTAATTCTGCTTCATCGAATTCTGATTTCATTCGACCAACGTAATAAAAAATTCTAATCAATTCTTTCGTTAGTTGTTTAAAAGAAGCTCCATCTTTATTGAGAGATTCAACTTCTTTCAATGCCTCTTCAACATTCCCTCTACAAATGAAATCAAACAACCTTATGTTTTTTTCAGGATCTGAAAGGCCTAATACATCCCGTGTTATTTCTTTTGTAATCTTTTTTCCTCTTGCAAGCACATTATCTAGGATTGACAAAGCATCTCTTACAGATCCTTCAGAACTTCTTGCAATAATTTTTGCTGAGTCCTGATCACATTCAAATTTTTCTAGTTTAGATATATTAATTATATGCTGAGTTAAAAGTTGCGTTGGAATTCTTTTCAACTCAAAATGTTGACATCTTGATTTAATAGTAATCGGAATTTTTTCAGTTTCAGTTGTTGCTAACAAGAATAAAACTCCTTCTGGAGGTTCTTCTAGGGTTTTTAATAAGGCATTAAATGCTGATTTTGAAAGCATATGAGCTTCATCTATAATATAAACTTTTTTTTTGGCTGAAACTGGTTTGTATGATACATTTTCAATTATTTCCCTCACATCATTAATACCAGTTCTACTGGCTGCATCTAATTCAATAACATCAATATTACTTTCTTTTTCAATGGAAATACATGCCTCACAATTACCACAAGGATCTAAAGTTTTATTTTCTTGGTTTGCAGTGCAATTCACTGCTTTTGATATTATTCTTGCAAGGGTGGTTTTTCCAATTCCCCTAGTTCCAGAAAGTAAGTAAGCATGAGCAAGTCGATTTGAACTCAATGCACCTTCAATGATAACTCTAATTTCGTCTTGTCCAATTAGATGAGATAACTTTTTAGGTCTATACTTTCTAGCTAAAACTAAATAATTTTTTT
>MDTB01234609.1_pt1 | contig 38576 bp, 35 predicted proteins | sample 811161 | NCBI WGS metagenome assembly MDTB01 (sample SAMN05326650, study PRJNA326480) | marine metagenome | isolation source: seawater | place: Mediterranean Sea | collected 2009 | reverse complement strand
TATTGGCTCTTGATGATGCTGGTCTAAATATTGGAAATATGGAAGCTTTCTATTGCGGAAATCTTGGACAAGCTAATGCTATGGTTGGTCAAAGAATCTTACAAGAGATAGGACAAACCGGTATACCAGTTGTCAATTGCTCTAATGCTTGTGCTACAGGAGCTACAGCTTTTAGAGAAGCTTGGACTTCTATTAAAGCAGGTTTGTATGATGTTGTATTGGCTGTTGGTGTTGAGCAAATGGGAACAGGTCTTCTTGGAGGTTCTGGAAGTGGAGCCGGTATTCCAAAAGAAGGATTATTAGGGTCAGGCACTATGCCTGCTGTATTCGCTGAGGCCGGCATGGAACATGCAAGGCAATATGGCACAACGTTTGAACAGTTTGCAAAAATTTCAGTTAAAAATCACCATCATTCAACAATGAATCCAAAAGCTCGATATCAGATAGAAACGCCACTGGATGAAGTAATGAATGCTGAAATGATTTCTTATCCTAATACAAAATTAATGTGTTCAGTAAATGTAGATGGTGCTGCAGCCGCAGTATTGGTTTCTGAAAAGAAGGCTAAAGAACTGGGCATGAAGAGAGCTGTAAGAATTAAAGCCTCGGTCATGACAAGCGATCCTTATCAAGAAAGAGATCTTGTAATGCCGGATGTAAATTCTTGTACTCGTAAAGCTGCTGCTGAGGCATATGAAATGGCAGGACTTGATTCTTCCGATGTTGATCTTGTTGAATTACATGATTGTTTTGCAACAGCTGAAATGCTTCATTATGAAAATCTTGGTTTATGCGACGATGGTGAGGCAGGGAGATTGATAGATGATGGTGAAGTGGAACTTGGAGGCAGAATACCTGTAAACGTATCCGGGGGTTTATTGTCTAAAGGCCATCCGTTAGGTGCGACTGGAATAGCAAATATCTATGAAGTATGTACTCATCTGAGAGGTGAGGCGGGTAAAAGACAAGTTGAAAATGCAAAAATAGGTATGACTCATGTAATTGGCTTAGGAAGTGCCTGCGGTATACATATTCTAGAAAAGGTTTAAAACATAATGTTGATTGGTGTTATCAGCGATACACATAACAACACTAAAAATATAGATAAGATAATTGCATTGTTTAACAATGAAAAAGTTAATTTAGTTATTCATACTGGCGACATAACAAACGCTGAAACATTAAAGAAGTTCAGTTTACTTAATTGTCCTTTAACAGGTGTTTTTGGAAATAATGATCGCTCAGAGGTTGGCCTCCAAGAAGTCTGTGAAGAGTATAATTTTAAATTCCAAGAACCCCCACTTTCTTTAGTGTTAGATGAAAAACGAGTGGTTGTTTTCCATGAACCAGATTTAATTAATGAATATGTAAAAGACAGTGGAGAAATAGATATTATTCTACATGGTCATACCCATAGATACAGAGAAGAGAAAATAAGAGATACGATCTATTTTAATCCTGGAGAATCAGCGGGCTCTCTGGAAGGAAAAAGTGCCCTGGGTTTAATTGATACCAAAAATCTTACTGTTAAGAGAATCTTTTTTTAATAAAAAAAATTAATGTAATTATAGCTAAGCTAAAAGGCAAACTAAGAAATATGGGCCTTAGAACCCTTAAAGAAAAATCTTTTTCTAAAAAAATATTTAAAAGAAATGTAAATATTGCAGGGGAATAATAATTAGAACCAATAATAGTTTGTGCAGGTGTAATCAGTATAACTAAGCTCAGAAAAAACAAGACCTTCATGGTCTTTCCACTAAAAAATTTACTTAATAAGTAACTAAAGCATATCGAGAAAAAAATATATATCGCCCAGAACATGCTTAGAAATCTTTAAGTAAAAGTTCTAAGGGCTCTTTAATAAGATTTGATCTCCATTCTGTTATCTTATTTAAACTTTCATCTAAGCCCTGATTCAAAATGAGTTTCATGAAGTCTTTTTGACTTTTTTTTGAGAAAAAGAAAGTCGGGTTAATACTATTATCAACTGATATCTTAATTACAATCTTATTTAATCTTGTCAAAAGTTCATTCTCTTCAGCTTTGCTCAAATTAGTATTAATTTTGGTATCTTCATTAAAAGGTTCAAATATTTTTGAACAAAGAAAAGAGAGCTCTTCTTGTAGCCACCCTAATTTATTATCCTTTTCTAGTAATTTTTTTTGATCGAGATATAGTTCGATAAGAAACTCTACATCAGAAACGGCATAGTTTAATTGAGAATCAGTGAGGGGCCTTCTAATCCAATTTGACCTTGTTTCTCCCTTGTCTATAACTATTCCTAATTTTTCTTCTACAAGTCCTTGATATCCTATTGAAAAATCTCCATCAAGAAATGCATGTGCAATTTGGGTATCAAACAAGTTGTTCATAACTTCCCCAGTCCAAGCATATATCGCTTCAATATCTTCCTTACAGGAGTGAAAAATTTTCACCACCGAATTAGAAAAAAGAAAACTAGCGTGGCCTTCGGGTTCTTTTAATAATATTGAGTCTACCAAGTAAATTTCATCTCCATCATTTACTTGTAGTAAAGCTAATCTCATATTATCTTTGGTAGTTCTTCTGAACTCTGTATCAACTGCCAAATATGGCTTGTTTAACAATTCCTTGTTGAGAAAAGCCAGATCATCTATAGAATTTATAAAAGTGAACAAAATCAGTTATTCCAAGTTAATTCTTTCTCTGTTGAAAAACTATATCTACTATTGCATCATCTGGAGTAAAGCCAGTTACCACTTCTTTTAGAATTTTTTTCAAAGCCTTTACATCTCCTGATTCACTGGCTTCTTTTAATAAGGATAAGAAGTGCTCTAATTGAATTCCGCTTAGAAAGTCTTCTTGAGCTCTTAAAATTTGACTATGCTCTGTTGCACTTACATTGTCTCCTATCAAGAGTTCCTCATAAAGCTTCTCTCCAGGACGTAGACCGGTAAAAATTATTTCAATATCGCCTTCTGGATTATCATTATCTTTTAGTTCCATTCCACTTAAATTTACCAATCTTTTTGCAATCTCAAAGATGTTTACTGGCTCACCCATGTCAAGGACAAAAACATCTCCTCCTTCACCCATAGCACCAGCTTGTATAACTAGTTCTGCTGCTTCAGGTATAGACATAAAATATCTTATTACTTCGGGATGAGTCACAGTAATTGGTCCTCCCTCTTTAATTTGTTTTTGAAAAAGAGGAATAGCTGATCCTGAAGAACCTATCACATTACCGAACCTGACCATTGTCATTCGTGTTTTATTATCAGAATTCTCTTGGCTAGCCATTGACTGAAGAATTAACTCTGAAAATCTTTTCGTTGCTCCCATTATATTTGTTGGTCTTACAGCTTTGTCTGTTGAGATTAGAACGAAGGTATCTACTTTGGCATCAATCGCTGCTTGAGCACATACTTGCGTACCAAAAATATTATTTGATACAGCTTCGAATGGATTTTCTTCAACAATAGAGACATGTTTATACGCTGCAGAATGATAAATAGTGTCAATTTCAAAAACTTCACAAACTTCGGTCATTCTTTTTTTATCTGTTACATTCGCGAGTACGGTATTTATCTCTGCATTATCAGAATTTGCTTCAAGTTCATTTCTTATTTTATATAGAGAGTATTCGTTAGAATCTAGAATAATAACTTTTTTGGCTTTGTTTCGTACTACTTGTCTGGCAATCTCTGAACCAATTGAACCTCCTGCACCTGTAATAAGAACTACGCGGTCTTTGATGTTTTTATTAATCAGTTCTTGATTAGCTTCAACTTCAAATCGACCTAATAAATCAGAAATATCGACCTCTTTAAGTTCAGAAACCGATACTTTCCCTTGTGCCAGGGCAGCTAAACCAGGTAGTATTCTTACCTTCACTGAATAGTTCTCAATTTCTTTAAGAAGAGAAAGTAAAGTTGTTTTAGATGCAGAGGGCATTGCAATAAGTACTTCATCTACTTTTTTTCTTAGAGCCAATTTTTTTAGTTTAACGGGAGATAAGACTTTTATACCACCTAAAAAAGTATTGTGTAATGATGGGTTGCTATCGATGAAGGCTACAGGTTGCATTTCTTTACTTACTCTTAAGGCACTTGCTAACTGTATTCCTGCTGAACCTGCTCCATAAATTACAACTTTTTTTTCTGAGGAACTTTCGGACAGATATGAATTAGCAATCAACCGAGATCCAATAATAAAGAAACTTGCAGCCATAAAGCCGGATATCCAAATTTTTGAAGAGAATAAAAAGCCATCGATTTCAAATGGAGACGGGCTGATTAAATATTGATAAGCACCAATTAAAATAATGCAAGTGAAAAAAGTTAATGTAATAGATTTCATGAGGGTAAAAATAACCGAGAAATCAATATATCTGACAATAGACTTGTAGACATCACTATACCAAAAGACTATTACGCCAAGGACAGGCATCCATACCAGACTAAAGAACTTATCAATGGTCACTATTTCAAAATATTCACTTGTGTATAAAGCGTACAAAATTGCAAGGCAAATAGAAGTAAAATCGCAGGTTAATGCGAGAAGCTTTTTAGTTAACCTAGGAGATGAAAGTAAGAAACCTTTTAAATTCATATAAAGTTTTTCTTCAACTTAGTCGTTTAGTGAGAAACATCCTCTTTCTTAAGAACTTTTAAAAGTGTGAGCAGGATTATATGGAGATCAAATAGAATAGACTTCCTTTTAAGATACTCAACATCAAAAATCACCTTTTCCTCTATACTTATAGTATCACGTCCATTAATCTGAGCCCAACCTGTCACTCCAGGTAATAGTGTATGGACATTATTTTTTGTTCTAAGTTTGATTAAGTCATTCTGATTAAATAAAGCGGGTCTTGGACCAACAAATGTCATCTGGCCCCTTAGAATTGAGTATAATTGCGGCAATTCATCTATACTGGTCCTTCTAAGTATAATGCCTACTCTTGTTAAGTAATTTGAAGGATTATCTAATAGATGTGTAGCAACAGGTACTGTCCCGGTATGCATTGTTCTAAACTTAGGCATCATAAAGTTAATATTATTTGTACCTACTCTCTCAGACCAAAATAAGCCCGATCCAGGTGAATCTATTCTAATGACTATGTAAACCAATATCATAGGAAAGATCATCAACACCAGAAGTGCAGAAGCAATTAAGATATCAGTAATCCGTCTCATTAATGTGTTGCAAAGTTTTTTTTGTCTGAAAACCAGTAGAAATAATTTTCAAACTAGAATAAGTTTCATCACCTAATAATTTATTTAATTTATGTTTTATAGAAGGATGTAAAGTCGATAGAATCCTAAAAAAAATTAAAGGCAACCTAATACTTTTAATCTTTTTTCCGGAAACTTGGCACAAAGTATCATAAATTTCAGAGGAAGAATATTCATTATTATCGGTAAGTTGATATATCTGTTTATCTAAGTTTTCTTGTTCTTTAATATGACTTATACATTCAGCAACGTCATCAACATGTACCATTGAACGTTTATTACCTATCAAAGGTAAAGGAGGAAACCAGCCTTGCTTTATACCTTTCAGCATCAATCTGAGGTTTCCTTTGACCTCAGGACCGTAAATAAGCGCAGGTCTAATAATATTAACTCTCATTCTTGAGTCTTGGGGTAGATTTAAAATAGCCAATTCTGCAGCTCTTTTTGATCGACCATATATTCCTTCAGCTTCCTCTATAAGTGAATTAGGATTTTCATCAGTTCCTGCTTTCGTACTGCTAATATATATGAAATTTTTTACACCTGAAATACTTGCCATTTCCGCTAACTTTTTTGTCCCATCAACATTTAACTTTAAATAATTTTCGGTATCGCCATTAACTTTCAAATCATGAGCATGTCCGGCAAGATGGATAATGGTTGTTACGTCACGAAAAACGCTTTCATTAAGACTATCTGAGCTTAAATCAGCTATTACTAAATCATCAAATTTAGTGGAAGAATTACGAGAGATGACTCTTATCTTGTGATTTTGCCGCAAAAGCATGTTGCAAACTCTTTTCCCAACAAAGCCGGTTGCTCCTGTTACTAAAATTACCATTTCATATATGCTGCTGAAGTTTCACGACTAACAAAACATAACAATACACTAACTCCTCCTATGCTTGTATCATATATTTATATACTATTGTTAAATCTATAAATACTATACGCGTTACTTAGTTTCAGCTTGAAAGGGAGATAAATGCTAAAAAATAAGACATTACTTATAACAGGTGGAACAGGTTCGTTTGGAAAAGCAGTCCTGTCAAAATTCTTAAGAAAAGATGAATTTAAAGAAATAAGAATTTTCAGTAGGGATGAAAAAAAACAAGAATCTTTAAGAATAGACTTAAACAATGAAAAGGTTAAATTTTATATTGGAGATATAAGAGATTATCAAAGCATAAATCAGGCTATGTTTTCTGTTGATTTCGTTTTCCATGCTGCAGCTTTGAAGCAAGTGCCATCATGCGAGTTTTATCCTCTTGAGGCAATAAAGACTAATATACTTGGAGCGGAAAATGTGATTCAAGCGTCGATTGATAATAAAGTGAAGAATGCTGTTTTCTTGAGTACAGATAAGGCAGTTTATCCTATTAATGCAATGGGCTTGAGTAAAGCTATGATGGAAAAACTTGTTGCAGCGAAATCAAGAACGACAACAGGCACCACTCTGTGTTCAACTCGTTATGGCAATGTTATGGGTAGCAGAGGCTCTGTTATACCTCTATTTATTGATCAAATTAAATCTAATAAACCCCTAACGCTTACCGATCCTATGATGACAAGATTTATGATGAGTCTTGAAGAATCTGTAGATTTAGTTGAGTACGCTTTTGTTAATGGTTCTTCCGGAGATACATTTGTTAAGAAATCAGCTGCTTCTAGTCTGATGATCTTAGCAAAAGCTTTATTAGAAATATTTGAGGCAAAAAATGAAATAAAACTTATGGGAACGCGTCATGGTGAAAAGCTATTTGAAACACTTTTAACAAGAGAGGAAATGGCAAAAGCAGAAGATATGGGAGACTACTACAGAATCCCTTCGGATAATAGAGATCTCAACTATGCAAGTTATTATACTGAAGGCGAAGAAGATATATCTAATAAAGAAGATTACAATTCGCATAATACTTATCATTACAATATAGAGGAAATGAAATCAACCTTACTAGAGTTAAATATAATTAAAGAAGCATTAGAGGTATGAACAAGAAATTAAAAGTTATGACAGTGGTTGGGACAAGACCTGAAATCATAAAATTGAGTCAAGTCATGAAAGAGCTTGATAAATTTGTTGATCATATAATTGTTCATACAGGACAAAATTATGACTATGAATTAAATGAACTTTTTTTTGAACAGCTAGGAATTAGAAAGCCTGATTTCTTTTTGGAGGCGATTAAAGGAAGCCCATCAGAGACAATAGGAGATATCATAAGCAAGATTGACAAGGTATTCACAGAAATAAAGCCTGATGCACTTCTCATATATGGCGATACTAATAGCTGTTTATGTGTTATTCCGGCTAAAAAGAGAAAAATACCAATCTTTCATATGGAGGCTGGAAATAGATCTTTTGACCAGAGGGTGCCCGAGGAAATTAATAGAAAGATCGTAGATCACTTAAGTGATATAAATATGCCCTTGACTGAACAAGCTCGAGATTATTTGGTAGCCGAAGGACTAAAGCCTCAAACAGTAATAAAAACAGGATCACCAATGTTAGAAGTTTTGAATGAAAATATGAAAAGTATTTTAGAAAGCGACATCCTTGAAAGAGAAGGTCTGACCAAAGGCAAATATTTCTTAATGAGCATCCATAGAGAAGAAAATGTAGACTCACCTAAGAACTTTGAGAATCTCCTCAATGCTATAGATGCAATAACAAAAAGATATAAACTACCAGTTATAATTTCCACTCATCCAAGAACAAAAAAGAAATTAGAGGAGATAGGTTATGAAGAAAATAATCAATATCTCAGATTTTCGAAACCTTATGGTTTCCATGAATATAATCAGCTTCAAATCAACGCTTATTGCGTAATTTCCGATAGTGGCACTATCACTGAGGAATCTTCGATTCTAAAGATTCCAGCAATTACTATCCGTCAAGCACATGAAAGACCAGAGGGCATGGATGAAGGAACACTCATTATGACAGGGTTAAATAAAGATAGGATCTTAGAATCAATAGAAGTAGTAGTGAACCAAAATAAAATTGATGGACCAATGAGAATAGTGAATGATTATTCAATTGATAATGTTTCAAAAAAAGTTTTGAGGATAATACTCTCCTATACAGATTATGTTAATAGGACAGTATGGTCTAAAGATATTTAATCCCTTTGAAAAAGAAAATTCTTATTCTTGGCTCTACAGGCCTGATTGGACATCAAATAAACTTTTTATTATCAAGTAATCCCGAATATGAGATTGCTAACATTGCTTACAGAAATAAATTACATGAGGACACACTACTCTTAGATATAATGGATGAGGCGTTACTCAATTCTGCAATACAGGAAATAAAACCTAATTATTTAATAAACTGCGTTGGCACTCTAATAAAAGAATCCGAGTTACATCCTGAACTTGCCATTTACACCAATGCGATCCTGCCCCATAGACTTAAAAATATATGTAACACTATGTCTATAAAGCTTATTCATATGTCCACAGATTGTGTTTTTTCAGGGAAAAAAAGAACGCCTTATGTGGAGAATGATATTAAAGATGGTTTAGATATCTATGCAAAAACAAAATCTTTAGGTGAAGTGATAGATGATAAACATTTAACAATAAGAACATCTGTAATAGGACCTGAGCTTAAAAAGGATGGAGAGCAACTATTCAATTGGTTTATGTCTGAGGAAGGCGAAATTGAGGGATTTTCAGATGCAATTTGGTCAGGTGTAACGTCACTAGAGCTAGCAAGAGGAGTTAAGTGGGCAATAGACCATGATATTTTTGGGCTATATCAGCTGACAAATGGATCTCCTATTAGTAAAAATGAGATCTTGCAACTTTTCAAAAAATACACGAATAAAGAAATATTAATAAGGCCTATCACTGGAATAAATATCGACAAAAGTTTCACAGACTCTAGAAAACTTATAAATTATGAGATACCGACTTATGAAACAATGATTTTAGAGATGGTAGACTTCATAAAGAAACATTTAGACTTATACCCGCATTACAAATTGAAAGATTTTAATAGCCAGTAAGAATTTAACATTGAAACTATAAGATGGATTTAGCGAAGAATTCTTTCATAAACTCATTATTTATATTTTTCTCACAAATTTCAGGTTTTATCAGAGATATATTTATAGCTGCCTTTCTTGGATCTGGAATATTATCAAATATATTTATCGTAGCTCTTAGGCTACCATTTTCGTTTCAGCAATCTCTTTCAGGTGAAACATTCCATTCAGCATTTATTCCTACCTTAAGTTCAATTCAAGGCGAGAATTCAATCCAAAGAAGACATCAATTTGCAAAAAAAATACTTTGGATATCTTTTCTTATGCTAATACCTCTTATTTTATTAACAGAAATATACATGTCTTACATATTGCAATTAGTTGCTCCAGGATTTGTAGACCATCCAAAATTTTCGTTAATGGTTTTATGTTCAAGAATTGCATTTCCATATTTAACATTCATTGTAATGAGCTCTGTATTTTCAGGTTTATTAAATTATGGAAATAAATTTTCATTAACTGCCTCCCTTCCAATAATTTTAAATCTCACAGTTATTTCATATATTACTTTTTCTTCCAACTTTGAGGAAAGCAAGGTGATTTATTTGTGCTGGACCCTTCTAGTCGGTGGGGTTTTGCAAATTTTATTTTTACTAGTTTCTACTGATAAAGATTTTTGGCTTTCATCAATAAACTTAAAAGATGGTTTCATGGATGTAAAGAAATTCTTTAGACTTATAGCTCCAACTTTCTTTTCTCAAACATTTATTCAGATTAATGTTTTGGTGGGAATTATTTTTGCTTCCTTCTATGAAGGAGCTATATCTTATATTTATTTTGCAGATAGAGTTTATATGCTTCCTCTTACACTTACCGGTATATCAATTGCAACTGTGCTTATACCTGTATTAAGTCGTAGTATATTTTTAAATGATATTAGCTCCGCATTGAGTATTCAAAATAAAGCATACAAACTTGCGATAGCAACTATTTTTCCTTCATCCATTATATTGTTCATGATGAGTCATGAAATTATCCAATTTATTTATGAAAGAGGGGAATTCAACTCTGAATCAACTCGCAGTACTGCTTCTGTTCTTCAGTTATTTTCATTAGGTTTACCAGCCTTGTGCATAACTAAAATCCTTAGCCCGTATTATTTTGCAAAAAATGATCCTAAGACGCCATTCAAAATAACTACGTATTCAGTGATAATAAATGTAATCTTAACTTTGCTACTTTTTCAGTTTATAGGTTACTTAAGTATCCCGTTATCAATAAGCCTGACAGCTTACATTACTCTAGCCATGTATATTTATAGTCATAAAAAAGAGGATTTCTTTCTCTATTCTAATGAAATAAATAACTATACGTTCAAATTTTCTTTACTTTGTATTGGGTTATCTATTCAGATTTGGATGCTAAAAGAATTAACACAATTATTTCTTTTCAATAATTCCATCTTTTTATTTACTACACTAATCTCATGTCTGGCCAGTACAATAATCTTCATAAGATTATTTGATAACGAGCTCATCAAAGACATAAAATCTTTTATTACAAAGCCAGTCGATTAGAAATTTTGCTTATAAGCTCTAGGATTTATCTGCACCTATATTTTTATCTTCTTGGTTATGCCTCTTTGCCTTTACCCAGTTTAAAATTTTTGAATCGGGGTAAGGGTTGCCATAAAAGCATAGAAGTGTTGCTCTGACATAATTCTTATTTACCGCAAAATTACTGTGTAAAGTCTGAAGACCAGAAAAAAGATAAATATTTCCCGGTTTAAGATTAAGTACCTTCTTTTTTTTACTTTTCAAGAAAAGATAAGGCAAGACCTTTTGACTAAATTTATTTTGAATGAGAAATTTCTCTAAAATATTAAAAAGTATAGAACTTCTAATCTTCCTGGCATTTGGAAGCACAACTAGGTGGCCCGATTCATAATCCATTCCATCAGGTATTTGAATAGGTATTAGGGCCGTTATAAGAGTTGAATCGTAGTGAAATTTTAAAGATTGATCGTCTGTCTTTTCTCCAGTTACTACTCTCAAAATATTAAATCTTTCAGAATTAGTTTGGTTACTTATGGAAAAATCAGTTGATAGCTTTTTCAACAAAGAATTGAATTCATCATTTTCTATAATGTGTGAATAAGGAAGCCCTAGTCCATCTTGACTCTCGAGCCTTTCATGAGGGTTAACTATTGAAAAATACCTTCTTCCATAGATATCAATTAGATTATTAACATTTTCTTGCAGGTAAGTTAAAAAAGAGTCTTTTACAACTCCGTCTAAGCAATAAAAACCCTCTTGCTTTATTTTTGCAGGTATTTCACTATAATCTTGCGGTAAGGCTGTTTCATCAAACCAATCTGGTTCATTCAAATTCAACATAAATAATATATCTAATTATTAGCAATATAATCGTCTCATATATTATAAACTTATTGTTCTCAATTCTCTTGTACAACCAAGAATGAGGTTTGTTTAATCGTAAGATAATACTTTAAAAGTGGCATTGAATAATAAAAGATGAAAATTGTACTATTTAGTGATTACTACTACCCGACTATAAAATCAGGTTCCATAGTTATAAAAGACTTAGCTACTGAACTTACGAGACTAGGGCATGAAGCAATGGTCATTACATTCAATGAAAATCAAAAAGACTTCTTGACCAAGGAAAAAAACGGGTCCATAACGATTATAAGATTACGGTCTAGATTGAGAAAATTTGGAATGATTGGCAGACTTCTTTCTGAGCTAAGGTATTCTTCTTCAATAATTAAGGGCTTAAAAATTATTGAAAATGATAATATTGATGGAATCATATGCTTTTCTCCTTCTATTTTTTACCACAAAGCTATAAGTTGGTTAAAAAATGAATATCAAATAAAGGCCTACTTAATAGTAAGGGATATTTTCCCTAAATGGCTTTTAGATGCTGGAATCTTAAAAGAAGGTCCTTTATTCAGGTTCTTTAGAAAAGAAGAGATCAAACTTTATAATTCTGTAGATTTTATAGGAATAGAGTCTATTAAGGATCTGGATTACTTTAAGAGTTATATTGATGCCAATACTCATCTTGAAGTCTTAGACAATTGGGGCTCTTCTTTCGACATTAATCAAATAGTAAGTCATGACTCCTCTCCGCTACCAAAGGGACTTATTAATATAATCTATGGTGGGAATATGGCTGATGCTCAAGACTTGTATTCTCTTCTAGATGACCTTGACGATTCTGTCTTAGAAGGAAAAGCTTTTATTACACTCATTGGAAGTGGTCATCAACTGAACAGTATTAAATCTCTAATTAAAAAAAAGAAATTAAGGAATTTGAGATTAGTTGATGAAGTAGATCAAGAGACATATTTAACCATTCTCAAAGATGCAGATATAGGATTAGTTTCGCTTAATAGAAAACTAAAAAGTAATAACTTCCCTTTAAAGATGATGGGTTACATGCAACAATCAAAACCAATTTTAGCTCATGTTAACCGCGATAATGAGATTATAAAAATAATTGAGCAAAATGATATCGGGAAGGTTTCTCTTTCTGGGGATAAAAAAGGTCTAAATGAAAACTTAATTTCTATGATTGAAAACAAAGAGCGACTTCAAGAGCAAGGTAGTAAAGCTTTAGAACTCTTTGAAAAAAGGTTTACTGTAAAAATAGCAATTGAGAAAATTCTTCTTAACCTTGTTGAATAATATATGAACTCAAATTACGTATGATTGATAAGTTTCACGTAAGGCTTTTCCTAATCCAGTGCCTATAGCAATTGGTAATTCAGATAAGTTTCCTTTCTTAAGTTCATTCAATGCAAAGGCTAGGTCCTCGACTGATATTTCGTGCAAAGGGCCTAGAGTTATAGGATTTTTCTTTTCCGGTAATTCTTCAATTATATTAACTATATGCTCAATTAAATCTTGAACATATAGAAGTTGTAGAACTTTACTTGGATCATGAATCTCAATTGGGATATCTCTTTGTATATTATTGCAAAAGGTAGCAACTACTGAGTTGTAATTCGGTTTGCATCCTTGTCCAAATATTCCTGGTAATCTCAATAAGTAAACATTATTCTTCTGTTTTTTTTGTCTTGCGAGCAAGGCCTCTTCGGCTTTTAGTTTACTCTTACCATATGGATTATCATCAAGAACTTGGGTTGACGACGAGAAAATAATTGGTATGTCTTTATCATGCGCATCAAGCAAAGAAATTATACTTGCTGTCAGTCCAAAATTTACTTCTTCAAATTCTTTCTGATCCGAAGGCCTATTGACTCCTGCTAAATGAACTAGACAGTCAGCTTCATATAATTTGTTAGAAAGTTTTGTTTTATCATCATCTCTTGTGTATTCAAGAATAGATATTTCCTTATTCATAGAGAGGGTGTCTTTTAAATTTTTTCCAACAAAACCTCTTGATCCAGTTATGAGAATTTTCATGTCTTATTCATTTCCTTCTCGGTCTTTTGTAATTTCACATAGTAAAAATTCATTAGACTAAAGAGCACATGCCCTCCTCTATCAATATCTTTGTTAGACCTTCTCTTATATCTAGTTTCGGCTTCCAATTCAATATATCGTAAGCTCGCGAAATATCAGCAACTACATCCATAAGTTCATTATTTCTTTCAATCTGCTTTTCACTAAATCCAAGCTGTCTACCTAGTATTTCTTCAATAGTTTCTATGATACCTTTAACGCTAATCGAACTTCCACTTCCAATATTATAAATCTGAAGCCCTTGGATTTTGGATGAGGCAATTACTATAGCTTCCATCAGATCTTCTACATGGATATAGTCTCTTTTGGGATTGAAAGAATTCACCACAAGTTCTTCATTATTTTTAATCTGGTTAATTATTTGAGGTATTAAAAAGTTTTTACTTTGGCCGGATCCATAAACATTAAAAGGTCTTATAATAGTTATATCTAAGGAGAAGACTTCAACATAATATCTACATATCTCCTCACATAGATACTTTGATTGAGCATAGGGATTACTTGGTTTGACCTCGGAATCTTCTCTTATAGGAAGTGAATTCTGTTCTCCGTAGATATAAGCGCTTATATAAATAAGGGGAAGTTTTCTCAATCTACAGTAATTCAAGACATTAAGCGTGGAAGAAATATTCTCTTTTATAAATTCTTCAGGATTCTCCCAGGCATCTGGAACAAAAGTCTTGGCAGCAAGATGAAATACCTTATCTACTAGCTTATCTTCTGATATTAATTGATCAATTGGTAAAACAGCAAGATCTCCATCTTCACGGTTAAGGCCCAAAACCTGATAATCTAGCTTAGATAATTCAAATGTCAGATTCTTACCCAAAAAGCCATCAGAACCAGTAATAAGTATTGTCATAAAAATTAATTCTATAGAAGATACTTTTTAATTTTAGATTCATAGTCGTTTATAGCAGTCTCATAATCAGTTGGTCTTCCTATATCAAGCCAGTAATGAGGATGCTTAACAACCGATATATTTTCATTGTTTTCAATTAAAACATGCATCAACTGATCAAATCCAAATTCTTGATTTTTTGGTATATTTTCTAAAACTCTTTTTGAAAGCATATAAACACCCATGCTAACTTCATATTTTACTCTTGGTTTTTCTCTTATTTCTCTTAACAAACCTTTTTCAGAACTAAGAACCCCATAATCAACTTGCTCATCTCTTTCAAAAGATGATATTGAAAATATAGAATCTCTAGTTACATGTTCATCATAAAATTGACCGTAGTTTAAATCTGAGATGATGTCTCCATTCATAACAAGAAAATCGTCAGGTAAGTTTGTAATATTTTTAAGAGGACCCATTGTACCCAGAGGTTTGTCCTCTTCGGAATAGTCAATTTTAATATCCCATTTTGAACCATTTCCAAAGAAAGCCTTTATTATTTCTGACATGTGATTCACAGCTAAAGTAATATGACCAAAACCATTTGATTTTAATTGTTTAATGATTATCTCTAAAACGGGCATATCATCACCGACTGGTACTAAAGGTTTAGGCAAAGTAATTGTGTAAGGCTTTAATCTAGTACCTTTTCCGCCTGCTAAAATAATTGCTCTTTTAGACATGGTTATATTCCTATGGAAAAATATTCATAACCTATTTTCTCTAAGTTTTTTTTATTTAAACATAACCTACCATCAAATATCTTCATAGTATTCATTTTCATATTTTCTACAGTGAAGTCATAATTTATATATTCATCCCAATCTGTTACTACAATTATTGCATCAGCTTCGATTGAAGTATCTGCTATTTCTTCACAAAATCTTAAATATGGAGAATCAATAACCTTTTTAAATTCTAGAATCGCTTGTGGATCATGGGCATACACATTTGCTCCCGATGAAATTAAATCATTTATAATGTCTATACTTGGAGATTCCCTCACATCATCGGTATTGGGTTTGAAAGCGAGACCCCATACTCCTATCTTCAATCCTTTTATTTTTCCTTTAAATGACTTTTTAAGCTTTTGTGTGATTATAGTTTTTTGTTTTTTGTTAATATCCCTAACTTCTTTAAGGAGTTTTAATTTACTCTTAGAGTTTTTAGAAATTGAAACCAAAGCATCTACATCTTTAGGTAAACATGAACCTCCATAGCCACTACCTGCATTTAAAAATCTTCTTCCTATTCTTTTATCTGAGCCTATGCCTTTTGAAACCTCTTTTATATCTGCGCCTAATATTTCAGCTAAATTAGCCATTTCATTAATAAAACTTATTTTAGTAGCCAAAAAAGCATTTGCTGCATATTTTGTAAGTTCGGCACTTTTTTCACTCATATAGATAAACTTGCTTTTACTAATTCCTATATTTAGATAAAGGCTAGTTACTTCCCTTCGAATTTTTCTATTATCTGTTCCAACAACTACTCTGTCAGGATATAAGAAGTCATTTACTGCAAACCCTTCTTTTAAAAACTCAGGATTAGACACAACATCAAAAGGGAAATCACAACCTCTTCGTAGTAATTCTTTTTTGATAATACTTCTCACATTATCTGTCATTCCGACTGGCACGGTACTTTTGTTGATAATAATTTTCCTTGAATTCATATTAGAAGCTATATCTTTGGTTGCAGCTTCGATGTACTTAAGATTTGGAGAGCCATTTTTTAATTGAGGTGTTCCTACGCATAAAAATTGAAATAATCCATGATTGGCTGATAGCCTTTTGTTTGTTGTAAATTGAATATTGCCTTTTTTTAGAGCTGTTTTTAATAAACCTTCAAGGCTAGGTTCAAAAATTGGACATATTCCTTTCTTTAATTTAGAAATTTTCTTTTTATCAATGTCTAAGCATAAAACATCATGTCCGGCATTCGCGAAACAAACTGCAGTTACTAAACCTACATAACCTGTACCAATAACTGATATCTTCATAGCATCCCATTAATTAAGTATTATAAATATTGCTTTTATAGAGCTTTAAATTCTCTTCGATAGAGAACCAATCAATTGTATTTTCCAGACCTCGTCTAAATCCTTCAATGCCAGCATATTCCGGTGCCCAGTCCAATAACTCTTTCGCTTTCTTGTTGCAAGAGAACAGTCTCTCAACTTCGCTATTCTCAGGTCTTAATCTCTCTTCAGATTGGTTTATTTCAATATCCTTTTCCATTATTTGCGCTATCAGTAGAGCAGTATCTTCAATCGAAATCTCATAATTGCTACCCAGATTAATTACCTCCCCAATTGATTTGTTGGATTCTAAGGAGGCAATGAAACCTTTTGCTATATCAGTTACAAAATTGAAATCACGTGTTGGAGTAAGGCCGCCAAGAGATATTCGTTTCCCTTTTATAAGCTGAATTATTATAGAAGGGATAACCGCTCTGGCAGACTGCCGTGGTCCGTAAGTATTAAAAGGTCTAACGATCGTTAAGGGCAAATTAAAAGAGTTATAAAAAGATAAAGCTAATTGATCCGATCCTATCTTAGACGCAGAATAAGGCGATTGACCTGATAATGGATGGTCTTCATCAATTGGAACATATTGCGCAGTTCCATAGACTTCACTTGTTGATGTTTGTATAAATTTTTCTATGTTGTTAATCTTAGAGGATTGAAGCAAGTTGCATGTTCCTGTGATATTGGTATCAATGTAGTGGTGTGGCGAGGTATATGAATATGGAATGGCAATTAAAGCAGCTAAATGTATTACGCTACTACAACCCTGAACTAACTCATTACAAAAATAAGGATCTCTTATATCTCCTAAAATTATATCCATTTGCTGAGTTACACTTTTGTCAACAGAGTCTAACCAGCCCCATGTTCCGAAAGAGTTGTATTGCACCAGGACTTTCACATCATATCCTTCCTTTACAAGAAGTTCTGCTAAGTGAGAACCAATAAATCCGTCAGCCCCAGTAAGTAAAATTTTATTCATTTTAATCGAGCACTATTCTAAGATATTAATTATTTATTTGAAATCAAACTTTAAAAATGAATTTAAAGCAATGTAGCTTTTTAGGAAATTAAATAAATACAATTACGGTTATAAAAGATTTTTCTAAGAATAAAAATCTTTTATCATTTTAGATACATAATCTATTTCCTCATCGGATAGTTGTGTATAAGAGGGTAGCCACAAACCCCTTTTTCCAACGTCTTCTGATACAGGGAAATGACCACTTATTTTGTAACACTCTTGATTATTTAAAGGAGGATACATCACTCTAGAGCCTATTGAATTATCTTTCAAAAATAACATTAAATTGTCTCTGTCTTCGCAAAGAGAATCTATAAACCATGGCGCAGTTAAATTCAGATCATGATCAAAAAAAGAAATTTGGTTTGTATCTTGAAGATTATCTCTATACCTCTTCCAAATTTCTTTTTTTCTTTTGATACGGAAATCTAATTTTTTTATCTGTTCTAATCCAATTACGGCTTGCATTTCAGTAAATTTTGAGTTGTATCCAATGGAATCATGGACATCCGAACCTCCAGAAGTTCTTCCAAAGTCTTTGAGTTTATTTAGCTTTAAGGCGAGATCTTGATTATTTGTTACCAAAGCTCCACCTTGACCAGTAGTAATTATTTTTGGCATAGAAAAGGAAAAGCTTCCAATATCACCCATTAGTCCTATGTGAGAATCTTTAGCATAGAAAGAGCCTAGAGACTGAGCAGCATCTTCTATTATCTTTAAGTTATTATCTTCGGCAAAATTCAGATAATCTTTAATATTTTTTTTTGGTTTTCTACCATTAGCACTTACCAGCATTATTGCCTTAGTTTTTGAAGTTATATTTTTTCCGATTTGATCTAGATCTAACCATAAAGTATCTGGCTCCACATCTACGAACACAGGTTTAGCTCCAATCATTTTTATTGAATTAGGAGTAGCAACCATTGTGAAATTTGGAACTATTACCTCATCGCCTGGCTCTATGCCTAGAGCTAAAGCTGCAAGAGTTAAACTTATTGTTCCGTTGTTAACAACTACACAATGTTTGCTTCCAGTAAATTCTGCAATTGCATCTTCAAATTTCTTAGTATTCTGAAATTCAGTTAAAAAACCATCCTCACGCATATAGGCCTCAATAGCATCTCTTTCCTCTTCTCCTATCCAAGGCCTCATTTGCATTATGAAATCTCTATTCGACATCTATCTCTTCCTCAAAGGACTTCTGAAGACTCAAGATCTTATCTCTATCTCTTACTGCAATCTTCTTTGCTGGGGAGCCGGCAAAAACGGACCAATCGTCAGAGTTTGAATTTAGTAAAGATTGTGCCCCTAAGACTGAGCCCGTTCCAAGTCTTACATTTGGCAAAACCGTTGAATTGGAACCTATAACGCAATGATCATTAATTTGAATATCACCTCTATCAACATTACCTTTAAATTTTTCAGGGACGAGAGGAGTTGCAATTCCACCATAGTAGTCATCTGAACCTGCCGCCAAAACTACATTAGGGGATAAAGTAGAGTACCTTCCGAAATAAACCGAACTTTCCTTACCTCCGATTATTTTGCACCCTGAAGAAATATGGACGTAAGACGAAATACTTAATGAGGTCGAAATATAACAAAAATCGTCAATAATTACATTATCTTCAATCTCAACAAGCTCAGGATAACGAATTCTGACTGTCTTCCCAATAATTACATTTTTTCCGCATTTCTTTAAAAGATCAGTATCAAAAAAAATGTTATCCATCTAAATTAAGTCTATCTCTATCCACCTCAGCACCTAAATATGGACCATTTTTTATTTCTAGCACTTTTGTATCATCCTCTAATACTTCATATCCATGACCTCCAGACAACATAATCAGAATGTCATCTTTATAAGCGGTAAATTCTTCTACAAGGTTTGAATCATCGTCATAAATATACGCTCTTAAACTACCTGATTTTATGAAAATTACCTCTTGAGTGAAAAGGACAGATCTTTCTACTTCATTATGAGTATGAGCAAGTAATTTTTTACCTTTACTATAGTTCCATGATCCAGCTTGGATATACTCTTTATCTTCTGAAAAAAAAGACAAATTATCATTACCCCATGCTTCACTAGCACTAATATATCTAGCCAATATCTTTCCATCTTTTTCTATTTCATAATTCATTATCAATTCCTTCAAGTGAGTTTTCGTACCATTTTACTGTGTCTTTGATACCATCTACAAAGCCTTTTTCAGGCGACCAGTTGAATATCTGATTGCCAATTGACCCATCTACTGTTTTAAATGCAGCTCCATCTGGTTTAGTTTTATCAAAAACCAATTTACCTTGGTAGTTGGTTGCAGATTTTATAAGGTAAGCAAGGTCTTTAATACTTATCCCCTTGCCTACTCCTATATTAATAGGATCTAGACTCTTAGGTATATTCAATCCTCTTATCAAAGACTCAGCCCCGTCATCGACATACATCCACTCTCTTACAGGTGAGCCACTTCCCCAAACAATAACTTCATCTTTGCTTTCTATTCTTGCTTTGACCATTTTCATGATCAAGGCTCCCAAAGCATGAGATCTCTTTTCTTCAAAATGATCACCTGGACCATACATATTGGAAAGAATCAAGTTGATCACATCGAGCTTATGTTGTTTGGCGTATGCCCAAGAACCAACTGTAGAAAGCTTCCTTACAGATCCATAGACCTTTACAGACTCATGTAAAGGACCATCCCAAAATTCAGATTCTTTAAAAAGTGATGCCTCGCCTGGATATGTGCAATTTGATATGGGATTAACTAGTCTTTTAACATTATGAATCTTCGATGATTCAAGTATATTTACCATCATCAGAGTATTTTTTAAAAAAAGATCTGCTGGATAAGAGTAGCCAAAATCTATGCCCCCTACAAAAGCAGAGCAATTAATCACATACTTAGGATTGACCATTGCAAATAGGTGATCCGTCTGTTCGAAGTTCATCAAGTCACAACCTAAGCTCAAAGAGGTGGGATAGTAAGGTGAATTAGCTTCTTCAAGCTTTTTTATGACTCTTTTCCCTAAAAAACCTGTTGCTCCTAATACTAGTATCATTTCTGGTTCTCTAGCGAGATAATAGTTTTTTTAATAGAATCAAAAAGAGAAGCTTCAGGATTGGGAGCTATTCTTTCAAATTTTTCCATATTTGCTACCCAAGAATTCCCATCAAAAACTCTTTCTTTCGACGTATAGTTAATTTTGGTGTCATAGCCCATTATTTTTACAATCTCTTCAGCTACTGATTTGATCTTCGTTGGCTCTCCAGAACCAATATTATAAACATCACCATTTGGTTTGACATTATCAGCTACTATTTTTATTCTTTCTACTTGATCTCCAACATAAGATAAGTCTCTTATTTCTTCTCCACTTCCAAATAAAAATATCTTGTTTTGATCCTGTTTAATTTTCTGATGAATATCAAAGATTAGCTGCCTTTTAAGATTCTCACCGAATGTCGAAAATATCCTAAAAGATCCAAGACTTAAGTCGGAGGTTGCAGACATCATTTTCAGATATTCCTCTCCAGCAAGCTTTATAACCGCATAGTTTGATAAGGGATTGCAAATATCATTCTCGCTTTGCAATTCTAAAGAAGAAGCACCGTAAACTGCTACAGAAGAAGCAAACCAAAAATTCCCTTTAAATGATAATTCTTTTAAAGCTTCAACAGCATTCACAAGTGGAATAAAGGTTTGACTTAAGTCTAAATTGCAATTATCAACCGATAAACCCGGATAAGGATTTCCACTCAGAAAGAAAATTCTTTCGTATTCCCTATCATTAAAAATTTCTAAAAAAGAGTCTTTTGAATAATCCGATTTAATTACACTATTATCTAGATCTCGATGAAGCTTAGTGGTGTATGAAACTTTATAGCCATGAGAAATATATAAATCCGCTAAACGGCTGCCAATGAAGCCTTGACCTCCAAGAATGAGAACTTCCTTCAACTATTATTCCCCAAAATTTTTATTAATAAGCTTAGCCAAACTTACAAGAGGCTTATCTAAAGGATAATGATGATTACCTATAAATAGTCCGTTCTTATGCACTAAATCGGCATTAATAAGGGAATCACTTATAGAATAATCGAAATACTCAATCATAGGATTGTGAATTATGTTCCCAGCCACTATTGGTCTTGTTTCTATACCTTTTTTATTTAAAAAAGTTACAAATGACTCTCTAGAAACTTCTGAATCCTCATCTAAAATTAGAGAAAATCCAAACCAGGAGCTTTGACCTATTTCCTTTTGAATCTTAAGAAAAGAAAATTTTCCAAATATTTCTTGAAATAGTTCAGCATTTGATCTTCTTTGTTGAACAAATTTATCCAGTTTTTTTAGCTGAACTCTTCCTAAGCTTCCTGAAAATTCTAGCGGTCTGAAATTATAACCAGGTAAAATAAATCTAAAGGATTCCATAAAATTGTTATCAGATTTTTTTGTAAGATTATTAGATTCAGGAAGATTTCTGGTCCAGCCATGTGCTCGAATAGAGAGAAGTATATGATAAATCTCTTCATCATCTGTTGTTATCATACCTCCTTCCATTGTTGACATATGATGGCTAAAAAAACCACTGCAAGTCCCAAAAAGTCCAAAACTACCAGTCTTTTTGCCCAAATATTCAGCACCTAAAGACTCACAGTTATCTTCAATAAGTAATAGGTTGTTTTCATCAGCTATCTTCTGAATCTCAGAATATAGATTAGGATTTCCTAATAGATTCACAGCAAAAATTGCTTTGGTTTTTGATGTAATTGAATTGGATAGTTTGAGTATATCAATATTCAATGTGTCTATATCTACATCAACAAATCTTAATTTCAAACCATGATAATAAAGCGGAGAATAAGTAGTTGACCAAGATACAGAAGTAACTATGACCTCATCACCTTGTTTCAATTTCGGCCCTTGTCTTCTAAAGAAAAGGGAAGATAAACCCAAATGATTTGCAGAAGATCCTGAGTTTACCATCACGCAATATTTTGATCCGTGATAGGAAGCAAAATCTTTTTCAAATTGTTGGACATTTTTGCCCATAGTAAAATTGTCGCTTTCAATTACTTTATTGATCGCTTCTATTTCCTGATCGTCCCAAGATGAGACGGCTAAAGGGATGATGTTTTCATTCTCTTTCATAAATTATTTTATTGGTAAATAAAAAATTAAGAGTTCTTTCTGTGAACTTTTACTGAGGTTATGCCTAATTCTATCTCGTATTTAGCTAATTGAAGATCATGCTCAATCATCTCATCAAGCATTTCATCTATGGATGTTTTTGGTTCCCATTTAAGCTCCGCTTTAGCCAAGGTGCTATCACCTAATAAAGTTTCAACTTCCGTTGGCCTAAAATATTCGGAACTTACATTGACAATAAGCTTACCGTCTTGATCATAGCCTTTTTCGTCAATACCCTCACCTTCCCATGAGATTTTCATGTTTAATCTTTCTGCAGCCATAGTTACAAATTGCCTCACGCTGTACTGAATTCCTGTTGCAATAACGTAATCTTTAGGAGTCTCATTTTGAAGCATCAACCATTGCATTTCTACATAATCCCTTGCATGACCCCAGTCTCTTAAAGAGTTCATATTTCCTAAAGAAAGTACTTCATTTGACCCCAAGGATATTTTGGTTAGAGCTTTAGTTATTTTTCTTGTTACAAAAGTTTCTCCTCTGTAAGGAGATTCATGATTAAATAAGATGCCATTGCAAGCGAACATATTGTAAGCCTCTCGGTAATTGATAGTTATCCAGTATGCATAAAGTTTTGCTACTGCATAGGGACTTCTTGGATAAAAAGGAGTTGTTTCCTTTTGAGGGGTTTCAGCTACTTTCCCATACAGTTCAGAGGTGGAAGCTTGATAAAATCTTGTTTTGTCTGTTAAATCTGAACTTCTGATTGCTTCAAGCAATCTCAATACGCCTATTCCGTCCGCATTCGCGGTATATTCTGGCTCTTCAAAGGAAACACCAACGTGGCTTTGAGCTGCCAAATTGTATATTTCATCAGGACGAATGCTATTCACTAAATGAAACAAACTGCTTGAATCTGTCATATCTGCATGGTGATAGAAAAACTGGACATTGATAAGATCTGAGTTGATTAAATGGTCAATTCTGTCAGTGTTAAATATAGACGTCCTTCTTTTCAGGCCATGGACTTCATAGCCTTTCTCGATAAGAAGTTCCGCAAGATAAGAGCCATCTTGTCCTGTTACCCCAGTTATCAGTGCTTTTTTCGTCAATAGTCTATGGATTTAATTTATTTCTTTTCAATCTAAAAGGGAACAAAGTGAAAATCAATTCATATTGCAACAATCTATAAATACCAAGGATAAATATACCTAAAAGAAAGCCAAAGAATGTACCAAATACAACTATAAGCGCCCTGTAAGGTTTAGATTTTTCAGTAGGCAAAGTTGGAGGATCAACTATATCAAGTATGAATCTCTCATCTATCTCAGCAAGCATTAAGGTTTTAAGATTTTTTTCTTTGAGTTTGCTTAAAAGAATACTTAAATCCTTAACAGTTGTTTGTGCTAATTGTTTATCTAAAAAAACTATAGATTTCTTTGCTCTTTCAACTTCTCTTTCTCTAACATGGTCATTAACTTCTTCAATTAAATTAGTTAAAAGTTCTTTGGCAAAAGGAGGTGATACGTGTTCAAACCCTAGCTGCGAATAATTAGTTAACCTATCGTGATTTATAGTGAATCGAAGTAAAAAAGCTTTATAAATATCTGTTTCAGAGGGCATATAAAGCATTTCATCCTCCGCTGGATCATAGCCTTCTGAAGAATAAACTATTGAGCCTGATTTATAGTCAATTGCCTGTAATAATTCAGGAAGATATTGATATTTTTTTACAAAGTCGACTAAAAATTGCTGGGAAACTAATAGTTCCTTAGCTAAAGTTACATTAGGATCTTTGTCCATTGACTGAGATAAACCCACTAACTGAGATAAACCACCGAAATCGAATCCACCACCGCCGCCTCCAGTTAAAGAAACATTTAATTGGGTATCCTTAGGCATTAAAGTTGTATTAGAAATATACTGATTAGGCAGTGCCAGGGCAATGACTATAGAAATTATTGCTGCCATTCCACTCAAAAAACCCAAAAAATATTTCTGAGCCCATAACCAGATAGTTATATGGTATAAATCAATTGATTCATCACGTTGAGTTTTAGAAGAATTTTCCATCAATACATTTTAACTCTATTCATAGCGATCATGTCGATAAAAATAACTAAATTATTCTCTACCGTACTTATCCGAGTATCTTACGATGTCATCTTCACCTAGATAAGAGCCTAATTGCACCTCTATTATTTCAACATCAGAGTCTGTGCAATTTGATAAACAATGAATCTCTTCTTGCCCTATTGAAACCATATCACCTTGCTTATAGACATCAGTTGTATCGCCTAACTGAATTGTAGCCTCACCTCTTATTACTACCCATCTTTCTGATCTATGAAAATGTTTTTGAACAGAAAGTTGTTCATTTGGGTATACAAGAATCCTTTTTACTTGAAATCCTGAACCTGATTCTATTGACTCAAACCAGCCCCAAGGTCTGAAAGTTCTTTGATTAGTATCAAAAATTTCTTTATCAGCTTCTTCTATTTTTTCTAAAATTTCATTTGGATTTTCTCTTTCTACCAGGTTAGTAACCAATAAGGCATCCGGTGTATCAATAACAGCAATATCACTCAAGCCTGAAATTCCAATTGTTCGATTTTTTGAGAATACAAGGTTATTTGATGAGTCTTGAAAATAAATCTTATTGCCAATGCTTGAGTTACTACCCTTAGAATCGGCATTATGATCTCTTAAATGATTCCAAGACCCTAAATCAGACCATTTACCTTTAAATTCAGATGTATATGTATTTTTAGAACTTTCTAAAATAGCGTAATCTATAGATATATTTGGTAATTGAATAAACTCTTCTTCAAGAATTGTAATTACATTATTCTGTTCATTGAATGTAAACTTTAAATCATTCGTAACATTAATATGTTCATTGAACTCTTTGATGATGAAGCTAGAGTCAAATATAAAAATACCACTATTCCAGTAAAATCCTCCTGAAGATAAATAATCTTTTGCTTTTTCTAAATTAGGTTTTTCCTTGAATAGGACCACTTTTTTTATGGTTTTATCTTTCTCAGCATCAGAAAATTGAATGTATCCATAACTGATTTCCGGGGATGTTGGCTTAATCCCCAAAGTAAGTAACTTTTCTCTGTCTGTTGAGTTCATTACATCTTCAATTGTTTCAGAGAAATCTGTCTCCTCATAGTAGTGGTCAGAGGGCATTACTATTATCGAAGCACTTTTTTCTTGAGATTCAATATATTGAGCTGCGGCAAAGATTGCAGGTGCAGTATTTCTAGCTTCAGGTTCAATTAGAATTAAGAAATCTAATTCTTTAAAATCACGAAGAGTTTCCTTTATTAAACTGAGATGTGAGTTTCCTGCAACTATCAAAACTTTCTTTAATCCATTTATGCTTTTAGCTCGCGTGATTGTTTCATTGAGTAAGGAGTTAGAACTACTTAATTCTAGAAACTGTTTCGGTAAAGATTTCCTTGATAAGGGCCAAAGCCTCTTTCCTGAACCACCAGCAAGGATAACAGCCCATACATTCTTTTGATTTAAATTTTTTGTCATTTGCAGAGTTTAATGTATCGATTTTATGTTATTTGACGTTACATTACATAGATGAAATTCAAGATTAAGAAAAAGATAAATATCATTATAAATCTAATTATAAATAGGGTCTTTCTTGAGTCTAAATCGAATAAGGCCAACAGTGGTATGCATATAGAATAATAAACAGTATGTCTCCCTCCATAAACCAAAATTCCTGATAAGTAAAAAAGAGAAAAAATAAATAAGATCATAAATTGAGATCTTGAAGGTCTTTTATTTAATAAGAAAAGGATTAAGCTTAAAAAAAGAGTAAGATTGAAAACTGATGTTAAATAACCAGGTATATGATATTCAAAACCTGTGACTCTGTATAAAACTTGCGTCCAAGGAAAGGGTCCCACCAAAGAATAAATTGCAGACACAGGAATGCGTAAGATCTTTTCCACGATGTCTATATCTAGAAATCTCCAAAAAAAAGTATCTATCAGTAAAGGGGTCAAAGCAGCCAGACTTAAAATAGAAAAAATAAAAACGGCAATATAAGTTTTCTTAAAATTTCTAAAGTGATATATCAATGAATAAAATAAGTTGGACCCTAAACCGGCAACAAGTGGAATCATAAAATAAACTTCTCTAACCAAACTAGATATCCAACTAGCAAATAAGACTGGTAGCACTTTTACTATGGTATTTGTTGAAAAAAAATAAACTAATAGGAAAACGCTGTAAAAGATTAACATTTGTCCAAAAGTGTCTCTGGATAATATCGAGGTAATTATTTCAAAGGGCTGTATAGCAACTATAAAAAAACAAAAGGTGGCATTCTTAACATTCTTATTGATCTTGAAAGCAATTAAATAAACAAAAAAAGCGGCATAAATAGTCATCAAGGCATTGAAAGTTGCAACCGTAAGCGCCTTCGTTCCGCCGAAGTAGAAAAGAAATGACATTAAATAAATCATTTCATAATTCTTATTGAGTTCTGCTGCAACTGCTACAGATTCTGCATCTGCAGTACCCGCAGTGCCCGCTGAGAATAATTCCATCGAATCGAATAACCAAACATACTCATCTAAATAAGCAAAATCTGTGTAATTAAGGGATAAATATTTTGCCTCAAAGAATACTAAATAATGAAGCACTCCAATTGAAAGCCTTAATATAAAAAAAACTAAAGCATATTTGAGTAAAGAGCTTACAAGATATCTTCTCAGAAAAAAGTAGAAAGTTAAAATAGCAGTTATACCGGCGGTCGTGGCTATGAGAAGACTTATACCATTATTCGTATCATCATTAGATATAGATAAGATTGCCATGTATATGGCAAAGGTAAAAGCTAAAACAAGAGATAATCTTAAGGGAAAGGTCTTTCGCGAACCTTCGAAATATGCGCCAACACCCACCATCTATTCATTGTAAGAGATTCGAAGAACGAAATCTCTATATAAAGATTAATTAAATTTTATTTAAAGTAACTTTGGGAAAACTCACCTCAAGGTTCTATAAATTGTATTTCCAAGTTCTCTGGCTTTTCGACTGAAGGTTACAGCAAATAAAAGAACAGACGTAACCAGCAAAATACTCAAAGCCTCGGTCAATCTATCTTCTCCAACGCTATGATAAAAACCAATTATGCAGGCAAGAGTATAAATTGATAATTCATAAAGTGACCCAGGATAAATTAAATCTAAAATAGTATGGCCTGTCTGAAGTCTAATTAATTTAATCAGATATACCACTGCTAGTACAGAAGCTAAAATTCCCGCTAGTGGTAAACCATAAAGGCTAAAAGATGCAATGAATAAGTAAGTTAACGCTATTCTTATTAAAGCTTCAAAAATGCTTATGTAAGCAACCGAACTATAGTCTCCAGACGTATATAAAATTGAGTTTAAAATATTTACCTTTGCAAGCAAAAAAATATTAACTGACATTAAAAAGATAAATGAAAAGTTAAAAATCAAATTCTCTCCAAGCCAAACAAAGATGAGCGGCCCTGCACTAGCTAAGATTAAAGACGATCCAATTAAGTGAACTAGCTGAAAGCTATATATTGTTTTTCCTACTGCAGTTCTTAATTTGTCCTGATTATTCTCCGCAAATACATGCGATAAGGAAGTGTATGTCGAAATTGAAATTCCCGTGGAGAACATTTGTATTGAAATGAATAACCTTTTGATAATTGAAATAAAAGCTGCAATCTCGGTGGTGAAGAATATTCCTGCCACAGCTGTCTCTATATTTTCAGAAGTAATTGAAGAAAATCTCCTTAAGTAAAGAAATTTAACATCTTTGAAGAGCAAAAATATATCAACATTTCCAATATTAAAAAAATTAAACTGGATGTACCTGCTCCATAATATGATAACGGCGATAGAGAAAATAATTATTCTTAATAGGTTAGGTACAAGAATCCCTAATGCTAGAGAAATTATCCCCAAATCATTAATCAAACAAAGAACTATCACAAATGGAGAGCTCAAGATACAGATAAAATTAATTGTGTTATCTACAAAAGTCTTAAGTAACGCCTGTAAAAAAGAGCTCAAAACGCTTGAAAGTGCACCTAAGCTGATGCCAATGACATAAAACTTCAAGGCTTGTTGAAGCTCAATAAGCCTTGAAGACTCTTCGTAATTTATTATTGAGGTCACATAAGAAGAAGCAGGTAAACCAATTAATACAACCAAAAAGAAGAAACAAATTGCAGTTAATAGAGTAGATAAAAAATATTTATGAAAATTTTGATCAGAATTGTCATTAAAGCTCTTTGACAAATGCTGTGAGGAAACTGAAGATATCCCGGGGTCGAGTATCATAATTATATTAACAACTGCTATCGCAGCAAGCCACGCTCCATAATCTGAAAAGTCCATATAATGTAAGTAGAAAGGAACTAATAAAATAGAGTTAATTATCAGTATAAATGTCGCCCCATAATTGAAAGCCACATTTATAAGCGAAGCTTTAGTTTTATTAATTGTTGAAGAGTCTATTAACACTTTACAAAGTTAAAGTCCTTATTGGGGAATGCTTTACATTATGATTTATAATTTCTTCAAAAGTTGATCTTGAGTTTGTAGATAATTTTCTCCATAAAACTTGATCTTCATACAAAAGATGTAAATCCTTGTTCATTTTTACTAAGTCAAGAGTGGGGGATATCAGTGCATTTTCCCTATCAGCTAAAAAATCTTTATGGGCTCCCACATCAAAAGCTATAACAGGCTTACCTAAACCCATTGCTTCTAGTAAGGCGAATTCTCCGGTGGAAGGATAATTGGAAGGGATAATGACCGCCAAAGAATTTGCAACCTGAACTAGAACGTCATTGTGGGACTCCAGGCCGGTTAAGATCTCAAGTTTTCCATTTTCGATAAATTTTTCTAATTTATTTTTATGAACAAACTTCCTAGCTAAATCTTTATTATAGATTACAAATTTAAATTTCAGTTTATTCTCAAGGTCAAGCTTCAATAGCTCAGGTATCAAATGCCAACCCTTTGCATCAGTAAGTTGACCTGAAATTAAAAAGTAATTGCCTTTACTAGTTTTAATGCCATCTATAGTTTTAGGATCAAAAAAGATATTAGAGTGTCTTGCTTTTGATTCATCAAGTCCAAACATTGTGTAAGTCTCTCGCTGAGATTTAGAGTATCCAAGTAAAGCATCAGCATTCAAAAATCTTTTTTTTGATAACATCCTCTCAATCGACTCTTTAACATAAGGGAGAGGATTATTTGTCTCTAAACATTTATTAATAAAAGCATGAGTAAAATTTTGGCCCATACACTTGTAGCATTCTCCATCTTTTAAACCTGCAAAATTCTTTAAACACCAAAATTCATTGGTTAGCGGCAAATAAACATAAGGTACGTTGATATCATTTGAGTTTAAATAATCTATTGTGATCTTATTTCTTATAGTTCCGAAGTAAAATACTAGGTCAGGCTCAAACTTATCTAATATCTCTTTAAATTCATCAATAGCTGATTTTTTGAAAGGGAAAAATTGATCAAAGAATTTATAAGGAGTTTTTGGGAAAAAAATTACTCTTTCCGAGCTTAAAAAATTATCCCTTTGAGATGAGAAATTGGGCGGATCTTCTGCAAAAACTGCGATATCAAAACCTTGTTTTTTTAGCGTCCTCGTTAGAAACTGAGTGGATCTATGACCAGAGTCATTTCCCCATATTGAATCTGGGACAATTAAAACTCTTCTCATTATTCAAGTATACTTATCTTAGAACAAAAAAAAATGGTGCCCGGGGCCGGACTCGAACCGGCACGGAGTTTCCTCCGAGGGATTTTAAGTCCCTTGTGTCTACCAATTCCACCACCCGGGCAATAATTGGAAATTAATATTATATGTGATCAAGATCTTTCTAGAGATATTTGTTGATTATTTAATGCACTTATAAATTTTGAACCAATCTAAAAATGCATTCATGCCATCAGAAAAATCAGTAGAAGGAGAAAAGTCTAACAATCTTTTTGACTTGCTTATATTTGCCCATGTTTCCTTTACTTCAATAGAAGAATCTTCAAAAATGAACTTACCCTTCTTATCAAAATAATTCTCAATATACTTTATTAGATCCCATGTGCTGACTGGTGAATTATTACCTAAGTTAAAAATCTCAAAAGGCATCTCGTCTTGGAATTTATCAAACGCAACTGCTTTTGTAATACCTTGAATGATATCATCAATGAAAGTCATGTCCCTAGACATCTCTCCTCTGTTGTAGACAGTCATTTCCTTATTACTGCTTATTAAGTTAGCAAATTTAAAGTAGGCCATATCTGGTCTTCCTTTAGGACCATATACAGTGAAGAAACGAAGTCCAACTGAAGGTATAAGATGATTTAAAGCAAAAGAGTGAGCTAAAACTTCATTACTTTTCTTCGTTGCAGCATAAAGAGAGACAGGATTATCGGTGTCGTTCAACTCTTCGTAAGGAACTTCGGTAGAGCTTCCGTATACCGAACTGCTAGAAGCAAAAACAAATTTCTTAACATCAGAGGTTTTAAGACACTCTAGGACATTAAAAAAGGAGATAATATTAGAATCTAGGTACGATTGTGGATTAATGAGGGAGTACCTTACTCCTGCTTGTGCTGAAAGGTGAATTACTACATCCGGTTGGAAAGTATCAAATACTTGCTTTAATTGTTTGAGGTCTACGAGATCAATTTTGTTAAAAGTAAAATTCTTATGTTCTTTGAGGTCATTTAATCTTAATAATTTTAAGCTTACATCATAATAGTCATTTAGGTTATCAAGGCCTAAGACTTCGTGATCGAGTTTTGCATAATACTCAGAAACATAAGATCCAATAAAGCCTGCCGACCCTGTTATTAAGATTTTCTTTTTGTTTCTCATCTTGTAGAGGCTGAGGTCGGAATCGAACCGGCGTAGACGGATTTGCAATCCGCTGCATAACCACTTTGCTACTCAGCCTTGTGCGATATTCTATGTATCTAAGAGAAATAGACCAGTTATTTAATTAAGTTTTTATAGGCCTTAAAATAGGTATATAAACTATGTAACGAGATATATGCGGCAAGCCAAAAAAAGAAGACTGTAAATTTAAAGAATGTTTCCTCAAAATTTGGGGATATTATCAAAAAAGATAGGGCAGTAATCTGTATAGTTGTCTTACTCTTTGCTACGAAACTAACTTTTATCGGATTACTTCCTAAATTTTCTACTAAAAATTGTCTAAAGGAGGAAATAATTAACTCTCTAGAGATAATAATCAAAGCTGGTATCAAAAGTTCTTTATTTCCAGAAAAAGTAAGTAAATAAAATAAAGGAATACAAATTAGAAGTTTGTCAGCTATCAAGTCAAGCAAACCTCCTAACGAACTCTCAGTTTTAGTTTTACGAGCAACATACCCATCTAAATGATCTGTGAGACCTGCTGTAATAAATAAAGCTAACGCTATCCAGTTTCTATTATCATTCTGATCAGCAATTAGATATAAGACTGGAAAGATCAATAATATCCTGGAGGCTGTAATATAGTTTGCCATACAAATTAACTGTGCAATTGTTTAAAAATTGATTTAGCTGTAGTTCTTCCAATGCCACTCACTTCAGATAAATCTTCAATACTAGCCCTTTTTATTTGCTCTAATGAGCCGAAATATCTCAGCAGAATTTTTTTTCTGCTTGAACCAATTCCTGATAGATTATCAAGAGAAGACTTGATGGAAGATTTTGATCTCCTTTTTTTTAAGGATGTTATCGCAAACCGATGAGTTTCATCTCTTATTTCTTGAATAAAACGACAAAAAACTGAGTTAGAATTCATTTGAATTGTCTGGCCGTCTGCAAGATGGATAGAGTCAAAGGATAGTTTTCTTCTGGCTCCCTTAGATATTGATATTAAATTGAGGTCATCTAAACCTAAATCTGCAAAGGTTTTCATAGCAGAATTCAGATGGGTTTTTCCTCCATCAATTATGACTAAATTTGGAAGAGTTCTTTCATTATCTTCGGAAAATCTTCTTTTTATTAATTCTTCCATCGAACCTATATCATTTCCAGAATTTTCTTCGCTTATTTTATAAGTACGATAAAGACTCTTATCTTTACCTTCTATTGTATAAACAACACAACCCGCAACAGCATTAGTACCTGATTGATGACTTATATCATAAGACTCAATAATCTTGATTGGATCTTTAATCTTCAAGGTCTCATTTAAAGATTGAATCTTAACTTTAATGTCTGCATCAATTCTATCATTTCTAAATATATACTCTGTATTCGCCCGACAAAGATCTAACAATCCTTTATCTTTTTTTCCTGGCTTAGTGATAATAGAGATCTTCTTTGAATGAAAATCGCTTAAGGCCTTTTCAAGTAAGCTTTTATTTTGTACTTCATTCCCAAATACTAATACAGAGGGACACATTTCAGCGGATAAATACTTTTGAAGTATGAATCTTTCTAAGATATCTTCTTCCATAATCTCATCTTGGAGGATAAAGTTTTTATGACCAACTACCCAACCTTGTTTTACGTGTGTTACACCAATTTTCATAACACCTTTGATAGAGGATAAAAAAATAGCATCTCTATTTTTCTTAAAACCAGTAATACTTTGTGATCTTTGTATATCTCTTAAAGCTGAGATTCTATCTCTGTAAATAGCAGCCTTTTCATAATCCTTTATTAAAGAGAATTTATCCATGAAGGCATAAAACTCTTCAATAAGTTCTTCAGATCTTCCCGTCAATAAGAGCTCTGCTCCTTTTACTTCTTTTTCATATTCGTCATTGTTTATTAAACCCACGCAAGGAGCAGAACATCTCCCAATCTCATATTGCAAGCATGGTCTTGATCTATTCATAAAATAAGAATCGGAACAATTTCTTAATTTGAAAGTTTTTTGAATTAATTTAAGAGCATCTCTTACGGCATAGTTATTTGGAAATGGACCCAGAAATCTTCCTTTCTCTTGCTTCTTTCCAAGATAAGATTTTGCTGAAGGAAATTTTTGCTCTGTGTCAATTTTTATCCACGGATAGCCTTTATCATCCTTAAATTGAACATTAAATTTAGGTTTTAGTTTCTTTATTAAGAACTGCTCTAATAAAAGAGATTCTAATTCAGTATTTGTTATAGCAAGCTCTATCCTCCTTGCATCTTGCATCAATTTATCTAATTTTTTTGTTCTAGATGATAATCGGAAGTATGAAGACAGCCTTTTATCAAGTAATTTAGCTTTGCCAATATATATCGGATGATTAGCATCATCTAAAAACTTATAAACTCCAGGCTTTTGTGGCAGCCTTCTTACGAATTTGGAAATATTTTCTCTACCAGAGGGAATGAGAATCGGTTTTTCTGTATGTATATTTTCCTGACTGATTTCCATTAAAAATAACTTTTAAACCAACATTCTCTATCTAATTTTTTGGAAGAATATCTCTTGCAAAGAATTTTGAAAAAAAATCTTGATTATCTTCGCTTCTAGATGCTAATTTCTTTCCTAATTGCACTCCCCATTGATCAAATGGATCTATGCCCAGTATTAATGATTCTACAAATGTTTTGTGCTCATAAAGGGCGATAAGAAAACCCAAGCTTCGATAATCCAAAGAATTCAGTAAGATTATAGAACATGGATTATTTCCTTTTACTGACTTGAAAGGACTTACGTCATCAACCTCTCCATGGCTCATTGCCATTACTTGGGCAAGTAACATGTTATGAGAGTCTAGATGATCTCTAAGCTTATGATTAACTCCTATAAAATCACATGAAGTCTCTGTTTTTCCTTGCATTAACCATTGAAAAGTTGAATGTTGTGCATCAATACCATAACCCCCCCAAATCAAAGGTGAAGTAGGGAAAAAACTTTTTTCATTTAAAAAATTTACTGTTTTTCCGTTACTCTCCATACTAAGTTGAGAGATATACTTAGGAAGAGACCTAAGTCGATAGTTATAAGTAAATATTCCATGATTATTGATTTTCAAAGAGGTGCTATTCCATACTGCAAGTAAAGCCATCATTACCGAGATATTTTCATTCCATGGGCTTGTTAAAGTATGTTGATCTGCTAAGAAAGCACCATCTAGAAAAGACATATAATCATCGAAACCGGCATTCACAAAAGCAGGTAAACTTATAGAGGACCATACCGAAAATCTGCCTCCAAGAGAATCTAGAATCCTAAATTGATTAGTCTTTGGAATACCTTGTCTAGTCATTTCTTCATAATCAGAAGAAATCCCATAAACTTGCTGAGAAAATTTTATTTCAGGATTCTCATCAAACCACAATCTAACATAATCTAAATTTTTAAGTATTTCAGAAGTCTTAAATGATTTTGAAGACACTAGAACTATAGTATCTTCCTGTTTGCATAGTCTCAAAGCTTCCTTCAATTCAATAAGATCCAAGCTGCTGCAAAAATAAACTTTCTTTTCTGAAAAAGAAGATTGAAACTCACAAAGGAATTCTGGTCCTAGTCTAGAACCTCCAATACTTAAGCAGATTATATTTTTTATATTAGCTTTACTTCTGAGTTCTATAAGGAATTTCTCAATTTTCTTTCTATCTTTAGATATTGATTCAAAACCTTCTACATTAGATGGTGACCTATAAATTGTGTGCGAGACATTCCTTTTTTCAGAAACATTCTTGAAAGAACCATCTATTAATTTTGAAAGAGAATCCTTTATATCTAACTTATCTGGTATCTCAAGAAGAGTATTAATGACATCTGGGGTTATCCTTTGTTTTGAGTAATCAAAGTTTAATAAGTTTGTTTTAATACTACTTATACTCAGTTCTTCATGTGCATTAATTGAAGAAATGTTTTTACCTGAAACATGATCGGCAAGTTTTAATAGCTCTTTGTGAATTTTTATTCTTCTATCAATCACTTCTTTTAGTACTTGGAGAAAAATACAAAACTTCCAAGATAATCGTTGTGAGTATGCCTAAGCAAAAAACGGTCAAGACAATTACTCCTAACGGGAAGTCAATTTGAAAAAATAATAGATCCAAACTCACTATAGCTTTATTTAAATTTAGAAAAATAAATGAAGAAATGCCAATAATAGCAACAAGCAGAAGTAATAAAATAAGCGAAATACTCATTGTTTATTGTCTAAAGTTAACCAACCGCTCTCTAAGAGGCTATCCTCCACGTATTGAAGTAAGGCATGTCCAGCGGTAATGTGACTTTCCTGTATTCGTGCAGTAACTGTATTTGGAACTATAAATGCAGCATCACAATACTCCAAGGCTTTCCCACCTCCTTTTCCTAAAAAACCCAATGAATAAATTCCTTTTTTCTTTGCTAATTTTAGGGTTTCAATAATATTTTTTGATTCACCGGAAGTAGTAATTGCAAGCAGAACATCACCATCTGAGGATAGTCCAGAAAAGACTCTTTTGAAAATGTCTTCTGCGCCATAATCATTGATACATGCGGTAAGAGTAGATGTATCTTGTGCTAAAGAGAGTGCAGGAATACTTCCTCGATTAACATCTGAAGTTAATCTTATCAAGAATTCTGCAGCTAAGTGTTGAGCATCTGCAGCAGATCCACCATTGCCACAAATAAGCAGCTTACCTCCATTAGCTATTGAATCGGCTATCACTTTTCCAGCTTCTAATAAGACAAAATCTAGATCATTATCAACTATCTCCTTTTTAACGGATATGGAATCGAGAAATGTTTGCCTTATTTTTTTTTCTATATCTTTAGACATATATACCTCTGACTAACAAGGGTACTATACAACTTCTTATATTTTATTTGTTTAAAGATTCTTTCAAGAACTTTGAAGCTCTAAAATAAGGGTGATTCTTTGGCTGAACTAAAATAGATGTACCAGTCTTCGGATTTCTAGATATACGTTGATCTCTTTTCCTGACAGAAAAGGTGCCAAAATTCCTAATCTCCAATCTATCATTATTTTGAAGAGTTTCAATAATCAAATCTGCAATGGAATCGACTGAAATTTTTACATCTTCAACATTTAGTGAAGTAATTTTATTCGATAATCGTTTTACCAAATCTGACCTAGTCATCTTTAATATCTGAATCTTGCATTTCTGCTTTGATAAGATCTCCGATATTTGACTTTGTAGCTTCTTCAATCTCTTTGTTTTTGATTGCATTGTCTTTTAAAGCGCTTTTCTCTTCCTGTTTTTCTAGAGCTCTTAATGAAAGGATTATTTCTCTATCTTTTCTATTGATATTAGCTATAACTACTTCAATTTCTGTGCCCTCTTCCAAAGATATGCCAGACATTGAATTGTTATAATCTTTCATTGGGAGATAACCCTTCACTCCATCGGAAAGTTTCAGAGCTATTCTTTCGTCTGAAAAGTCGATAATTGTGGCATTTACTCTTGAACCTTTGCCATTTGTTTCAACATAGTCTCCAAAGGAATCAGATTCAAGCTGCTTCATACCAAGAGATATTCTTTCTCTTTCAGATTCTATTGATAAAACTAGTGCATCTACAAGATCTCCCTTATTTAATGATCTAACAGATTCCTCACTTTCGTCCCAAGATATATCAGAAAGGTGAACGAGACCATCTATACCGCCTTCCAATTCAATGAAAACGCCAAAATCTGTTATGGATTTTATTGCACCTGAAACTCTGTCTCCCTCTTTATGTGTATGCTCAAAAACTTGCCAAGGATTTTCTGTAAGTTGCTTCAGACCAAGAGATATTCTTCTTTTTTCCTCATCAACTTCTAAAATCATCACTTCGATCTTATCTTTCAGCTGTACTACTTTGGAAGGATGAATATTCTTGTTTGTCCAATCAATTTCAGAAACATGCACTAGTCCCTCCACACCTTTGTCGATCTCAGCAAAGAATCCATAATCAGTAAGATTCGTCACGGTCGACATGACAGATGTATTCAAAGGAAACCTCGACTGAATTCCCACCCAAGGGTCATCAACTAATTGCTTCACACCTAGAGAAACTTTCTTTCCTTCCGCATCATACTTAATAATCTTGACATCCAATTTTTGACCGATGTTAATTGCTTCAGAAGGATGATTAATTCTACTCCATGATATATCGGTTATGTGAAGAAGGCCGTCTATCCCACCTAGATCAACAAATGCTCCGTAATCTGTTAAATTCTTTACAACTCCCTGAATTATCTGTCCTTCTGCCAAAGTTGAGAGAAGTTTTTCTCTTTCTTCAGAATTTACTTCTTGAAGAACTGCCTTTCTAGAAAGCACTACATTATTCTTGTCTTTATCTAACTTGATGACTTTAAATTCCTCATAACTTCCAACTAAATGTTCTAAATCTTTAGTTGGCATAACATCCGCAAGTGAACCAGGTAAAAAAGCCTTAATACCCTGAACATCTACAGTCATACCTCCTTTTACAGAACCAGTAATTAGGCCCTTGAGGATGGAATCTTTAGCTAAGCAATCTTCTATTCTCTTCCAGACTTCTTGCTTTATAGCTTTTTCTCTTGAAACACGAGTATTACCATGACCATCTTCAATAGCCTCAAGAGTTAATTGAACTTCATCTCCTATTTCTAGTTCCAATTCTCCTGATTCATTAAAGAATTCAGACACTTGAACTACCGCTTCAGATTTTAATCCCACATGAACCACTACATGATTATCTAATATATCTATAACAATACCAGTCACTAGACTGCCTTGTTTCATAATTACTGTACTTAAATTCTCGTCTA
>MDTB01192660.1_pt1 | contig 38576 bp, 36 predicted proteins | sample 811161 | NCBI WGS metagenome assembly MDTB01 (sample SAMN05326650, study PRJNA326480) | marine metagenome | isolation source: seawater | place: Mediterranean Sea | collected 2009 | reverse complement strand
GCCCAGTCCATGATCGACCACAGGTCGCCGAGGCCGTTCTCGATCGGGGTGCCGGTGAGCGCCAGCCGAGTGTGAGCCTCAAGACGGCGGAGCTGCTGGGAGACTTCGGCGGTGGGGTTCTTGATCGCCTGTGCCTCGTCGATGACGACCTTGCCCCACTCGAATTCGCTCAGCTGGTCCATGTCCCGGACGGCCGTGCCGTAGGTCGTGATCACGAGGTCGGCGGCCCTAATGGCCGAGTCGAGAGCCGGGCCCTTCGCACGATTGCCACCGTGGTGCACCAACACGTTGACCTCGGGAACGAACTTGCGAGTTTCCGATGCCCAGTTGCCGACGACGGCGGGAGGTGTGATCACGAGCGCGGCGCCGGTTTGGCCCGACAACGCGATACTCGCAAGGGTCGTCGGTGTCTTGCCGAGACCCATGTCGAGTGCGAGGCATCCGCCGAGCCCGGCATTGTCGAGGAAGACAAGCCAGGCGAGCGCATCGGCCTGGTAGGAACGGAGTTCACCTGTGAACCCCTCGGGCGTCGTTGTCGGTTCTTCGGGGAGCGACTCGACGCTGCGGAGAAGATCGGCGGCCCACCCGCCACCAACGATATTGATGCCGCCCGAGAGCGGCGAACCTTCGAGCCCAAGCGCATGACGGAGCATGTCCGCACCCGTCAGTCGGGTTTGATCGGCTCGCTCCACCAGCGCCGCTGCCGCTTCAGCCAGGTCGTTCTTGTCGATCTCGACCCACGTTCCGCGGGACTTCACGAGCGGGCGGGCCTCGCGTGCGAGCTGTGCGATCTCCGCGGCTGTGAGTTCGACGTCATCGAACACCGCCGACCAACGGACGTCAGCAAGCTGCTGAGCACCCACGACACTTTCGTCGGCCTCACTGGTGAGCCGAAGTGACGCCGTCGCCTTCTTGCGTTTCAGCTGCGGGACCCGGACGGCAAAGCCGCAGGCTTTGAGCGTGTCGCCGCCGACGGTCATCAGGTCCCACGCTTCGTCTTGAGACAGGATCACTTCGCCACGTCGCCGCCCGCCCAGACGCAACAGCTGCGGGAACAAACGCTCGAGGCGAGCGAGCTGCGCGGCCGTCGCCTTCGACACCGACTTCGAGCTTGCTGCCAGTGCGACCTCGACCGGATCAAGCCCATCGTCGTCGTTCTGGGCCAGCACGCGCACATGCCAGGCGTCGGACTCATCGGGCGGGTCAAGCTGCACCACCAGCGGTCGCTCTGCGGCGCCAATGACGCTCTGTCCCCATTGCGACAAGCGGCGAACGACATCGCCACCCAGTTTGGTGGGGGCCTGGAAGGGGGTGCCGTCGAGATGGCAGAGCGTGGCCTCGCCGACGTCATTCTTGGTCACGACCTCCGGCGGCGCCGCCGGCATCTCCATTTGACCGGCACCGACGCCGACGATCGCATCCGTAAGATCAGTGAGTGCCGCCAGCGCGAATTTCGTGCGGTCCTGCTCGCGGGCACCAGCCATCGCCGCACCCGGGATCGCAGCTGCGAGTGGCTCGAGTCGCTCCGGGTCGACCAGCGAGGGCATCCACCGGAGTCGGAAGGTACCGGAGTTCGCGTCAGCAGGATCCTTGCGGCGCTTCTTCGATTGCACGAGCTGGGGAACCACCCGACCTCGGGCGACCAACTCAACGGCCAGTGCGGCTGCTTGGCCCATCCAGGTGACACTCGCACCGACTGACGGATCGTCTGCCGAATCGCCTAACGCCACCAACCAGCCGAGGGCATTCGCGACCGGAGCGGACAGAGTCGAGACCCGGCCGCTACCGGGAATCTTCATCGTCGCCCGCTCGTCCCATTCGATCGCACCGCCGTCGAGTGCCCGGACTCGCTCGAGCACATCCTCGTGGTACTCGCCGCGCAAATTGTGCCCCGCTGCCCACGCAACGATCCGGCCATCAGTTCGGGACAGCTGGAGCTGCACGGTGCCGACATAGGGGGCACGCGGCTCCGGCTCGACATCACGCGTGTCCGCGAGTGGGAGGAGTTCGTCATCTCGTGGCGGGCCCGTCAATGCGGTCAGCTGCGCGTCGATCCGAAAGCAGTCCGCATCGAGATCGGACAGTACGTGGGCACGCGCAGCGCCCTTCACTGAGGTGCGCGCCGACGCCAGCGCTTCCTCAGCGCGGTCGAGCAGCCGCCAGAGGCTGCCTACCCAGGCATCCTGGTTCGTTTCGAGAAAGCGGACCTCGGCATCGGTCGCACGACCGTCGAGGTGGGCCTGCGCCAACGCGTCGACCTGCGTCGGCTTCCACACGGCCCGGTCGGGGGTGATGGTGACGATGACTCCTACGGAACACGACGCCATGGCGCCGTTCATCTGCTGGAAAGCGGGCCGGGATCGACCCACGCACCTTCGTCAGCCGAAGCGACGCCTAGTGCGCCGATCCCAACCGAAATGAAGGGACCGTGCGGAACTCACCGGTACGCCGACCGGGGAACCACTAGACCTAAGGCTAGGCCGAGCGGGACCGAAATACGCGTCACGGATCGCAGGCGAGGCCCGCCGCCTTCTCTCCGAGTGCGGCAAGGAGCTCGTCGAAGCTCTTCTCGAAGGCCGCCACGCCCTCGTCCTCGAGGTTCTCGGTGACCTCGTCCATGTGGATACCGAGGCCGGCCAGAGCGTCGATCACCGCATGGGCTTCCTGAACGCCCTCGTCAACGGTTCGAGCCACCGTTCCGTGGTGCTCGAATGCCTCGAGGGTGTCGTCGGGTAGTGTGTTCACCGTGTCGGGGCCGATCAACTCGTCGACATACAGCGTGTCGGGATAGTCGGGGTTCTTCGTCGAGGTCGACGCCCACAGGGGACGCTGCACCCGTGCACCCCGCACGACCAGTGCCTCCCAGCGCGGTCCGGTGAAGGTCTGCTGGAACAACTCGTAGGCGAGCTTGCCGTTGGCGACCGCCGCCTTTCCCTTGAGCGCAAGGGCTTCCTGGGTACCGATCTCGTCAAGGCGACGATCGATCTCGACGTCGACTCGTGAGATGAAGAAGGACGCCACCGAACTGATATCCGACAAATCACCCGGAGCCGCCTCCAGGCCGGCGACATAGGCCTCCATGACCGCCGCGTATCGCTCAAGGCTGAAGATCAAGGTGACGTTGATCGACCGTTTCTCCGAGATCATCTGCTGGATCGGAGCCAGGCCCTCGGCAGTTGCCGGGATCTTGATGTAGAGGTTCGGTGCGGCGAGGCGTTCGTCGAGTTCGCGTGCCGACGCCTCGGTGCCCTCCGAGTCACGGGCGAGGCCGGGATCGACCTCCACCGACACGTACCCGTCGAGCCCCTCGCTCTGGTCGTAGACCCGGCGGAGAATGTCGAGCGCTGCCGAGATGTCGCTCGTGACCAGCTCCCAGTAGCTCGCTTCGACATCGAGACCGCTCCCGATCGCCTCGGTGAACTGCTGGTCGTACTCAGCCGAACCTTGAATCGCCTTCTGGAAGATTGACGGATTCGACGTGAGTCCCCGAACACCACGCGCAACCCACCTCTCCAGCTCACCGCTCGCAATCCAGCCACGTCGGATGTTGTCGAGCCACGGGCTCTGGCTCTCGTGATCGAAGAGATCGTGCAAGCGGGACATGGGGTCTCCTGTCGAGAGATTTGGAACGTCAGGCGTCGATGAGGGTGCGGGCCCGGGCGACGACGTTGTCGACATTGATGCCGAGTTCTCGCATTACTGTGCCACCCGGAGCCGACGCGCCAAAGCGGTCGATCGACACCACATCGTTAACCCACCGGTGCCAGCCCTGAGCGATCCCTGCCTCCACCGCCAGACTTGGCAGTTCGGGCCGCATCACGGCCTCCTGGGTGTCGGGGTCGGCGTCGGCAAAAAGCTCCCAGCTCGGGAACGACACGACCCGGGCGGCCACACCTTGCTCTGCAAGTGCTGCGGCAGCGTCGACACAGACCGACACCTCGCTGCCAGTCCCGACAAGGGTGACGACGGCGTCATCGGCTTCCTGCAGGACGTAGGCGCCGCCACCAACGGGCGCACCGGCGGAACCTTCGAGGACCGGGAGGTTCTGTCGAGACATGATCAGCGCCGTGGGGCCACCAGAGCGCACTGCGACCTTCCACGCCTCGATCGCTTCGTTCGCGTCGGCGGGCCGGATAACCCGCAGCCCGGGAATGGCGCGAAGCGAGGCGATCTGCTCAACCGGCTGGTGGGTCGGCCCGTCCTCGCCGACACCAACAGAGTCGTGGCTCCAGACGAACAGCACCTTCGCCTCGGACAGCGCAGCGAGACGAACTGCGGCACGCATGTAGTCGGCGAACACGAGGAACGTCCCGACAACGGGGATCGCTCCGCCGTGCAGCGCCATACCGTTTGCGATCGCACCCATCGCGTGCTCACGCACTCCGAAATAGATCTGTCGCCCGCCCGGGTCGGCGGGGGAGAACACCCCATGACCCTTGATGGCCGTGCCGGTGTTTCCGGTGAGGTCGGCACCTCCGCCGGTCAAGCCAGGCACGAGTTCGAGCATGGCTTGGAGCGCAGCACCCGACGCCTTTCGGGTCGCGACGCTATCACCGGCCTTGTAGCCGGGCAGGTTCTCGTCCCATCCGGGCATGCCGGTCCCGGAAAGTTGGGCCTCGAGCGCGGCCCGGTCACCGTCGAACGCAGCAAGCCGCTGTTCCCATGCCTCCCGCTCAGCGCTTCCGCAAATGCCAGCGGCCCGGTACGTCTCGAGCACGTCGGAGGGCACGTGGAAGGTCTCGTCGACGGGCATGCCCATTGCCTCCTTGGTGGCGGCAATCTCATCGTCAAGGATGGCGTAGCCATGTGCCTCGTGGGTGTCGGCGGACTCCGTCGCCGGGGTTCCGATGATTGTGCGGACGATCACGAGCGACGGCGCGTCGGTGACAGCCTTGGCCTCGTTCAGTCCGGCCTCAATCGCATCGAGATCGTCCCCGACCTCACCCAACTCCAGAACGTGCCAGCCATAGGAGCGGAAGCGGGCTGGCGCGTCGTCGCTCAACGCCAGAGCGGTCTCGCCATCGATCGTGATGTGATTGTCGTCGTAGATCATCACGAGTTTGCTGAGGCCGAGGTGCCCGGCGAGTGATGCCGCCTCGTGGCTGATGCCTTCCGAGAGGCACCCATCGCCGGCGATGGCAAAGACATGGTGATCGAACAGGTCGGCGCCGTACCGGGTGCGCAGCTGCGACTCCGCGATCGCCATGCCCACGGCGTTTGCAACGCCCTGGCCGAGCGGGCCGGTCGTGACCTCGATACCGGCGGTGTGGCCAACTTCGGGGTGACCCGGCGTCGCCGATCCCCACTGACGGAAGTCTTTGATGTCGTCGAGCTCAAGGCCGAAGCCGGCTAGATGTAGCATGGCGTATTGCAGGATCGAGGCATGACCGACCGAGAGGACGAACCGGTCCCGGTCGGCCCAGTCGGGGCGGCTCGCGTCGTACTTCATCACCCTGGTGAAAAGCACATGAGCGAGCGGGGCGAGCGACATCGCTGTGCCTTGATGCCCACTACGGGCTGCGTGCGGCCCGTCCATCGCGATCCCTCGGATCGTGCTGATCGCCCGTGTATCGAAATCGGCCACTACGTCGGTCCTCCGGTTCGACCCTGGGCACCGCGCCGCGCCCGCCCGGACACTATCCGCGTCGAACGCCGCGCGGTTCGACGTTCAGCCGAACAAGAAAAGGCACGAGGCGGTGAACCCGTGTACATGATTCACGCCGCCGACGGGACCGATCTCCCCGGCGCAAAACATGCCAGCCACAGGGCCGCCGCCGACGGTCTCGGAGACGCGTCGTGCGTCGTGGTCGGCCTCACCGAAAAGGCGACGGCCACGACCGTTGCAGGTGAACACCAGCGCAGCATCGGCATCGACGACCCGAAGCAGCGACTCGAGGTCTTCCGTTGCGGTCTCGGCGTCGCGAACATGGAACTGCAAAGTGGTACCGACCGGAGCTCGATCCCCGATTCGCATGGCGCCCGCACCGTGGTCCGCACCGAGAATACCGCGCACGAGGAAGTCACCGCGCCGAAATTCACCGGCAGACTCGTCGACAACGATCCCGACATGGAGTCCGCGGGCCATGAGCGCTTTGGTCTTCTCGTCGGCGTCGTCCACGATGTCGCTGAGCCGCTCCAGCGCAGGACGCATCCCGAGGCCACGAACGAGGTTCGCCTCGCTATCGGTCACGATGTACGGCTCACCGACAGGCCGGCAGCCCTGCGACACCACCGTCAGTTCGCCGAGGCCCGCCGGCAAGAGCATGCCAACGGCGCCCTCCGTGTGCAGCGCGCCGTCGAGGATCAGGCGGTTCGCACCCGGTCCACCATCGGCCGATGCGACCCCGCCGACGATGCGCATGTGTGGGTATTGCTGGTTGCTCGCCTTCGTCAGCGAGTCGACTGGGAACGAGAAGGGTTCGGTGAGCAGGACGAGGGTGCGTGATCCGTTGGCGGCGTCGTCCGGCATCCCGACCACGGCCGTTCCCTCTGGAGCGCGGACGGTCTCGAGTCGCACCGCCTCGGCCAGCCCAACCTGGCCGGCCCACAGCGAGATAGCCGGCACCTCCTCGGCCTCGTAATCGTTGCCGATCACACCGACTGCGGTGCAACCGCATAGCACACCGGGCCGAAGCAGGGTGCTCACAGAGGAGGCAATTTCCTCGACGGCGCCAACATCGTGGCCACTCACGAAGAGGAACGCGATGTCGGGCGCCTCGCCTACCGCCTCGACGACAGCTCCGACGACCTCACCCACGGCAAACGCCGCGTCGGGGTGTTCCGAGAGCGCTGCGCCGAACGACGCCACGTCAGTCCGTCGTAGGCGGAAGGAGGGTGTACGGAACCGTGACGTGGAGGTCCTGGTTGATCCGGCAGCGCGCCTCGATCGTGCCGTAGTCCTCGAAGTCGAGTTCGGCCCGGACAAGGCGGTAGGTGAACTTGCCGGGCTCAACATCGAACGGCTGAACGTTGCGGGCGATCTGCTCCTCGCCGCGATGGAAGGCCACCTCCAGTACACCTTGGCCCGAGCGCTCCGGCGCACAGCGAATGATCACGCAGAGGTGGGGCGCCCAGGTGAAGGGCAGGGGAGCTGGGGCCGCTGCGCTGAACTGAATACCCGACAGGTCGATTCGCGTTGCCGGTCCCGGCACTTGCCGGAGGTCGATCTCATCGATGAACAGGGCGGCGATGATCTCCATGTCGCGTCACCGTACAAGCCTCTCGGGCCCGAACCCCCACTAAGGTTTAAGGCCGTGAATGGGTTGGCCACGAAGGACGCAATCATCGTCGCTGCGCAGCGTCTTTTCGCCGAACGCGGCTTCGACGGCACTTCCCTCAACCTCATCGCCGCTGAGGTCGGCATCCGCCGCCAAAGCCTGCTGCATCACTTCCCGACCAAGGAGGCGATGTACCACAAGGTGTTCGAGCAGGCACTGGCCGAGTGGTACGAGCGGGTCGAGACGGCGGTCGCAGGCAGCGATGCCGACGGCTGGGACGAGGTCGACCATGTTCTGTCCGCTGGCTTCGAGTTCTTCCAGGCCAACCCGGACTTTGTTCGCCTGGTGCGCCGAGAGGCACTCGCAGAAGAGGGGACCGGGCACGTTGAACTCGGCATTGCGCTGCAGCCGCTGTTCGCCCGCGCTGCGGCATATTTCGAACGAGAGATGGACGCCGGCCGCTTCCGGCGCCACGATCCTGAGCAACTGCTTCTCACCGGTTACGGCGCGCTGCTGTCGTACTTCTCTGACGTGCCCCTGATCGCCGGCCTGCTCGACCGCGATCCGATGGCCGAAGCCGCCCTGGAAACACGCCTCGACCACATACGGGCGTTGTTCCGAGCGGCCCTCGAACCCACCTGGCGGCCTGCCCGCGGCCTACCCTGACGAAGCAATGCGACGGCTCCTCCTTCCCATCTTGTTACTCACAGTCGCCATGGCCGCCACGGTGCAGATGAACCGCGCCAACGAGAATGCTGATCCCGGCCGGGCCACCGGGGCCTCAACCGACCCGGATCTGGGCACGCCCCTGCTCTCGGCTCGACGAGCACCGGAGTGGCTGCGTTCGCCCGAGTCCGACGCCTTGCTCACTGGCTCCATCCGCTCAGCACTTTCCACAGCGGCCACGCCGAGCACCAGTTGCGTTCTCGTCGAGCGGGCGGGAGAGCAACTCGCAGGCAGCAACCTCAGCGTTCCGCTGCCCTCCGCCGAGCTCCACCGGCTTGTTACTGCGTCGGTAATCGACGCAGTCGGCAGCGGCAGCGGCTTCCGCACTGAGATCGCGATTTCCGCCGACGCCGTCATCAACGTCGACGAAGAGGACGGAACCGCTGAGCTCGAGGGTGACATCTGGATCATCGGCGGTGGTGATCCGGGGCTTGCAACGACCGCATATGCATCTCGCTTCGACAACGGGCGCGTGTTTACAAACTTCGACGAACTGGCCAACGAAGCCCTCACCTGGCTTCAAGAACGCAACATCGTCGCTATTCGCGGCCGGATGATCGGCGATGAGACCAAGTACGCCCCCAACGAGCGCGACTACTACACTGCTTCGATCGAGACCGCCGAAGGCCGAGTCAACGTGTGGGACCGGCGAGACGGCGAGACCAACGACATTGGCCCGCTCTCGGCGCTGCTCCTCAACGACGGGTTTGTCGACTGGTCTGCGGACGTCATAGACCCGACGCTCAACGAACGAGCCCTGAACCCATCACGCTCGGCTGCGGCGTTGTTCGACGACATTCTTGAATTTGCCGGGATCGCCGTGCTACGCAGCGCTCGGGACGGCGTCGCGCCGCCGATCGCCGAGCGAGAGACCCTCGCCGTGATCGAGAGCCCCCCACTCGACGACATCATTGCCTCGTCGCTCGTCGACGCAACCACCGCTGAGATGCTCCTGAAGGAATACGGCATACGAAGCGGCACATCCGCCGAGCGAGAGGCAGTGCTCTTCGCGCTCGCAGTCGGCAACGGGTTCAGCTTTGCCGGGCTACCCTTTGATATCACCACGACGGCCTACGTCGATGGTTCGGGACGGTCGTCAATCAACGCGACCACCTGCGAGATGATTCACGCCACGATCGTCGACCCTGAGGGCGTGGGCTCCAGTGTGCTTCCGAGGGCGGCGGACAGCCCCGTCGCCGGGTGCGCCGGCTCAGCGAGTTCCGACCTTCGCGTCTTCGCGGTCGCCCACGACTCAACAACCGGCCTTGCGGGCTGGTTTGACGCCCCCAACGGCGAGCGACTGACGTTCGCGATGCTGGCTGATGACCCGTCGAGATTCACAGTCCCTGACGACGCCCCCGAGGGCACCGAGCCGCTCGGACCCTTCGAGTTCTGCAATCCGCTGCAGGCAGTAATGCTTGATGCCATCACCGGGCATCCCTACGGGCCCGACCTTGACGACCTGGGCCCAGTGGCCGCCGCCGGATGAGCGCCTACGAGCTGCCGATTTTCCCGCTCGAGCATCCGGTGCTTCCCGGCCAGCTGATCCCGCTCCAACTCTTCGAGCCGCGGTACCTGACACTCGCTGAGCATCTCCAAGGTGAGATCGAAGCTGACTTTGGCATCGTCGGTATCGAACGAGGGCGTGAAGTCGGGGGAGACGACGTCCGCGCCGACATTGGAACCGTCGGGCGCGTGCTGGAGATGGTCGGTCTCCCCGACGGACGGGTGTCGCTCGTCGCTGTTGGCACCCGGCGAGTCAGGGTCGATGAGTGGCTCGACGACGCCCCGTACCCCCGCGCCATGGTCACCGATTGGCCCGACGACATCGTCGAAGACGGTCTCGACATTGCCGCAGCGAACCTCGCCGCAGCGGTCCATGCGCTGGTCGATGCCGCCCGGCGCAACCAACCCGGACTCGAGTTCGAGGTACCTCAGATCGACCCCGAACATCTCGACACGTCGATCTGGCGCCTGATCACGTTCAGCGGGCTCGGCCCCCTCGACACCGCCGCCTTGTTGCGCGCCTCCGATCCGGTCACCCGGAGCGCAAGCGCCTGCGCGATCATCGACGAGCGTCGCGAGTTGCTCGACGCCCTCGGCGACAACGGCCGGTAGACTGCCGTCTTCGCCGCGACGGACAGGTATGGGATGGCTGAGAAGCAGGGGGTCGTCGACCTCCTCGACCTGATTAAGAACTACGCCAGGCAGGAGACTACCGAGCCGCTGAAAGGCGCAGGCCGCTGGATCGGCTTCGGGCTGCTCGGCAGCGTGCTCTTGATTCTCGGTGGCATTGCCCTGACGCTTGCGCTGCTTCGCTTCCTCCAGGAAGAAGGCGGTTCGTGGATGACTGGCAACCTCTCATGGCTGCCCTACCTGTTCACCCTCCTGGCGCTGGCCATCAGCATTGGCCTGCTCGCTTGGCGCATTAGGAAGAAGACGCTCTAGTGGCTGACGAGACCTCCAAGATCACACGAGACGAACTCGAGGCCGGGTTCCGCGAGCTTTCGAACGAGGTCCGAGGCCAGGTCGACGAGGCTAAACCCAAGCTGCTGCCCGCCGCCGTCGGTGGCGGGATGCTCCTGTTGCTCGTGGCCTATCTCATCGGGAAGCGCCTCGGTGCCAAGAAATCGACGATCGTGGAGATTCGGCGGATCTGATGTCCTGGCGCTCCTTCGGCACAACAGCCCTGAAACGAACGGTCCGAACGAACGCGCTTCGCAGAGGTCTTCTTGGCGGTAGCCGGCTGTGGCTCGTTGCATTCGCCGTTCTGCGGATCGCGTCGTGGTCGAGCAAGGTCACCAAGCGGGGTGAGGCGCCCATCGCGTTCCGTCAGGCGCTCCAGCCAGGGCAGTCGTTCGTGATCACCCACCTCGAAGCGCCGGCGAGGGCGTCAAAGTCGAAGGGTGCGTCGCCCGCGTGAAGGTCCTGCTCCGCAACCCGGCGCGGGAACTCGAGTTCGACGGCACGATGACCGACAGAGCGCTACTCAAGCGACTCGACCTCAATCGCGAAAGTCAACTCGTGATTGAGGACGGCAAGCTCGTTTCCGCCGACGCGATGCTCACCGCCAGTGCAGTCGTAGAGATCCGCTCGGTCATCTCGGGCGGGAGCGACTCGTGAAGTGCCGGGTGTGTCGGGAGCCCGCGATCATTGATATCCGTCGCCACAACCCGAGTTTCTGCAGCGGGCACTTCCGAAAGCTCTGCCGAGATCAGACCGCTAAGGCCATCGCGCAGTTCGACATGCTCCAGCCGGGCGATCGTCTTCTCGTGGCCGTGAGCGGCGGCAAGAACTCGCTTGCGGTCGGGGACATCCTCAACGAACTCGGCTACGACGCCGAGGGCTGCTATGTCGGACTCGGCATCGGCGACTCCAGCGACGTCTCGGCTGAGTACGCAGTCCGATTCGCCCGAGAGCGGGATCTCACACTTGTTACCCAGGATCTGCTTACCGAGCACGGATTCGATTTGCCCCACGAGAGTCGGGCCGCAAAACGGGCACCGTTCTCGTTCTGCGCCCTCATTGAACGAGTCACCCGACCCTTCTCGCTCACGATCGGAAGCAAACCCCAGGAGGTCACCCCATGAGCCGCAGCGGCGTATTGCGGGCCGGTGAGCCCGTACTGTTGATTGACCGCAAGAAGCGGCGCTACCTGATCGATCTCGAGGAAGGTGGCGAGTTCCACTCGCACTCCGGGGTGCTCCCGCACGACGAGCTGATCGGAAAGCCGGAAGGGGAGACATACCGGTCGAGTCGGGGCATGGTATTAATCGCCATCCGACCGACGATCACCGACTTCGTCCTGAAGATGCCGCGCGGCGCGCAGGTGGTGTACCCGAAGGACATCGGCCCGATCCTGATCCATGCCGACATCTTCCCCGGGGCCAGGGTGCTGGAATCAGGCCTCGGGTCCGGGGCCCTCTCGATGGGCATGCTGCGCGCCGGCGCCGACATAGTTGGTTACGAGCTTCGCGAAGACTTCGAGCACCACGCCCGCGCCGCAGTGGCACGCTTCCTCGGCGCTGAGGCCCTCGACCGCTATCGGACACACGTCCGCGACGTCTACGCAGGTGTCGACGAGATCGCCCTCGATCGCATCGTCCTCGACCTCCCTGAGCCGTGGCAGGTCGTGCCCCACGCTGAGACGGCCTTGCGTCGCGGCGGAATTTTCCTCGCCTACACACCGAGCATCATTCAGGTCTCTCAGCTTCATGAAGCCTTCGAGGACTCGCGGTTCGGTATGATTGAGACGATCGAGGTCCTGCATCGGAGTTGGTACCTCAACGGCACCGCCGTTCGTCCCGACCATCGCATGGTGGGCCACACCGGCTTCTTGACCCACGCCCGGTTGCTCGCCGAGTAATGCGAAAGCTTCTGTCCGTCCTACTCGTCGGCGTCGTGCTGGCAGCTGGATGCGCCAGCGATGCCTCCGGCGAGCCTCCCCCGGGCCGGGCGCCGTTGGCGTCACCCCCAGATCCGGGTCCGCCGCCCGACGACGACGGCCTCACCGTCGACGCGCGCGGCGACGTGGCAAAGTCGACAGTGCGGGTCACCGGGATCGCCTGTGGGCGCACCACCCAGGGCAGCGGCTTCGCGGTAGGCAGAGACCTGGTCGCCACCAACGCCCACGTGCTGGTGGGACTCGACACGCCGACCGTCGAGCTCGGCGACGGCACGAGCCTGGATGGCGAAATCGTGGCCTTCAACGTCATCGATGACCTCGCCCTGATTCGGGTGCGAGGTGCCGACTTTGAGCCGTTGCCGCTCGGTCCAGCCGACGACGGCACCGTGGGTGCCGTGTTCGGATGGGAATCGGGTCCGACTGTCGACCCCACACCGTTTCGAATCGATCGTCCCGTCACTGTGCGAATCGAGGCGGTCGGGAGTGACGAGCGCATCGAACGCCACTCGTGGCTGCTCGCCGCCCGGATCGAAGCGGGCGACTCTGGCGCTGCACTGATCGACACCACCGGCACCGTGGTCGGTGTCGCCTATGCGGCGACCACGCGGGGGAGCAGCGTTGCCTACGCCGTGCGCACCGATCGTCTCGAGGCATTGATCGCCGAGGGCCTGGAGACTGACCTTGTCTTGCCGGACTGCTGAGCGCTTACCCCTGGAAGTGAAAGAACCGTTCAGGCTCGACGCGGACCCTGATCGCTTGGCGACGCATTGCTCGGATATCGGTATCGAGCTCCCGGTGGGCAGGGTCGGCGAGGTCGAGATAGCGGTCGCAGAGCCGTTCCACCAGCTCGGCCGCGTCGGCGTGCAGCTTTGCGACACCCTCGATGCGCACCCAATAGATGGGCTCGGTGCCTTCGGCGCTTACCAAGACGGCTATCTTCGGTTCAGGTTGCAGGCACGCCACTTTGGGGCGGTTGGGGCGGGTGAAGAACTCGATCGCCTCGCCGTCCCAGTCGAACCATAACGGGACCGCATGGGGAACGGCCTCTCCCGCCTCGGCGACAAGCGAGACGAGTTCCCCGCAAAAACTCGTGGGCGGATGGTGGCAGCCATTCGATGGGCATGACGCACCGTAGCCCGAACGCGACGAAGGGAGGGTCGGAACCCTCCCTTCGTGTCAGACCTCAGATGGAAGGATCAGACCTCGATGAAAATGCACTCACCAGGGCACTCTTCGGCCGACTCGATGGTGGCCTCTTCCTGACCGGCCTTCACGACGGCGAGGCCCTCCGGCCCGCCGGGATCCGAGAAGATCTTGTCGCCTTCCTTGACGTAGGCCAAGCCGTCGTCGAGGAGGGTGAAGACATCGGGAGCGATCTCTTCGCAGAGACCGTCGCCAGTGCAGAGATCCTGATCGATCCAAACCTTCATGGGGTGTACCTCACGCTCGATGCGCGCCCAGCGGTGGGCCCGCCTACTCCGTCGAAAGTGTACATCGTCGAATAGACAATCGAATACACGGAGACGATGACCTCCACCGTATGCGCACACCCGGCGTGGCGACATCTTCCAACGTGCGCGAAGGTGCCGACAGGAACGGCGTCCCGTCTAGGGTGGCGTCGAGGCGACGAACGGAGAGTTTCGTGGACGAGCAAAGCGCATCTTCGGAGGTCAACCGGTTGCGCATGGTCGCAGCCGGCCTCGAGGACGAGGTCGCGGCACTCCGCCGGCGGCTCCAAGATTCGCCCAAGCGCGTCCGCACCCTCGAAGAGCGCCTGCTCGAAACCAAGGAACAACTAGCCCAAGCGGTCTCCCAGAACGAGAAGCTCACCTACACACTCCGCGAGGCGCGCGAGCACATCGCCACTCTCCGAGATGAAGTCGACAAGCTCACCCAGCCACCGTCGGGGTACGGCACCGTTCTCGAGCTTAACGACGACGACACCGTCGACGTGCACGCCGGCGGTCGCAAGATGCGCGTCGCGGTGCAGCCCGAACTTCTCGGGTCGCTCGAACGCGGCCAGGAAGTCGTGCTCAACGAGTCGTTCAACATCGTAATGGCCCGCCGTCCCGAGACCACGGGCGAAATCGCCATCATTAAGGAAGTCCTCGAAGACGGCCGCCGAGCGATGATCGTCGGCCGCGCCGACGATCATCGCGTGGTCGAACTCGGGGAGGGCCTGCTCGATGGTCCGCTTCGCTCCGGCGACAGTGTCCTGATCGATCCTCGCGCCGGCATGGTGCTCGAACGGCTTCCCCGTCCCGATGTCGAAGATCTCGTGCTCGAAGAGGTCCCCGACGTCTCCTACGACGACGTCGGCGGCCTCAACGACCAGATCGAGCAGATCACTGATGCCGTCGAGTTGCCGTTCGTGCACCAAGCGCTCTTTAGCGAGTACGACCTCCCCGCGCCCAAGGGCATCCTGCTCTACGGCCCGCCTGGCTGTGGCAAGACGCTTATTGCCAAAGCCGTCGCCAACAGCCTGGCCAGAAAGGTAGCGGAGGTCTCCGGCGATCGCGACGCCCGAAGCTTTTTCCTCAACATCAAGGGTCCAGAGCTGCTCAACAAATACGTCGGCGAGACCGAGCGTCAGATCCGGATGGTGTTCCAGCGAGCCCGCGAGAAGAGTGAGCAGGGGTGGCCCGTCATCGTCTTCTTCGACGAGATGGAATCGCTTTTCCGCACCCGCGGCAGCGGCATCAGCTCCGACATCGAGTCGACGATCGTGCCGCAGTTGCTCGCAGAGATTGACGGTGTCGAGACGCTCAAGAACGTCATCGTGATCGGCGCCTCCAATCGAGAGGACCTCATCGACCCGGCAATTCTGCGGCCGGGCCGCCTCGACGTGAAGATCAAGATCGAACGCCCCAGCGAGGAGTCGGCAGCGTCGATCTTCGGGCGCTATCTCACCAGCGACCTACCGATCGATCCCGACATGGTCGACACCATCGGTGGAGGCGACCCGGACAAGGCTGTCCAAGCCATGATCGAGGACACCGTGCGAGAGATGTACCGAGACGATGAGGCCAACCGCTTTCTTGAGATCACGTATCAAAACGGCGACAAAGAGGTTATGCACTTCAAGGACTTCTCGTCGGGCGCCATGATCGAAAACATCGTTCGAAGGGCTAAGAAACTCGCCATCAAGCGGCAGATCGCCGGCGGCCCCAAGGGCATTCGCACCGAAGATCTCCTTTCCTCGATCCGCCAGGAGTTCAAGGAGCACGAGGACCTGCCCAACACGACCAACCCCGATGACTGGGCGAAGATTTCAGGCAAGAAGGGTGAGCGCATCGTTTACGTGCGGACGCTGATCCACACCAATACCGACGGAGAGGGCGGAAAAGCAATCGATTCCGTCACCACCGGCCAGTACCTCTAGCCCGCCACCAGCACCCGGGAGGGCGAACACGCCCTCGCTCAGGAATTTCCGATTGGTTTCGTGCGCGTGAGCAGTCGACGGCGTCCGTGGAAGAAGGTTTGGGACCGGTGTAGGGTCTTCCCCCACCCCGATCGGGGTGTTCCAACTGGAGGAATTAAACCAATGCAGAAGCATTTTCTACTGCGACTTCTCGCCGTCCTGCTGGGCTTCACTCTCGTGGCTTCAGCCTGCGGTGATGACGACAGCGACAGCGGCGAGGCCGCCGACAGCGAAGACGTCGTCGAAACAACCCAGGATGGCAGCGTGCTCGCCGCCGTCGTAGCCCGCGGTGAACTAAACTGTGGTGTCTCCGGCGCCGGTGTCGGCTTCTCGGTCACCCAGCCCGACGGCTCGCAGGTCGGCTTCGACGCCGACTACTGCCGCGCTACTGCGGCCGCCATCCTCGGCGACGCAGACGCCGTGAACTTCGTACCGCTCACAGCCGCGGAGCGCTTCACCGCCGTCCAGACCGGCCAGGTCGACGTGTTGTTCCGCAACACGACCTGGACCCAGAGCCGTGACACCGACGTCGGCATGGACTTCGGTCCGACCACCTACTTCGACGGTCAGCAGCTGATGGGTCGCGCCAGCGACGGCTTCTCCGGCGCCTCGGGCGTCGCCAACATCGACGGTGCCGTTGTGTGCACCAACGCCGGCACCACCACTGAGAAGAACATCGCCGACGCCGCTGACGCCGAGGGCATCAGCATCGATCTGCAGACCTTCGAGGATTTCAATCAGGTTACCGACGCCTTCATCAACGGTGCGTGCGACATCATCACCACCGACGGTTCGGCCCTCGTTGGGCGTAAGGCCGAGCAGCAGCCCGCCGATCAGGAATGGGCAATCTTCCCAGCCACGCCGATTTCGAAGGAGCCGCTCGGCCCGACCTACGGCCAGAACGACTCGGCCTTCGCCGACGCCGTGAACTGGACCGTCTACGCCACGATGATCGCCGATGAGAACGGCATCAACGAAGGCAACGTCGACGACGCCGCCGCCAACCCGCCAACCGCAGAGATCGGCCGTCTGCTCGGTGGCGAAGGTGAACTTCAGTCTGCAATGGGCCTGTCCGCCGACGCCTTCTACCAGGTGATCAGCCAGGTCGGTAACTACTCTGACATCTTCGACCGTCACCTGACCCCGCTCGGGATCACCCGTGAGGGTTCGGCCAACGCCCAGTGGACCGACGGCGGCCTCATCTACGCCCCGCCGGCCCGCTAATCCGTCAGCTAACCAATCACATCTGACACCTCGCCGGGTGCCCTCCTGAGGACACCCGGACGGTGACCAGGGGGCTGAGCCGTCTTCGGTCCAGCCCCCGAGTCACTGTTCGAGGCTCACTCGAAACATCACGCCACGCTGGGGGAACACGAGGGTGTCCAACACAGCCAACCGTTCCTTGGCGACGGCCGCAACACAACGACCACCCCTATACCGCGACGCCGTTGTGGTGAAGTGGTTCGCCCAAGTCGTAACGCTCGTGTTGGTGGTCGCCGCCCTCTGGTTCCTCGCCGTTCAGGCGGGCGACAACCTTGAGGCCAAGAGCATCAAGACCGGTTTCGACTTCCTGGAGATCAACCCGGGTATCAACCTAAACGGAACGATCGATGACGAACCCGACACGGGTGGCCGGGCGTTGTATGCGGGCATGGTAAACACGATCCGACTCGCGGTCGGCGGCATCTTCGTCGCCACGATCATCGGCATCCTCGTAGGTGTTGCGAGGTTGTCGAATAACTGGATCGTCTCCAAGACATCGAGTGCTTTCATCGAGTACGAGCGCAACATCCCGTTGCTGGTTCACATCATCATCTTCTTCGCCGTCCTGTCCGGCCTCGAGAACTTCAATGCGGGTGTCGGACCAATCAACGGCTGGCTTCACGTCTCCAACAAGGGCCTGTCCGTGCCGCGGATCTATGTCGCCGACGGGTTCTACCAATGGATGGTCTTCATCCTGATCGGCGTAATTATCGGCAGCCTTGTCCGAAAGCGCCGACAGGCCCAACAAGACGCCACTGGGGTGATGACCCACCCAACCGGCGCGATGCTCGGCGTCATAGCCGTCGTCGGGGCGATCGGCTGGGTCCTCCATCCAGTCTTTGGTTGGGTCGGCGGGATCTTCGATGCCATCGCCGATGGCATCGACTCCGTGCCCGCCGATCTCGTCCAGGTGCTGCTGACGGTGCTTGCCGTAGGCGCCGCCGCGAACTGGATCCGCCGCTTCCTCACCAGCCGCAGCACGCCGGCTGGCCTCGCCAATCTCACCGACGACGACTACTTCCGGATGATCTTCGCCGGCGTCGGAGCCGTCTTCGCCGGCGCGTTCATCTGGATCCTGTGGCCCGGCGGTTCGAGTTGGATCGTCAATTCCGGCAGTGACCTGTTCAACGTGCTCGGCGAAAAATTCGGTGATGGCCGCGACGGTGGGCCTCTGGGTCTCGGACGGCCCGACTTCGAGCAACGCGGCAACTTCCCCAACCCCGGGCCCGGCGGTCTCAACTTCTCACAGGGATTCGCGGCGGTCTTCTTCGGCATCGTCCTCTACACGGCGGCGTTCATCGCCGAAATCGTCCGTGCGGGCATCCTCGCTGTTCCGAAGGGCCAGACCGAAGCTGCCAAGGCCATCGGGCTGCGCCGGTCGACCATGCTTCGGCGGGTCATCCTGCCGCAGGCATTCCGGGTCAGCCTGCCGCCCCTCGGCAACCAGTACCTGAACCTCACCAAGAACACGTCTCTTGCGATCGCCGTCGGCGCGAGCGACCTCGTGCAGGTCGGGCAGACCGTTTACAACCAGACCGGCAAGAGCCTCGAGGTCTTTGCCATATGGATGGGGTTCTACCTCGCCTGTTCGCTGACGATCAGCGTCGTTGTGAACTTCTTCAACGTCCGACTCGCGATCGTGGAGCGCTGACATGGAGAGCACACCGCTCGACACCCAGACCACGGTGGAATCCGACGTGGCCACCCGCCCGGAAGAGGCTAGCCTTCCACCGCTCGAATGGATGCAACGCAACCTCTTCGGCGGCGGACAAGGAAGCCTCGGGGCCGTCGCGCGAAGCACGTCACTCACGGTCGTGTTCACCTTGCTCGGGCTCTTCGCCTACCAGCAGTTGCTGAACTTCATCTTCAGTGAGGAGACCAACTGGAACTCGGTTCGGGTCAACCTGCGGCTGCTGTTCACCCAGGCATACCCCGAGTCCGACTACCACCGGATATGGGTCTCGCTCGGCCTGGTCCTCGTCCTCAGCGGAGTCGGCCTCGGCCTCATGAAGGTGGGCCGGGGCATCTCGATGAAGAAGATCGCCACGTGGTGCGTGGGGTGGGGCGTACTCGTCGTGCTCGGCGTGTTCCTGCGTCAGCCTTCCGTACTGGTCGGCGACGATGGCACACCCCTCCTCGCCGATGCCGACGGCGTAGCCTTGGCGCGGGATGGCTTGGGCGCTCTCGTCTACCTCGACGGCTCACCGGCCCCGAGCCAGGGCCTGTCGGTGGTGCGCGAGTCCTACGGCGACGCGATCTCCAGCCGCAGCGGTTGGCTCCTGATAGGCCTTGTACTCATCGGCATCGCCGCTGCGATCTGGTTCGGTTTCGGCGACAAACGTCGCCGCAGCACGTTCCTGCCGGCGATTCCCCTCAGCATCGCCGGCATCGGCGCCCTGATCTCGACGACCTGGTGGTACAACTGGGGTAACTACACCTTCTCCACTGACGAGGAGACGGGAGTCAGCGGCTTCAACTTCGAGCCGAGCGTCAAAGTGGCTGAGACCACCCGAAACCCGTGGACCATCATGTTCGTGGTTCTCGTAGTGGCGTACGTGCTCGGTCGGCGTCTCCGGGGACGCGCATTCGAGCAGCACCTCAGGGGTCTGCTGATCCTCGGCTGGTTCCTGGCGCCGTTCGTCACCTTCTTCGCCATCCTCCGTGGCCCGGAGTTCGATTGGGCCTATGTCGCTGCCGTCGATCTTCCGCTCTGGCTCGCCTTCGGGATCGGCGGCGCCGCTCTGATGTGGGCGCTCACCAAACCCGGCATTGGCGAGGTCGGGCGGGTACTCGCCGTTCTCGTCTTGGCCATCGCTGCCTTTACCTGGATCGCCGCCTTCTTCGGCTGGTTCGGCATGCTCCAGAAGGTTCGACTGAGCTTCCTGCTGCTCGGCCTTACTGCGCTGCTCGCCCCGAACTTCATCGGGGAGGCTCGCCAACGGCTGACGCTCGTCTACGTCTGGACCGGCACGATCACAATCTTCCACGTTATGGCCACCATCATAAATACACCATCATCGATTGAGGTCCCCACTGAAGACTTCGCCGGCGGGTTCATGGTGTCGATCTACGTCACGGTCTTCACCTTGTTGTTCAGCTTCCCGCTCGGCGTGTTGCTCGCACTGGCTCGCACCTCTCGTCTACCAATCTTCCGCCTCCTCGCAACTGTCTACATCGAGGCCTTCCGCGGCGTTCCCCTCATCACGATGCTCTTCTTCTTCACGGTGTTCGTGAACTTGTTCCTACCCGAGGGCATGGAACTGGCGCTTCTGGCCGCGGTCACGATCGCGTTCGTGCTCTTCTCGGCGGCATATCTGGCCGAGAACGTCCGTGGCGGCCTCCAGGCCGTGCGGCGGGGACAGTACGAAGCAAGCGACGCGCTCGGTCTCACCACGGTGCAGCGCACCGGTTTCATCGTCTTGCCCCAAGGCCTGCGTGTCTCGATCCCGCCGCTCGTCGGTCAGGCGATCGCGACCTACAAGGAGACCTCGCTGCTCGCCATCGTCGGCGTGTTCGACTTCCTCCGCATGGCACGCGACATCATCCCGAACCAGCCGGAATTTCTCGGTGAGCGCAAGCCTGCGCTCCTGTTCATCTGTGTCATCTACTTCGTCGGCGCCTACGCCATGTCCAAGTACTCCCAGCGCCTTGAGAAAAACCTCGGCGTTGGTGAAAGGTAGAAACCATGAGCATCAACGACGCAACCGTTGCCGTCACCGAAGAGTTGGCCACACGCGATGACATGATTATCTGTGAGGGTGTCGACAAGTGGTACGGCGACTTCCAGGCCCTGAAGGGTGTGTCGGCCACGATCAAGGAGCGCGAAGTGGTCGTCGTCCTGGGTCCCTCGGGGTCGGGCAAGTCGACGTGGATCCGCTGTATCAACCGACTCGAGCAACACCAGAGCGGCCGAATCATCGTCGACGGTGTCGAACTCACGAACGACACCCGGAACATCGAGAAGATTCGCTCCGAAGTCGGCATGGTGTTCCAGCAGTTCAACCTGTTCCCGCACCTGACGGTGCGGGACAACATCACGTTGGCGCCCATCTGGGTCCGCAAGAAGCCTCGGGGCGAAGCCGAGGCCTTGGCCACCCAGCTACTGGAACGGGTCGGCATTCCCGAACAGGCTGACAAGTTCCCCGGCCAGCTGTCCGGTGGCCAGCAACAGCGGGTGGCCATCGCCCGGGCCCTGGCGATGGAACCCCGCGTCATGCTCTTTGACGAGCCGACCTCGGCACTCGACCCGGAGATGATCAAGGAGGTCCTCGACGTGATGAAGGATCTCGCTCGCGGCGGTATGACCATGATCGTAGTCACCCACGAGATGGGCTTCGCCCGAGAGGTCGCCGATCGGATCATCTTCATGGAGTCCGGCGAGATCGTGGAGACCGGTACGCCCGAGCACTTCTTCACCTCGCCCGAAGAGGACCGCACCAAGCTGTTCCTCTCCCAGATCCTCTGATCTCGGTGCGTCGCTCGGATCGGGAAGACTGAGGTCATGGCGCCGCCTCCCCGGACCGCATCCGAACTCGTCATTGACCTTGCCGCCGTCCGAGCGAACTGGCGGCGACTCGGCGAGCTCGCCGCGGGTGCGCAGGTTGCAGCGACGGTCAAAGCCGACGCCTATGGCCTCGGCGCCATTCCGGTGGCTCAGGCACTCGCCCAGGAGGGGTGCACCGAGTTCTTCGTCGCCGAGGTCAGCGAAGGTATCGATCTGCGCGTCGCGCTTCCCGAGGTCGATATCTTCGTGCTTGCCGGCGCTCACCCGGGCACCACCGACCAACTGATCGCCCACGATCTCGCCCCGGTGTTGATCAGCGCCGAGCAGATCCAACGCTGGTCCTTGCTGTCGTCCGTGCGTACGGACCGCCTTCGGTGCAGCCTTCACCTCGACACCGGCATGAACCGCACCGGACTCGATGCCGCCGACACCGCAGCGCTCCTCGCCGACCCTTCGAAACTCGAGCAACTCGACGTCGTGCACGTCATGAGTCACCTCGCCTCGGCGGACGACCCCGACACAACCCAGAACGAGCGCCAGTTGGCGGCGTATCACCGGATCCGGACGGAGTTACCAATCGGGGTGGCGTCGCTCGCGAGCACGTCAGGCATTGCGCTCGGCCCGCCATTTCACTTCGATCATGTCCGTCCCGGCATCGGCCTCTACGGCTCCGACCCGAGTCCCGGACAACGTCTCGGTCTTCAGCCGGTCGTCCACCTCCACTCGCATGTGCTTCAGGTCCGCACGGTCGCCGCCGGCGACACCATCGGTTACGGAGCGACCCACACGACGGCAGGGGAGCGTCGTGTCGCAACCATCGGGGTGGGCTACGCCGACGGCCTTCTTCGGGCCCAGTCGGGACGCGGCCGTGTCGCGTTCGACGGCCACACCGCACCGATCGTGGGCCGCGTATCGATGGACCTCATCACCGTCGACATCTCCGAACTGCCGACCGACATCGCCGTCACCGCCGGATCCACCGCCGAACTGATCGGGCCCACCATCACCATCGATGATGTTGCCGTCGCCGCCGACACGATCCCGTACGAGATCCTGACAAGCCTCGGCCGCCGCTATCGACGCCGCATCGTCGACGAACCGGCCGCCGACTGACCTCGCCGAATCGTCGGGTGGCCAATCGGGCGTCGTGGCGAGGAATGAGTAGGGTTCGACCGATGGCCATCGCCAAGACCTTCGGGATCGAGACCGAGTATGGAATCGTCCACCGCGGCACCGACGATCCCAACCCAATCACGGCGTCGTCGCTGCTGATCAACGCGTTCCTCGCGTCCGAGGGCTACCGGCCCGACGCACGCTCGGATGTGATCGCCTGGGACTTCATCGACGAGACTCCCGGAGCCGACGCACGAGGCTTCAGCCCCCTCGGAGCGTTGCCGCCGGAGATCGAGACGCACCTCGTCAATGCCGTGCTCCGCAACGGTGCCCGCTACTACGTCGACCATGCCCACCCGGAGATGTCGACCCCAGAGGTCACCGACCCACGCAGCGCCGTCCTGTACGACCGCGCCGGCGAACTGATCATCCAACGTTCGATGGCCGCCGCACACGAGCTGCTCCCGGCGGGCCAGGAGCTGGTGCTGTACAAGAACAATTCCGACGGCAGGGGCAACTCCTACGGCACCCACGAGAACTATCTCGTAAGCCGCGACACCCCATTCGGCCGGATTGTTCGCCACTGCACTGCACACTTCATCACCCGTCAAATCTTCACGGGAGCCGGCAAGGTCGGCGCCGAGCTGCCCGGCCAGCGAACCGACGAAGTGCACTATCAGCTCACCCAGCGCGCCGACTTCTTCGAAGAAGAGGTCGGGCTCGAGACCACGCTGAAGCGGCCGATCATCAACACCCGCGACGAACCCCACGCTGACGCTCGCAAGTACCGGCGGCTGCACGTGATCGTCGGCGACGCCAATCCGTCGCAGGTCGCCACCTTCCTCAAGGTCGGCACGACCGCCCTCGTGCTCGCGATGGTCGAGGACGACCTCATCCCGCATGAATTCGAGTTCGCGTCCCCCGTGAGCTCTATGCGTCACGTGAGCCACGACCTCACCCTCCGAGAGGGCCTTCCGCTGGCCGACGGCTCGACGATCACCGCACTCGAAGTACAGTGGGAGCTGCTCGATCTCGCCAAGGAGTACGTCGATCGCCACGGGACCGACGCGACAGGTGGTGAGACCACCCACGAGGTCCTTCGCCGTTGGGAGCAGGTACTGGCCGGACTCGAACGCGACCCCATGGAACTCGCCGACCAGCTCGACTGGGTCGCCAAATTCCGGCTACTTGAGGGCTACCGCGAGCGCCACAGCCTCACGTGGAGCGACGCCAAACTCCGGGCGATGGATATCCAGTACACCGACATGCGCCCTGACAAGGGGCTTGCGTGGCGGGTTGGCCTCGAGCAACTCGTCACCGACGCTGAGGCGATCGCAGCTATCAGCGAGCCACCCGCCGATACCCGTGCCTATTTCCGAGGGCGCTGCATCGATACCTTTCCTGAGCAGGTCGTCGCCGCCAACTGGGATTCCCTCGTCTTCGACATCGGCTCCGATGCGCTCCGGCGGGTGCCGATGATGGAGCCGATGCGGGGGACCCGGGCCCATGTGGGTACGTTATTTGACGAGTGCGAAAGCGCTGCCGAGCTGCTCCGGCGGCTCGGGACCTGACCGAGCGACCAGGGAGACGTCATGGCCGAACGCGAGCAGATCCGCAAGCCAGCCACCAGTGAGCGTGAGAACGAGACGGCCGACAACCCGTCAGCGTCTGAGCGCGGCGAAGAACTCAAAGCCGAGCTCGACGACCTGCTCGACGAGATCGACGAGGTCCTCGAGACCAACGCCGAGGACTTCGTGAAGAGCTACATCCAGAAGGGCGGGCAGTAGCCCCGATGAATCTCCCGCTGTTCAGCGTCCAGGACGATCCGGGACCCGATTTCAACCGACTGCTTACATCGAGAGGTGTAGCGCCCTCGCCGATCGACGGAGCGCTCGACCCCCACGACTACCGCCACGGCACGACCTGCGTCGCCATCCGCTTCGCCGACGGCGTGCTGTTGGCCGGTGACCGTCGCGCCACCTCAGGCAACCTGATCAGCCACCGCACGCTCGAGAAGGTCTTCCCGGCCGACCGCCACAGCGGCGTCGCAATTGCCGGCGCCGCCGGCCCGGCGATCGAAATGGTGAAGCTCTTCCAACTCCAGCTCGAGCACTACGAAAAGGTCGAGGGCACGACGCTCAGCCTGGAGGGCAAGGCGAACCAGCTCAGCCAAATGATTCGAGGCAACCTGCCCATGGCCATGCAAGGCATGGTCGTCGTGCCGATCTTCGCCGGCTTCGATCGCACCCGTGGCGAGGGTCGACTCTACGAATTCGATGTCACCGGCGGCCGCTACGAAGAGGCCGACCATGCGTCGACGGGCTCGGGGAGCCTGCACGCCGGCACGGTCGTGAAGCTTGGCTACCGCCAGAGCATGGACGCCGGGGCAGTCACCGACCTTGCGATCGAGGCCTTGTTCGAAGCCGCAGACGAGGACTCTGCCACCGGTGGCCCCGACCCGATCCGCGGCATCTACCCAATCGTTGCCACGATCACCGCCCACGGCTACACCCGTATCAGCGACGACGACCTCGCCGCCCGCACCCAGACGCTCATTGCCCGCCGACAGGGGAACTGACCACCATGAACATGCCGTTCTACGTCGCTCCCGAGCAGGTCATGAAGGATCGTGCCGATTATGCCCGCAAGGGCATCGCTCGCGGTCGTAGCCTCGTCGGGTTCCGGTTCGACAACGGTGTTGCGATCTGCGCCGAGAACACCTCGTCGACCCTAAGGAAGGTCAGCGAGATCTACGACCGGATCGCGTTCGCCGGGGTCGGCAAATACAACGAGTTTGATCAGCTCCGCATCGCAGGTGTTCGTCACGCCGACATGAAGGGCTATTCGTTCAGCCGCGAGGACGTCGATGCTCGAAGCCTCGCAAACCAGTACGCTCAGAGCCTGGGTCAGATCTTCACCCACGAGATGAAACCGATGGAGATCGAGATTCTCGTGGCCGAGATCGGCCACGCCGACGACGGGTCCGGCGACCAGCTCTTCCACATCCTTTACGACGGCACCGTCATCGACGAGGATATGTCGGTGGTGCTTGGGGGCGAGACCGAAGTGATTGCGGAGCGGTTCGGCACGTTCGAACAGCCTCCCACCCTTGCTGACGGTCTCCGCCAAGGCGTCGACGCGCTCGCCGGACCAGAACGCACGCTCACGGCAGACGCGCTCGAGGTCGCCGTGCTGGAACGGGGTGACCATCGCCGAACGTTTCGGCGGCTCGACGATCCCGAGATCACAGAACTGCTCGCCTGACACCCAACCGGGCTGGCGCCGCTACCCGACGGAGCGACGACGTAGAACAACCGCTGACCTCAACCGAGCCCAAGGTCAAGGATGACGTTAAGTTGGCGGTGTGCAGCGACGGATCTTCGGTATCGAGAACGAATACGGCGTCACCTGCACCCTGCGGGGCCAACGGCGGCTAAGTCCCGACGAAGTCGCCCGATACCTCTTCCGCCGGGTGGTCTCGTGGGGTCGCAGCAGCAACGTCTTCCTCGCCAACGGGGCGCGTCTCTACCTCGACGTCGGCAGCCACCCCGAGTACGCCACGCCCGAGTGCGACAGCGTGCGTGAACTAGTCGTGCACGACAAGGCAGGGGAGCGGATACTCGAACAGCTCCTCACCAGTGCCGAGCAACGCCTCGGCGACGAAGGCGTGCACGGCGACGTCTACCTGTTCAAGAACAACACCGACTCCGCCGGCAACAGCTACGGCTGCCACGAGAACTACTGCACGAGCCGCCGCGATGATTTTTCGTCGTACACCGAGGTGCTCATTCCCTTCCTCGTCAGCCGCCAGATCTACGCCGGTGCCGGCAAGGTCCTGCAGACGGCGCGGGGCGCCAGATATTGCGTCAGCCAGCGAGCCGAGCACATCTGGGAGGGCGTCAGCTCTGCCACCACCCGAAGCCGCCCGATCATCAACACCCGCGACGAACCCCACGCCGACGCCGAGCGCTACCGCCGGCTCCACGTGATCGTGGGTGACTCGAACATGAGCGAGTACACCAACTTCTTAAAGGTCGGCGCGTGCTCGCTCATGTTACGCATGCTCGAAGAACCCCAGGTCGTGCTCCGCGATATGACCCTTGAGAATCCGATCCGTGCGATTCGCGAAATCAGCCACGACATAACCTGCACCCAGCGGGTCCGGCTCGCCAACGGGCGCGAGGTCTCGGCCCTCGACATCCAGAGCGAGTATCTCAACCGGGCGCTTCGCTTCGCTGAGCACCACGATCTCAGCGATGAGGAACAGCTCGCCCTCGACATGTGGGAGTACACGCTCAGCCACCTCGAGGACGATCCGCTCAAGCTCGACCGAGAACTCGACTGGGTCATCAAATACAAGCTGATCGAGGCGTACCGGGAGCGTCACGAACTCACCCTCAGCGATGCCCGAGTCGCTCTCGTCGACCTGCAGTATCACGACGTCAACCGTGAGCGGGGCCTCTTCTACCGAATGCAGCACAAGGGCATGGTCGACCGAATCGTCACCGATGAAGAGATCTCTCACGCCGTCGAGCACCCGCCGCAGACCACTCGGGCTCGACTCCGGGGTGAGTTCATCAAGCGGGCCAAGGAACGCAAGCGGGATTACACCGTCGATTGGGTTCATCTGAAGCTCAACGACCAGGCGCAACGCACCGTTTTGTGCAAGGACCCGTTCAAGGCTGACGACGACCGGGTCGACAAGTTGATTGCGTCGCTGTGACAGGCAGGTCTACCTGATGGACAAGCTCGAGCGTTTGCTAAACCTCACAGCTGCGCTGCTCCACGCCGAGACCCCGCTCACTGCCGAAGAGCTTCGTGATCGGGTCGGCGGCTACCCCGACACCAAAGCCACCTTCCGACGTGCCTTTGAACGCGACAAAGACGATCTGCGCTCCATGGGCATGCCCTTGCGGGTCGAACCAGTGCCCGGGGTCGACCCACCCGTCGACGGCTACCGCCTCGACCGTGCCGAGTATGCTGGCGCGGAACTCGCCTTCGAAGTCGACGAGCTCGCTGCGCTTCATCTCGCTACCAACCTCGTCCGACTCGACGACGACAACACCGCACTCGTGAAACTCGGCGCGGCCGGTGGAGTCGGGTCAGCTGACAGTCTCGGCAGGATCCCGTTCGACAACACGCTTGCCACCATGATTGGTGCGGCCGTCGACCGTCAGGCCCTGTCGTTCACATACAGCGGTGTCGAGCGGATCGTCGAGCCGTGGAAACTGTCGTTCACGCGTGGTCACTGGTACCTGAGCGGCTTTGACCGCCTTCGCGATGATCAGCGCCTCTACCGCGTCGATCGCATCGATGGCGACGTTTCGCTCAGTGGTCCTGCGAGGGCGCCGGTTGGCGACGTGAACGAGCCCATCGATCTTCGCGGCTGGGAACTCGGCGACGGGAGGGCTGTCAAGGCGACGATCGTGGTCGATGCCGATCAGGCCGCCTACGCCCGCCACATTCTCGGCGACGTCGTCGATCGGCCCGACGGGTCAGTCAACGCCACGCTCGACGTCCGCAACATCGATGCGTTTCGCTCGTTCGTGCTGTCTTTCCTTGAACACGCGGAGATTCTCGAACCCCCTAATCTCCGCAACGACTTCGTCGAGTGGTTGGAGGCCCGGAGATGAATCCTCGTCTCAACGCACGCGACCGGCTGGCCCGGCTCTTGTCGGTGATCCCCTGGGTGGCCGATCAGCCCGACGGTGTACCGATCGACCACTTCGTCGCTCGCTTCGCCTACCCCCGGAGGCAGCTCCTTGCGGATCTTCAGGAGGTCGTGTTCTTTGTCGGGGTGTACCCGTTCACGCCTGACTCCCTGATCGAGGTCGACGTCTCCGACGACCACGTCAGCATCCGTTACGCCGACTGGTTCTCGCAGCCACTGCGCCTGTCGCTGGAAGATGGTGCTCGCCTGCTTACCGCCGGCCGCTCGGTCCTCGCCATGACCGACACCGCCGACGAGGGCGAAAGCAAAGCGCCCTCACCGCTGCTTCGGGCGCTCACCAAGCTCGGCACAGCGCTTGGGGATGGTGCTGAGCGCGCAGTCGACATACGCCTCGGCGCTGCACCCGCCGACACCCTCGGTGTTCTGCGAGGCGCCATCGAACGGGGAGTGCAGGTCGAGCTGGAGTACTACTCCTACGGCCGTGATGAGCTCAGCACTCGACGCGTTGAGCCGGCGAGGATCTTCAGCGATCAGGGCAACTGGTATCTCAGCGGTTGGTGCCATCGCGCCGAGGGGGTGCGGGTCTTCCGACTCGACCGCCTCCGCGCCGCCGTTGCCACCGACATTCCTGTCGAACATAACGACGCAAGCGTCGACGGTGCGTTCACGCCGTCGAGTAACGATCCGCGCGTCACCCTGCAGCTTTCGACGACCGCACGCTGGGTCGTGGAGCAGTACCCGGTCGACTCGATCGACGATGATGGCGAGAAGCTCATCGTGACCATGGCGGTCTCCGCTCGGGCCTGGCTCGAACGTCTCCTGTTGCGCCTCGGGCCTGAGGCCACCGTCCTCAAGGCCGACCCCTCGCTGGGAACCCAGCTCGCTAGCTCCGCCGCCGATCGGATCCTGGCCCGGTACGCCTGACGGTGCCTTCCCCGGGTCACCGTGAGCCAATCGGTGTGCGACGAACCGATAGGGTGCGCCTGTGAACGACCCCGACTTCCGTCCTCCGACCGGTCCCGGGCCCGCTGAAGAGTCTGAGCCCACTGAGGAAGACTCGTCATTCCCCGAAGAACAGAATCCGACGGAGGACACCTCCTTTCGGAGCGGCGACACCGAAGGCGCTCCCGTTGGCACTCGTGGCGGCAGGCCTTCGAGCCGTCGCATCGAATCCTCGTTGCGATCGCTGGTCGATTGGGTTGCGGTTGCGGTCGGTGCGCTCGCCGTCGCCTTGCTGATCAAGGCATTCCTCCTCCAGGCGTTCTACATCCCGTCGGAGTCGATGACCGACACACTCAACGTCAACGACCGCGTGCTAGTCAACAAGCTCAGTTATCGAATCGGCGATATCGACCGAGGCGACATAGTCGTGTTCGAGAAGCCGCCTGCTGCGCCCGGCAGCATCACGGACTTCATCAAGCGGGTCGCCGCCTTGCCGGGGGAGACAATCACCTTCGTCGACGGCGAGGTTTTCATCGACGGCCAACTTTTGAACGAGCCGTACCTCGACGGGGACACCAACCCGAACTCGGCGGTAATCGTGAGCGAGGGCTGTACCAACACGCCCGCCGCCGATCGTTGCACGCTGGCCGAAGGCTGGTATTTCGTGCTCGGCGACAACCGTAACAACTCCACCGACAGCCGCTCCTTCGGTCCGATCGAGGAGGACGCGATCGTCGGTCGCGCGTTCCTAAAGGTCTGGCCGCTTGGCGATCTCGGGTTCCTTTAGACCTAACCTGCGTCAGTCGGCGTCGTCGCCGATCACCGGGCGGGCATCGCCTTCGAAGGTTGCGGCCACGGCAACCATGCGGTCCACGAAATCGCTGTAGACGGCATCGATGCCCATGTCGATGAGACGGGCGATCTGCCGCTCGTGCTGGGCGTCCCAGCCAAAACACAGGACGTCGAATCGATGGAAGAGCGTGGTGAGCCCACCCGTCCAGTACTGCTGACGGAGGTTGACGGCGTCGATCCGAGCTGCAGCAAGTTCTGCGGCTCGACGTTCAGGGCCGTGGGGGAGCGAATCGAGTGACGTCGAGTTCACGAGGTGCACCTCGGGTGAGAGGTCGCGCCACTGTTGTAGGAGCTCGAGATCGGGATGACAGAGCCAGAGCCGGTTGAGTGCGCCGCGGTCGCGAGCCACCTCGATCATCGGTTCAAAAGTCGCCGGATCCTTTACATCGACACTGAGCGGGAAGTCAGGACCCACCGTTGCGTAGACCTCGCCGAGGGTGGGGATGTGGGACTTCAGGTCATCTCGGTCGACCTCGGCGATCGCCTTGCGTGGGAATAGGCGGTGACGGCCGTCGTGGTCGAGCACGACTTCGCCGTCGCGGGTGCACCAGGCGTCGGTCTCGAGCCCGGTCGCGCCAAGCTTGACGGCCAGTTCGAACGCCTCAAGGGTGTTGTCGGGCGCGTGGGCCTTTGCGCCACGATGCGCAAAGAGCACAGGTGGGGACCAGCGGGCGCGAATTCGGGTCGACATCAAATCGTATCGTGGCACTTCTCCTGACGATCGACACACCCGGAGCGATGCTGGGCAACCACCCGCTCGGCAAGCGCCGAACCAGAGTTCACGTCAGCTCTGCGGCTACGGTGCCCTCGTGCCCCTCTTGCTCCTGCTACCGGCTCTTGCCGTGGTCATCGCCTTGGGCGGCCTCACGGTTGGGTTGCGGGCGGTGGAACGTGAACTTGGCGCTCTCCGATTGTCATTGCGTCGGTCAGCCGCCACTGCTGTCGCCACCGACGACCTCATGCGAGCGTCCGATCGGCTCGTTGAACGTGCGCTCGCAGAAATCGACGAGACCCGTCTTCGCCTGGGTCGGCGACCCCAGTCGTGGTCCCAGGACCGGAACGGACGTCGGTAGCATCGAGGCATGGGGAATCTTGGCAGCGGCGAATTGCTCGTTATCTTCTTCGTTGCCCTTGTCGTACTTGGGCCCAAGAGGTTGCCTGATGCAGCGCGGCAGGTCGGCCGAGCCGTGCACGAGATCCGGCGGATGTCCGGTGGCTTTCAGCGTGAGATACGCGAAGCGATGCAAGAGCCGATGCGGGCGGCCGAGCAGGCCAAGGCCGACATACTCGATCCGTTCAACCAGGCGGCGTCAGCCGCGGCTGACTCAATCAAAACCCCGCTAAGCGATATCGATCCTCCAATGCCATCAGCCTCCAACCGTGGCGACGGCGACGAGCCTCCGGCACCCGACGCGTGAGCGACGAGGAGGCGCCGGCTGGCGACGAGAGCCGTATGACGATTGTTGAGCACCTGACGGAGTTGCGTCGGCGTCTGATCATCGCCTTCGCCTCGGTCGGTATCGGCGCGATCATCGCCTGGATCTTCTACCCGCAGATAATCGAGTTCCTGCTGGATCCGTATTGCCGGACGTTGGAAGCGGGGGAGGAGTGCCAGCTCTACGTCCGCAATCCGCTCGAACCCTTCAGCGTGCGGCTCACCGTCGCCGGGTATGGCGGCATCATCGTTGCGATGCCGATGATCCTCTGGCAGTTCTGGGCCTTCGTCGCTCCTGGTCTGTACAGCCGCGAAAAGCGCTATGCCCTACCGTTCGTCTGGGGTGGCGTGGCGCTCTTCTTCTCGGGCGCTGGTCTGGCCTATTGGAGCACCGAGCGAGCGCTCGACTTTCTCAGCCAGGTCGGCGGCGAGGACTTCACGAGTCTGTTCGCTCCTGGCGACTATCTCGGCTTTGTGATCAAGATGATCGTTGCGTTCGGGGTTGCGTTCGAGTTCCCAATCGTCCTGATCTTCTTGCAGATTCTGGGCATTCTCGAATACCGCACGCTTGTCCGCGGCCGTCAGTACGCCATCGTCGGCATCGTTGTCCTTGTGGCGTTTATCACGCCATCCGGCGATCCGTTCACGCTGATGATCCTGTCGGTCCCGATGTGGTTGTTCTACGAGATCTCAATCGTGTTCGGGTTCCTGCGGGAGCGACGGTCTCGGAAGGCGACGAAGGCTTCGTGACCTCATCCGGGCGCGACTTCAACCTCGACCGCTTTCAGCTGGACGCCATCGAACACCTCGATGCCGGGCGATCCGTTCTCGTCGCCGCGCCCACCGGTAGCGGCAAGACGGTCGTCGCCGAACATGCGATCGACCGGGCACTGAGCGAGCGCAGGCGGGCGTTCTACACGGCCCCGATCAAGGCGCTCTCGAATCAGAAGTATCGCGACCTGAGCGAGCGGATCGGCTCGTCGCGGGTGGGATTGCTCACGGGCGACAACGCGATCAACCCAGACGCCGACATCGTCGTGATGACCACCGAGGTCCTGCGCAACATGCTTTACGAGGGGCGGGCACTCGACGACCTCGCCTTCGTCGTCATGGACGAGGTGCACTACCTTGAGGACACCTTTCGGGGACCGGTCTGGGAAGAGGTCATGCTCCACCTGCCGGCCCATGTGAAGCTGGTGTGTCTGTCGGCCACCGTGTCGAACACCGACGAACTGGCCGGCTGGATCGAATCGATCCGAGGCGCAACCGGCTGTGTCGTCGAGCGGAGGCGCCCGGTCGAACTCACCAATCTCTACGCTGTGGGCGATCGCCGCGGGCAACGGCTTCACGTCATCTCCACCCTCGTCGGCGGAGAGCCCAACGGTGAAGGTCACCGTTTCGACCCCGACCTGCGCCGTGGACGCGGCAATGATCGCGGCAAGCGGAAGAAACGGCCGTACATGACACCGACGCGGCTCGACGTGCTCGATCATCTTGAGGGCGACGACCTGTTGCCGGTGATCTGGTTCGTCTTCAGTCGGCGTGTCTGCGATGAGGCAGCCGAGCAACTCGAGCGGGCGGGTGCCCGCTTCACCGACTCCGCCGAGGCCGACCGCATCAGCGCGATCGCCGACGAGCGTCTGGGTGGCCTGCCGACAGCCGACCTCGCTGTGCTCGACACGAGCGCATGGCGCCATCGCCTCGAGCTCGGTATCGCGAGCCACCATGCCGGTCTCGTTCCGGCGTTCAAGGAGACGGTGGAGCAGTGTTTCGCCGAAGGGCTTATCCGGGTCGTCTTCGCCACCGAGACACTTGCGCTGGGCGTGAACCTTCCCGCTCGCAGCGTGGTCATCGACAAGCTCACCAAATTCACCGGCGAGACCCACGAACAGCTCACACCAGCCCAGTTCACTCAGCTCACGGGCCGAGCTGGGCGGCGGGGACTCGACGAGACCGGGCATGCGATCGTTCCATGGTCACCGTTCGTGCGTTTCGAGCAGGTCGCCGGGCTCGTCGGCAGCAAGAGCTTTCGGCTGCGATCGGCATTTCGCCCCACCTACAACATGGCCACTAACCTGCTCCAACGTCTCGATGCCGAGGCCGCCCGAGAGTTGTTGGCCCGCTCGTTCGCGCAATACCAAGCCGACGCGGGCGTTGCCCGACTCGAACAGCGCCTTGCCCGAAAGCGCGACCGCGAGCGCGACCTTGCGGCGACGGTCGCGGAACTGCCACCGCTCGACGAACCGCGGGTCGACAGGCCCGATGCGATCAGCGACGCCGTCAGCCGGCTGCGGCCGGGCGACCTCATCGTCGATGACGACGGTGTACGGCTCGCTGTGCTTGGTGTGAGTTGGCGTAAGGGCGGTCGGGCTCGCGTCCGGCTCGTCAGCGAGAACAGCCGCGAGGTCCGATGGCGGCTCGAGGAGCTGGAGATTGCACCGCATACGATCGGCCGGATCGATCTGCCGTTCCCCATGGCTCCTGAGCGGATCGACTATCGACAAGATGTCGCCATTCGGATCCGTCGTTCTGGCGCCGGGCACTCCGCACGGTCCCGACGGCGACGAACGCGTCGGGATGATCCTCGGGTGGCGCTGGAACGCACTCGGAGCGAAATCACGCAGCTCGAACGGCGCGCACGCCAAGACCAGGCCTCCATCGCCCGCCGCTTCGACGCCGTCACCGACGTGCTCCGCAACCGCGGCCACCTCGACGGCTGGACCGTCACCGAATCAGGCCTGACCCTTGCGGGCATCTATCACGAAGCCGATTTGCTTGTCACCGAGGCGCTGACGGAAGGCCTCTTCGACGGCCTCACGGCTCCAGAACTTGCGTCGCTTGCTTCCTGCTTGACCTACGAACACCGCAGCCCTACGCCAAGGCCTGAGCCGTGGTTCCCCTCACCGACCGCCATGCAGCGTTTCCGGCAACTGGAAGCGCTCTCTCAGTCGATCAACGCAGCCGAACGGGGGGCCAGCGTGGATGAGACTCGATCACCCGACCCGGGGTTCGCGCCCGTGGCCCACAGTTGGGCAGCGGGGGAGTCACTCGGGGTGTTGCTCGGCCGCAACGATGAGATTACCGCTGGCGACTTCGTGCGCAACATCAAGCAACTCACCGACCTGCTCGGTCAGCTTGCGGCGAACGCCACCGATCCAACCACGGCCGGTGCGGCCCGCTACGCCGGCGATGCCATCCATCGCGGCGTCGTGGCGCTCTCCGGTTCGGTGCAGGCGCCGTGAGCGTCAAGAAGGGGGCCGACTGGGGCGAGCGAGCACGACCGCCCGCCAACCTCATCGTCGTCGAGGACAGTGCCGCAGCAATCCAGGTGATCACCGCCGAACGGCGGGCTAACCGTCCACTCCCGGCAGTCGGTCTTCGGAGTGGTGATCTCGTGCGGACGCTCGGCGGTCCCACCTCCCCAGATCTAGCCGCGGCCGAGGAAGCATTGCACGTCACCGTCGACCTCGGCGCCGTCCTTGTCGATGGTGCCCTGCACTGGTTTCTCGACCATCTCGTCGCTCGACGATCATGGCTGCGCGGGCGGGTACTCGTCGTTGCCAACGCCGCGTTCGTGGACAACTGGAATGTCGCGCCACGGGCCCATCCCGGCGACGGTCGGTTCGACACGCTCGAGACATCCACGATGAGCATTGGGGATCGCTGGCAGGCCCGTTCGCGGCTCAAACTCGGCACCCACGTGCCCCACCCCGCCATCACAACCCGACGAGTCGAGGCGGTCCAATACGACTTCCAACGACCCATGCCGATTCGCCTCGATGGGTGGTCGATCGGCGAGGGCCGGCACCTCAGCATCCGGCTCGAACCAGACGCGGTCGACATCTGGATCTGAGACAACCCAGCCCGGCCGACCGATAGATTGGGGTCTATGGACGTCGTCGAGGCCAAGGAGATCGTGCGAGCGGAGATCGCTCGCCTCACGCCGACGTTGCTCGAGGTCTCGCACTCGATCCACGCCAACCCCGAGTTGAATTTCGAAGAGCACCACGCCCACGACACCCTCACCGGCGTGCTGGAGGACCAGGGTTTGGCGGTCGAGCGCGGCGCGTACGACATGGCGACCGGCTTCGAGAGCAGGGCCGGCGCCGACGACGGCCCGACGGTGGCCGTGCTGTGCGAGTACGACGCGCTTCCGGGTATCGGCCACGCCTGCGGGCACAACATCATCGGCGCAGCCGGTCTTGGTGCCGGGCTAGCCGTCGCGAAGGTCGCCAGGGCGCTCGGTGGTCGTGTTGCGATCCTCGGCACGCCCGCCGAAGAGGGCGGCGGCGGCAAGGAGTTCATGATTCGCCGGGGCGCCTTCGACGACATCGACCTAGCGATGATGGTCCACCCCGCCGACCGCGACCTTCGCACAATGCACACGATCGCCATTCAGCAACTCGACGTGCAATACAGCGGCCGTGCCGCCCACGCCGCCGCTGCACCCCACACGGGCCTGAACGCCCTCGATGCTGCCGTGCTCGGCTACAACGCCGTCGCTGCGCTCCGTCAGCACATTCGTCCGGAGGAACGGGTCCACGGCATCTTCGCCGACGGCGGCGACAAGCCCAACATCGTCCCGTCGAAGGCCGCCACCGAATGGTATGTCCGAAGCGGCAACATGGATTCCCTCCAAGCCCTGAAGACTCGGGTGCTCAACTGTCTCCACGGTGGAGCCCTCAGCGCCGGTTGTGAGATGCACCACGAGTGGATCGACCCTCCCTTCTACGACATGATCGACAACCATCCGCTGCTTGACCTCTACGTCCAGAACGCAATGGAAGTGGGCCGTCACCCACTCCCGGAGACGGAGGGTGCGATGGTCGTTGGATCGACCGACATGGGAAATGTCAGCCACTCGGTCCCCGCAATTCATCCCATGATCAAGGTGGCACCAGAGGGCACTCCGATCCACACGCCCGAGTTCGAAATGCACGCCAAGCGCGAGGAAGGGGATCGGGCCGTCATCGACGGTGCGCTGACTATGGCGCTCACACTCGTCGACTGTCTGGCAAGTAACGAGACCCGCAGCGCGATCCGCGGTGCGTTCCCAGGCACCACGTAGAGTCTCGACCCGATGACGGTCTACATCGCCGAAGAGTTCACCGCCGACGAAGCCGATGTCCTCCGTCGGTACTTCACGAATCTCGACCAGCCCGTCTTCGCGCTCGTCAACCTGCCCGAGGTTGTGAAGGGCGCCCTGTTCGCGCGTTACTCGCGAACTGCGCTAAGCCTGCGCCGACTCTTCTTGAAGGAGTTCGTCGGGGAACTCGACATCGAGGGTGACCAGTCGATCGACGCGACGATCGGGCTTCGTCGCGCCGAGGAACTCTACGACAAGGTCTTCTTCGAATATGGCGACGACTCCGTCGCACAGCTCGGCGGCGTCCATCTCGCATGTGAGCAGGCGTCCAACGTGCTCACCAAGGTGCTCGAGTGGGGGCGACTGATGTCGTACCTCGAGCAGTCCACGCGCTACATCGCCTACGACCAACGCCTTGGTGGCCGATACCGCTACTACCGCGACCCGGAGTTGCTGAGTTCGGAGTTCGGTACTCGTTACATCGCCGACATGGACCGCATGTTCGACGCATACTCGGCGTTGATCCCGCAGCTGCAGGAGTTCTTCCGCGGCGCTCAGCCAAAGGATTCCAACGACTCCGACTTCGCGTACCGCTCAGCGATCAAGGCCCGGGCCCTCGATGCAATCCGCGGCATGCTTCCTTCCGCCTCGATGTCGAATGTTGGAATCTACGGCACCGGGCAAGCGTATGAGGCGCTGCTGTTGCGCATGCGGGCTCATCCGCTGCCCGAGGCCCGCGCATACGCTGATCTCATGCTCACCGAACTCCGCAAGGTCGTGCCGTCGTTCCTAAAGCGCGTTGACCTCCCTGAGCGTGGGGTTCGCACGTCGGCGTACATGGACGACACCCGAACCTCGGTGGAGGCACTGAGCGAACAGATCTTCGGCGATGAGATCGGTGGACCGGTGGCCGACGACGTCGTGGACCTCGTCGATTTTGATCCGGACGGCGAGATCAAGATGGTCACCGCCATGCTCTATCCGCACTCATCGCTCTCCGAGCGGACGATCGAGGCTCGTGTGCGCAACATGACCACCGAGGGACGCGTTGAGGTGATCAAGGCCTACGTCGGCTCCCGTGCCAACCGACGTCAGCGTCCCGGGCGTGCTTTCGAGCGCACGGACTATCGCTTCGATGTCTTGTCGGATTACGGCGCGTTCCGCGACCTCCAGCGCCACCGCATGCTCACGATCGACTGGCAGCCACTGTCGCCCCGTCACGGCTTCGTGCGGCCACCGGCGGTCGATGCCGCTGGGCTCGTCGGCGAATTCGACGCCGTGATGGAACGCTCCGCTGCACTCCACGACCTTCTTCACGACGATTTTCCGGACCAGGCCTCCTATGCGGTTTCGCTGGCCTACCGTGTGCGCTACTCGATGCAGTTCAACGCCCGCGAGGCGATCCACATGCTCGAGCTCCGCACCAGCCCCCAAGGCCACGAGGCGTACCGTCGGGTGTGTCAGCGCATGCACAGGGCCATCGCTGAGGTCGCAGGCCATCGTGCCGTGGCGGAAGCGATGACGTTCGTCGACCACTCGGCCGAACCGACGCTCGGTCGGCTCGATGCTGAGCGTCGAGCCGAGGAAAAGCGCCAGGGCCAAACGGGCGCCTGACCCCTCAGCGGGTCTTGGCAGCCATCCGCCGCTGGCGACCCAGACTCGGGCAATATGCCCGGTAACTGAGGACCCGTGGCACCCGTCACCGTCGGTTTTGTGTGCCATAACGTTGCGCAACCCGGCCGAGTGTCTATGCTCCGCCGCAACCCCCCCCCGAATCCAGGTACGACATGTCTGACGACGAAAGCATCGAAGAAGAAGACGAAGAAGAACTCGACGAAGAAGAACTCAACGAAGAAGAACTCGACGAAGAAGAACTCGACGACAACGCCGGCGATGACGAGGACGACGACGACGACGTAGACACACCCGCCCGGCCCTCTG
>MDTB01223131.1_pt1 | contig 38577 bp, 37 predicted proteins | sample 811161 | NCBI WGS metagenome assembly MDTB01 (sample SAMN05326650, study PRJNA326480) | marine metagenome | isolation source: seawater | place: Mediterranean Sea | collected 2009 | reverse complement strand
TTTTTGCTAAACGTTCTGTTAAGTAGTCCAGTGCAACATCCCAACTGACCGGTTCGAAATCACTCTCCCCACGCTCAGCACCTTTCTTGCGCATCATCGGCTGAGTGAGTTTTGCAGGCGAATTTTGTTTCATGATGCCTGCATTGCCTTTGGCACACAGCACACCTTTGTTGATTGGGTGATTTTTATTGCCCTGAATGAAACGGATTTCTTCGCCCTCCAGGGTAACTTTTATGCCACATCGACAGGCACACATATAACAGGTGGTGTATTTGTGTTCTTGCTGATCGTGGTTTTCAAATTGGGGTAAAGTTGCTGACACCGAAATTCCTTTTTGCTTGGCGAGATATTACTTGGAAAGCTCTAGATGAGAACCTTTATCAACAAATAACAGCTCAAATATTAGTGGCGTTACACTACCTGTTCCCACTATTCATTTCAAATTTATCCTGTTGATTTGGCGGCTTTAGTCAGGAGAAATCTGGATAATCTGGGTACATATATGTGTACCTGCTATTTTAATGACAAACTGTTGTTTTGTCAGATGCATACCTGTACGAACCTAAGCAATTATTCGACAACAATAGGCGCATCAGGTCGGTCGTGTCAGGTGGCTTATTCTCAATACCTGACGTTCGCGTTACAATTGCGCCTTTATTTAGCTACAGGGAAGCACTATGTCGTCTAATTGGATTGACGCCAAGGTCATTGAGAACACGCACTGGACAGACACACTTTACTCTCTAAAAGTCGAGGGAGACATAGGTGACTATGAAGCCGGACAATTCGGTCGCCTAGGCTTGATGGTTGATGACGAGATTATCGGCCGGCCGTACTCATTCGTGAGTGCACCACATGAAGATTTCTATGAGTTCTATTCCATTGATGTCGAAGAGGGTCTGTTGTCACCACGTCTTGGTGAACTTAAAGCGGGTGACCATATTTATCTAGGTAAGAAAGCAAACGGCTTTCTGGTATTGAGTGAGATTCCCGATGCAGATGACTTGTGGATGCTGTCTACCGGCACAGGCATTGGTCCATTTCTGTCTATTCTCAAGACGGAACTACCGTGGCAACGTTTTAAAAAATGCATCCTTGTGCACGCCGTGCGCACGGCCTCTGAATTGACCTACCAGCCTCTGATCAACAATCTTAGCGCGCAGCATCCCAGTCAATTTGAATATGTGCCCTTCGTCAGTCGTGAGAAAACTCAACATGCACTCCCAGGACGCATTCCCGCGGCCATCAAAAACGGCACTCTGGAGGATCGTGCCGGGGTCAAGATCGCGGACGGGAAATCTCAAGTTATGCTATGCGGTAATCCCGACATGGTTAAAGACGCACGCGAAATGCTGGAACAGCGTGGGCTAACAAAAAATCTGCGCCGGACGCCAGGCAGTATCAGTACCGAAAATTACTGGTAACTGCTCAGCCCGCAAAATACTGACTGCTCGTGGCAATAGAACATTCCACCGCACACCAATCATCCACAGCCAGTTGCAGCGTGACTATGGCACAGGTCGAAAGTCCCATACCATATTGGCCAGTTAATTGACTACATAACTCAGACAAGCCTGGATTATGTGCAATCACGGCGACATGTTGAAACTGATTGGGTGTCGCGTTAACACAGGCTAACGGCGTGTCCTGAGACGCTAGATATAATTCACTGCGATAATCTACAGTGGCTGCATAGCCTAGCTGTCTGTGTAACTGTTCAGCCGTCTGGCGGGTTCGCACGGCATCACTGCAATAAATGTACTCAGTCTTGTTTGCACGCATATGCAATTCAGATCGAGCGCGCTTAACTTGTGCCAATCCCTTAGCACTTAACGGTCTTTGATGATCACTCACCTGCGCTGGAGTATCCGCTGTGGCATGGCGTATTAACGTCAGTGTTTTAGTCATCTGTGTCCATTTTGCAACCTGCTCTAGCCCGTGGGCCAATATTGTAACCAATCATAGAATCTGTAAGATAGGCGCACACAGCAGGACAGCGAACTTTTACTTCACAATCACTACCATAAGGAACTTAAATATGTCAGAACGAATTGTTATGCGCGTTGGCGAATCTTTAATTGCCGGCGGCCCTCCAGGAACGGCGGCTGAGCCAGAAGTAATCATTGGTGAGTTAGATGGTCCAGTCGGTACTGCGTTTGCCACATTATTGGGTGATCAAGTTAAAGGCCATTCACGAGTATTGGCCATCATGAACACCGATATTCAAGTTCGCCCATCAACCCTGATGGTCAGTAAAGTAACAGTGAAAGACGAGCGCTACACTAATATCCTGATGGGGACAGTTCAGGGAGCAATTGCCAATGGCGTGTTAGATGCTGTGCGTAATGGCGATATTCCAAAAGAAAAAGCAAATGACTTAGGTATTATCGTGTCTGTTTGGTTGAACCCGATGGTCGCTAAAGATGACAATCTTGATCATGCCATCCTGTTTGATATTCATCGCCGAGCGATGGCGAGCGCTATCCATAAAGCCATGAATAATGAGCCTGATATTGATTGGCTACTTGAGAACCAAGCAGAGATTACACATAAGTATTACCAGATGGGCTTAGACGGCAAGATCTAGATTCTGCCTAGGCGAGGTGATTACTCACCTCGCCTACATCACTGAATATATGCTACGTATCGTTTATATATTACTGTTCGCTCTGGTCACCACAGCGTGCAGTATCGATAATCTAGAACCACAGATTCTAGGTAATACTATGGGCACCACCTATAGTGTGCAATGGCATCCGCAAGATGTATCAGCCTCACAGTTAAAACAAAAAATAGATAACCGCCTGCAGGCGATCAATGCGCTGATGTCGACTTATGACGCCAGCTCGGAGCTGAGTCAATTCAATCAGTCACGCGATACTGGCTGGCATGCGGTTGATCCGACGCTGGCTGCATTAGTCGACTTATCCGCCCACATTCATCAAAACAGCCAAGGGGCGTTTGATATCACTGTCGGGCCGCTGGTGAATTTATGGGGCTTTGGCCCAGATCAGGCCGAGTTCTCATTTCCAGATGACGGTGAAATTCAAATCGCCCAGCGCAGTGTTGGCGCCCAACATCTCATGGTCAGAAGTGACCCACCCGCGTTGTATAAAAACATTCCTGATTTATATGTTGATCTGTCAGCGATCGCCAAAGGTTATGGTGTCGATGCAGTGGCCAACATTATGGAACAGGCTGGTGTCGAGAATTACATGGTCGAGATCGGCGGCGAGGTCAAGTGCAAAGGGGTCGGCTACCACGGCGATGCCTGGCGCATCGGTATAGAAGCACCCAACTTCGAGCGTGGCAAAATCGAAGAAATACTCGCCTTGGATAATATTGCTGTGGCAACATCAGGTGATTATCGAAATTTTATCGAACATCAGGGCCAGTACTATTCACATACCATAGACCCGACTACCGGCTATCCAGTGACTCACAACCTAGGATCAATCACGGTGGCTCACCAATCTGCCGCCCAAGCAGATGCGTGGGCAACCGCCTTATTAGTGTTAGGCCCAGAACGCGCCTTAGAAATTGCCAATCAGCAACAACTGCCTGTCCTCATGATCACACGCGAAGCGCGAGGTTATAAAAGTACATCTAATCAGTATATGCGCAGGTACTTACACACTCCTTAAGCGCGCTCAACTGAATAGCCTATCAATCATCTCGCGCCTACATTCATTCAATCACACGCATATTTTTCCAATACCCACGAGCAAATCGAACGTAAAATACGGCACTGTAGATCATCACATGTAAGGTAATCAGCAGCCATAGACCAATCACATTGGCAGACATAAACTTGGTATATAAATAACAAGGTACAAGCAGTAATAAAACAGAAATCACAAAACTCATTTTTATAATGAAGCGAGTATCTCCCGCGCCCTCTAATGCGCCCAAGAAAATCATGAACATTGCATCAAAAAGTCCGAAGAAAGCAACAAAACGTAACAGCACAATCACTAATTGAATAATGTGTTCAGCATCCTCCAGGCTACCTCTCTGTAAATATGGCCAGATAAATACTTCTGGATAGATGATGTATAACAAACCAATCAAGCTAAAAAATAATAATGCGAGTTGCAGCGTGGACCAGGTTGCCCGTGCGGCTAGATCAGCGCGTTTATTACCCAAGTGTTGCCCTACCAGCACTGAAACTGTCACCATGAGACCCATCATTGGTAAATAAGACAGTGCATTAATATTGAATGCGATATTACTGGCTGCTAACTCATCAGTGCCAAGCGTACCAATGAGCATCAAGAATGCTGTGAACGACGCCATGTCTATAAATAGTCTCAGGCCATTGGGAAAACCAAAATACACAAGTCGATTAAATAGCTGTCTATCAAACCGCCAATATTTCAAAGTATTAAATTGGCTACGATTTGCTGAATTGAAAATTAAACACGCGTATATCAAGCAACCGACAACAATAGCAATGTTAGTTGCCAGTGCAGCACCTTGCATGCCCATCTCAGGAAAGCCTACGTAACCAAATATCAATACGTAATCGAGAGCCAGATTAACCAGCATGATTACCAGACTGACCCACATCACGACATATGCACGTCCCATTCCAGAATAAAAACTGGCTAGAGTATTATGCAACACTCCAAATACAGCCCCATACATGAGTGTTTTAAAATAAATTGTCTCTTGAATTTGGACTTGTGGCGGATGGCCAGTGAGGGCAAAAAAATCCTCTGCCAGAAAATAGGCAGGGACGATTACAGCCACAGCCATTAGGCTGAGATATATGCCCTGCCAGACAATCGCACCAATTTTATGCGCTTCACTGGCCCCGAAATATTGCGCCACAAAAGTATTCACGTACGCCGCTGTGCCCGCGAACAAACATACTAACGCAAAGCTTGCCATGCCCGCAGGTAAAGCAGCAGCGATGGCATCGGGTGAGTACCAGGTCAGAAATACTCGATCAACAAAAAAAAGAATACTCCAAGCACCGGTGCTCAATACCATAGGTATGGCTATCACCAACACCTCTGCGTAACCACCGGGTTGTCGCCAGCGGTGTGCCAGTCTGGTTAACATATAATTACATTCAGCTCAGTCAGAAGCTAGCTGTGACGCTGCTTGATGCTGTTCGTAATTTTTCCAATGTGTTCCACTTCGCACTCAACAACATCACCTGGCATCAGATACTCTGGCGGTGTGCGCGCATAGCCGACACCACTGGGCGTACCAGTGGCAATAATATCGCCGGCCTCAAGTTCCATCCCCTGAGATAAAATAGCAATAACATGAGCAATCGAAAAAATCTGATGGACTGTGTTTGAGGACTGTTTAAGCTCACCGTTGACCCGACTGAAAATATTCAGATTATGTGGGTCTGTAATTTCATCTGCGGTGACAATTGCTGGCCCCATAGGACAGCACCCTCGGTAGCTTTTGCCTATGTAAAATTGCTTGTGCCACTTCTGTCGATCACGTGCTGTCACGTCATTCAATACGGTATAACCAAATACATGATCCAGCGCATCATGTTCTGCAATACTCATACCTGTTTTACCTATAATCACTGCCAACTCGACTTCCCAATCCATCTTTGCGGACACGCTGGTATCGATTTCTATATCCGCATATGGCCCATTCACACTGTTCGCTGCTTTAGTGAATACGACCGGTGAACGCGGCAATTTTACTTGCTGCTCAGTTGCGGTTTCAGCCACGTGGTCTTGGTAGTTTAGACCTAAACATATAACATTTTGTCTGGGTCGCGGAATCGGCGCCAGCAATTCAATTTGCGCCATCGCCACACAATAATCTGGCCGCACATCCTCAAGCAGAGCTGTCAATGTAACCAGTGCGTCGCTGCCAGCGTCAATCAGTGTGAGCATGGAGTCAATATTGGGCTGCCAGCGTGGATCTCTATTGGGCACAAAAATTTCTCCGCCCAGATCAACACCCCACTGGATATTGTGTTGTTGCGGTTCCCTGAAACTGACTAATCGCATCGGACTCCTTCCTTACGTGTAACAAATGAAAACAATTTGCTGTAGACTGAAATTAACGTTCTAAGTTAACTATTATATGCGGCAAAGGCTGAGATGAGACGGATTATAGTATTTTTGTTAATCATTGCGGCGATTTTATTCACAGTATCTTGGCTAGACTTGCATCAGTTGTTTACTCTAAGCCAACTTAAACAACAGCAACATACTCTGCAACAACTTGTTGCTCAGAATATGTTCGCGGCCAGCATAATATATTTCTTATGCTACGTTGGTATGGCCGGCTTGGCCATACCAGGTGCACTCATCATGACCCTTGCAGGAGGTGCGCTGTTTGGTCTGCTAACAGGTGTTTTATTAGTATCATTCGCTTCATCCTTGGGTGCCCTAATTGCTTTCTGGGCAGCGCGCTTCTTCTTACATGATTATATTCAGAATAAATATAAAGACCGTCTGACTGTCATTAATGACAAAATAAAACAACAAGGCCATTGGTACTTATTATTTATTCGCCTAGTGCCTGCTTTCCCTTTTTTTTTAGTGAATGTGTTGATGGGTCTGACGCCAATTCGAGCAGGGAGTTACTATTTAGTTTCCCAGATTGGCATGCTGCCAGCGACCATAATCTATGTGAACGCGGGAACTGAGCTGGCAAAAATTAGCAGTCCGCAGGATATATTGTCATGGCCATTATTGATTTCATTGACGCTACTTGGTCTGCTGCCTTTTATCACACAAGGTCTGGTCAAGCTGCTCACCCTTAAGCGTCTATATGCTAAATGGCGTAAACCAAAGCAGTTTGATTACCATACTATTGTTATCGGTGCGGGCGCGGCAGGCTTAGTCTCGGCATACACCTCAGCCACATTACAGGCGAAGGTAGCATTAATAGAGCAGAGCGAAATGGGGGGAGATTGCTTAAATACTGGTTGCGTCCCATCCAAATCCATATTGCGCACGGCCAAATTTGTAGCTGATCTGTCTCGCCACCAAGAATTTGGCATTGATGAGGCACACTATAAGCTGCAATTCTCAAATATTATGCGCCGCGTCCACAATACAGTCGCCACCATTGCCCCGAAAGATTCAATTCAACGTTACAGCACACTTGGGGTCGATTGTTTTTCAGCAGAGGCCAGTCTCATTTCTCCCTGGCAAGTTGAACTCAACAATCCAGCCAAACAGACATTAACGGCAAAAAATATTATCGTGGCCAGCGGTGCACAACCGGCAATCCCCACCATTACTGGCTTGGATGAAGTTGATTACTATACCAGCGATAGTATTTGGAACCTTACAACGCTGCCTCAGGAACTACTCATCATTGGTGCTGGCCCGATTGCTTGTGAACTTGGCCTAGCCTTTGCACGCCTCGGCACCAAGGTAACGCTAGTCAATCGTGGTGAGCGAATCCTGGCCAATGAGGATCACCACGCGGCGCAGTTACTGCATGACAAACTCACCCAGGCAGGCCTGCGCATCCTGAATAATTTCTTCAGTGATGAGTTCAGTCAGCAGCATGATATGAGGTGTTTAGTGGGCCAGCATGAGGGCCAATCAATCCGGCTGAATTTTTCTCATCTATTGCTCGCCGTGGGTAGAACAGCAAATACTGCTGCACTGGCCGCTCTGGACATCGACATCAATCAGCGCGGCCAGATAGTCACTAATCAATTCATGCAGACGAACTATCCCAATATCTATGCCTGTGGTGATGTCACCAGCCCATTACAGTATACGCATAGTGCCTCTCATCAAGCATGGTATGCCGCATTCAATGCGTTATTCCGCCCACTTAAGCAATTCAAGTGTGCTTTGACTAATATTCCACGCGCGATTTATACCGATCCGGAAATTGCTAGTCTGGGCATCACTGAACAGCAAGCGATTGAGCAAGGGATTAAGTATCAAGTCACGACCTTAGCTATGGATGATATTGATCGTGCCATTACTGATAGTGCCACGGATGGCTTTGTTAAAGTCATTATTGCAGATAACAGCGATAAAATACTTGGCGTATGTATAGTCGGCGAACATGCCAGTGAATTAATTGCTGAATTCGTGCTGGCAAAAACACATAATCTAGGCTTGAACAAGATACTCCAAACCGTGCATCTGTATCCCACCCGCAGTGAGATTAATCGTCTGGCTGCCGGCAAGTGGCGGCGCAGCAGATTCAGCGCTAAGAGTCAGCAAATATTGCATAAAATTCAGCTGTGGCGATTGAGAAATTAATATGAGAGAAACCAAACATTTACTTATTCCCGGAGATTTCCCTGCCATCACACGTGACCATACGGACGTGTTGCAAATCAATCTGGGTTATCGCTGTAATCAATCTTGCAGCCATTGTCATGTCAATGCTGGACCGACGCGCACCGAAATGATGAGCGATGAAACGATGGCGACGATCTTTGATTTGATCAGCTCAAGACGCTTTAGATTGCTAGATCTTACTGGCGGTGCGCCCGAGCTACACCCACGTTTTCAAGAATTAGTGTTGCATGCAAAACAGCATCAATTGAGCATCCGTGATCGTTGCAATTTGACTATCTTACTGGAACCAGAACAGGAGAATCTGGCTGCCTTTCTGGCTGAACATGATGTAGAAATCGTTGCTTCGCTACCATGTTACACGCAGGAAAATGTTGATACACAACGTGGCAAGGGCGTGTTCATCGACAGCATTAAAGCATTACAACTTTTGAATCAGTTAGGTTACGGCGAGCGCCATGCCCTGCACTTGGTATACAACCCACTTGGGCCTCAGTTGCCACCCTCACAAGACCAACTCAAGACTGCCTACACACAGCGCTTATATGAGGATTTTAATATTCGCTTTAATGATCTATTTGTGATCACGAATATGCCCATTCAGCGTTTCGGCAGTAGCCTGTTGAGTAGCGGTCATTTTGCAAGTTACATGAGTACTCTGCGTGCTAACCATCTGGATGAAAATCTGACCCAGGTCATGTGTAAGACCACCATCAGTGTCGACTGGCAGGGCTATATCTTCGACTGTGACTTTAATCAGATGCTAGATCATCCGATGATCAATAATGACACGCGTAAACCTCTACATGTGCGAGATTTACTTGATGCCGCACTGGCAGACCACCCTATCAGGACGGGCAACCACTGCTATGGTTGTACAGCAGGACAAGGCAGTAGCTGTTCTGGCGCGTTGAGTGCATAATAAACTTTTGACTGAGTCTGCTGTCTTAGTCGCTCCACTATCTTAAGATTAGCAAGCACACAACAATCATGCTCTCTGCACATAGAATAATCAGTCTAGCGTTAATCTTGGGACTCATCAGCACCAGCACATTAGCCGCTGACACCCCCCCTGCACGCGTTAAACCAGTTGTTGTTGATATCGCGCAACTGCGCGAGATGGCGCCGGTGGCGGAATACTCTGGTGATGTGATCAGTGAGAGCGATGCGCGCCTGTCAGCTGAGATAGACGGTCGCCTAGATTGGATTGCTGAGGTGGGCACCCAGCTCACTAAAGGTGATGTGCTGGCGAAACTAGATGCTGTATTCCTGCAACAACAGCTACTGGAAGAGCGCGCAATCATTGCCAGCGAAAAAGCCAAGTTCACCTTACATGACAAACAGGTGGCACGATACGAATCACTACTTAAGAAAAACAACGTCGCCGCTGATATGCTTGATCAGGCTGTATCTGAACGCACCGTCAGCCAAAATTCGATGCTCGCAGCCCAGGCGCGTCTGGCCCAGATTCAAGAATACATCGATCGCTCAACCCTGCGTGCGCCTTTCAACGGTGTCATTAGTGAGCGTTATACACAAGCAGGTGAATGGGTTCAGGAAGGCACCGAGTTAGTCAGATTGATTGACATCCAACGGCCCGAAATTACCGTGCGCGTACCGCAAAATATTTATCCTTTGGTCGCACTGGGTGATCAAATCAAGATCCTCAATTCGGATCGTACCTTCCATGCCACCATCGACACTATCGTACCGGTAGGCACGACAACTGCACGTTTATTTGAACTGCGGATGATTCCAGACTATGCCGCCCCTCCAGGTACGCTGGTCAGAGCAGTTATTCCCACCGCACAAGCACGTCGCGTTATTTCAGTTCATCGAGATGCGCTAGTCATTCGACGCGGCAGCCTTACTGTGTTTCGTGTTAATTCAGACAATATTGCCGAACAAGTATCGGTCTCTGTCGGTATAGGTGATGGTGATTATGTTGAAATAATCGGCTCAATCGAGGCGCATGACGCCTTAGTCACCCGCGGCGGTGAACGCTTACGTGCTGGCGAAAGTGTGCGTATCAGTAATGAGCCCAACTAAATTCGTACTCGGCAATCCTACCGCAGGATTAGTCATTGCCTTATTAATCATACTGTTCGGTTTATTATCTCTGGATGCCTTACCGATCCAGCTGACACCTGCAGTCGAACGACCAGAAATAACCATCTCCACCTCCTGGCGAGGTGCTGCTCCAGAAGAAGTTGAAGCGGAAATTATCGAACCCCAGGAAGATCAATTACGCGGTTTACCTGGCATGACTGAATTATTGTCAGAGGCTCGACAAGGCTCTGGCAGAATTACCATTTCGTTCGATGTCGACTTCAGTCTTGAACGTGGATTAATAGAAGTCATCAATCGTCTTAATCGTGTCCCCCAATACCCTCTTGAAGCAGACGAGCCAGTATTAAGCACTGCTGGAGGACGCAGTCGTCCAATCGCGTGGTTCATTATCAAGCCTGATGCAGACAATGAAAATGATATCGAGGACTATCGCGACTATGTGGAAGAGGTTGTCCAGTCTCGCTTCGAGCGCGTTGCGGGGGTCGCACTGTCTGAAGTACGTGGTGGTAACGAGCGTGAAGTCAGAATCACCGTCGATCCCTACAAAGCTGCTGGTGTCGGAATTGATCTGGTCGCCGCTGCGGCCATAGTTGGTAATAATGACGATGTCTCTGGCGGAACCTCGGATGTTGGTAAGCGCCAGTATGTTATTCGTTATACGGGGGCGCTTGAGCCCGCAGATCTGAACAACCTGATACTCGAGTGGCGCGATGGTCAGGCTATTTATTTGCGTGACATTGCCACCGTCAAAGTCCAACCCGCGGATAAAGACAACTTTGTGATTACTCGTGGTGAACCTGCTATTGCCGTCAATGCCTACCGCGAGAGTGGTGTTAATGTGCTTGATGTGATGGCCGATCTACAACAGGCGATGCAAGAGCTACAGGCTGGCCCTCTCAAACGAGCGAAATTAAATATTGATCAGGTCTATGATGAGACCGATTATATCAATAGTGCCATTCAACTACTGATCAACAATCTAGGCTTTGGTATTTTGCTGGCAGTATTGGTGTTGTGGTGGTTTTTGCGTAGGTTCCGCGCCACCATGGTGGTCACTATTACTATCCCGCTGTGCTTATGCGTAGCCTTTCTCGTGATCCTAGCTGCCGGCAAATCAATTAACATTATCTCTCTAGCAGCGATGGCGTTTGCAGTGGGTATGGTGATGGATGCTGCGATTATAATTTTAGAAAACATCGTCCGTCTGAAAGAAAAGTCCTACTCCAGCTTTGACGCCGCACTGGAGGGCACGCGTCAGGTATGGCCCGCATTGCTAGCGTCTACGGCAACCACTGTAGCGATCTTCTTACCCGTATTGTTTCTGCGTGATCAGAGCGGACAACTGTTTGCAGATTTATCTATCGCCATAACCGCCTCCATCATCACCTCGCTTTTTGTCGCGACCGTACTGATCCCGGCAGCCAGTATGGTGTGGCTGAAAAAAACCCAATTTACGGATAATCATGTCGCCGTATGGGATACCATCACACACACGATTTCAACCTTTACTCAGACACCATTGAGACGCTTCGTTATTGTTATCGGACTGATCAGTGCTGCTATTGCTGGCTCGTATCAATTTCTCCCGGAACGGGATTATTTACCTACTGGCAATCGCAATCTAGTGTTTGGTTTTGTATTACCACCGCCTGGTGTGAATGTGACTCATATCCAGCAAGAAATGGGCGATGTAATCGCGGAGCGTATTCAACCCTATTTAACTGGCGAAAAAGAACCGAAGATAAAGCATTATTTCTTTGTTGCACGCGCCGGTTCAATTTTCATTGGCGGTCGTGCCGAGGACCCGCAGCGTGTTGATGAGTTAGTGGCCGTACTGAATGGTGCCGTGCGGGGTTTTCCGGATACCTTTGCGGTGGTACGTAAAGCCTCATTATTCTCCGGCTTTGGTGCTAATCGGGAAATTGAAGTGAATATTCAGGGACGCAACATTGATGCACTCATTGAGTCTGCCATCACAGGTTTTGTCACTATTCCGGAAAAATTGCCAGGTGCGCGCGTCCGACCACGACCAGGATTAGAATTAGCCGAACCGGAATTACAGTTTATTCCCCAAGATAGCCGTATTAGAGAAGCCGGCTGGAACCGTGATTCGCTAGCCAGTGTGTCACGCATACTGGGTGATGGTATGCAGGTGGGTGAGTACTTCGATGGCGAAGAACGTCTGGATATCATAGTGCGTACTCCGGATTGGCATACGCCTGAACAGTTGGAGGCCATCCCATTGCATACGCCAGACGCGGGCACCATCCCGTTCGGCGAGTTGGTCGATATTGAACGCACCGCCGGACCAAACACTATTCGCCGTCTGGATAGGCGGCGCACCATTACTTTGGAAGTCACACCGCCGGAAGAAATGCCGCTGGCGTACGCACTCGATATTATCCAAAATGAAGTAGCGCCGGGCATTGAGGCTTCATTACCGGCCGACGGTGTGATTCGTTATGGCGGATCTGCGGATAATTTAAAAATAGCAATTGATAATCTGAGCAACAGTTTCATTGTTGCATTGATCATTTTGGTATTGTTAATGGCAGCACTATTCCGCTCATTCAGCGACAGCTTATTAGTTATGCTGGCGCTGCCACTAGCCACTATTGGCGGGGTCATTGCGCTCAAAATACTTGGTCTGGCGGCTGATCTGATTACTCTGATTGGCTTTATTATCTTGCTGGGGCTAGTCGTCAATAATGCCATATTGCTGGTCTATCAGGCACGTAATTTAGAACGCGAGGGTGAGTCGCGCAAGAATGCAGTCTACGCGGCGGTACGCACGCGCATTCGACCGATTTTGATGAGCACCGCCACCACTGTGTTTGGTATGTTACCGCTGGTTATATTTGCAGGTTCCGGCACTGAACTCTATCGCGGTCTGGCTGCTGTGATAGTCGGTGGTATGATCGTAAGCACAGTGTTTACCCTCCTGCTGATTCCCAGCTGTCTGCTGTTTGATGCTAAATCCTTGTTTAAACTCAAGCGCAGTTAGGGCTTTACTGTAGCGTTACCTGCTTTTAGCCAGGCTTTGATGCCGCCCTTTACATTATAGACTTGCTTATAGCCATGGCGCACTGCCAGGAATTCACCGACTGCATAGCTGCGTGTACCCGAGCGACAAATGATCGCGACCTGCTTATCTGGTGCGATAAACTGACTGGCCTGCTGCATCCATAACTGCGGATGCGCTTTGCGTCTCTCATCAAAAAACATGATGGCATGACTGGCCGGCACAATACCGGTTTTGTCCCATTCTGCCGGCGTGCGCACATCAATCACGACCACCCCTGCAGCCATCAATTTCTTGAGTTGATCGACATCCACATCGACCGGCCGAGCGAAACTTGCAGAGGATAAACATATCATCAGCCCCGCTAGCATGATTTTCATAAGTACATTTGTGTTGAACATATTTAATTCTCTCTCAATTAAATCTAACGTGATTCTGGAACATAACTTTGGGCAAAATATTCCTCCAAAAACTGACTGAAGTCAGCACCATGATCGGCTTCCAGTTGCTGTTGTTGCTGTCTACTTTTTTCTGCCAAGGCACTGAAATGCTGGATTGAATCTGAGTCTAAGCCGTTTGCAAAGTGATCACAATATTGTTTACCTAAGCGCGCGATAAAATCATAATAAGATAATTTTTCCACCTGCATACCTGCCAATACACGTGCTGACAACGTTTGTTCGCGATCATCTACACAACCTGCGAAGCGCGCTAAACTGCGACTGTAATCAGTATCCGCATTATTCATAAGCTCTGCAACGGCCTGCATATCTGAAAATATCTCCTGCAACCAATCGACCAGTAAAATACTGCTACCATCACGTCTGAGATGCAGGCCCTGCTTGCGACCTTTATGGGCAACCTCATACTCATTGATATCAATCTCTTCTTGCTCGCGCATAGTTATAATTTGTTCATCACCCAATAGGCAGTACATAAATAAGACTTCGATAAAGTGTAGCTGTTCAGGATCAACACCAATGGCTGAAAAAGGATTAATATCCAGCGCGCGAATCTCAACATAGCGCACACCTCGATCAAGTAAGGCATGGGTGGGCTTCTCATTGGCTCTGCTCATCTGTTTTGGTCGCACGGTACTATAATATTCATTCTCTATTTGCAGAATATTGGCGTTCAGTTGGCGGTATTCACCCTGAGTAACCACACCAATTTCCTCATAAGCTGCATAGGGTTTTTCTATTGCACGCGTAAGACAAGCCACATAATCGTATAAGTTGTCGTAGCAGGCCTTGATACCAATTTCATTTTCTCTGTGATTGGTATAGCCAATATCACCCAAGCGCAGGGAGGTTGCATGCCTGGCATACAAGGTGTCAGCATCCCACACGCGCAGATCCTTGACCCCTTTATGGGTAAAACTCTTATCCACAGCCGGTGAGGCACCAAATAAATACGGAATCAACCAACCCACGCGTTGTAAATTACGAATAATTTTAAAATACTGGTCATTAATAAATGCGGTCAATTCACCAGTATCTCCCAGAGCCACTTGCCAGCGTGGCCAGAAATCTTCATTGACAGAGAGATTGACATGGACCCCTGCAATGACCTGCATCATTTTACCGTAGCGATAGCCCAAGCCTTTGCGGTACACATGTTTCATCTGGCCCAAATTACTTGTGCCATATTCTGCAATACGAATACTTTGTTCACCCAGCAAGCGGCAAGGCATACTGGCAGGCCATAGGCACTCCTCATGTATGTTGGCATAGACAAAACGATGGATCATACTGAGAAAATCCAACGCCTGTTGACTAGTACCCAACGGGGGGGTGACAAACTCAAGCAGGGCTTCAGAATAATCGGTGGTAATATGAGGGTGGGTTAAAGCCGCGCCCAATGCTGATGGATGAGCAGTCTGAGCAATGACACCATCATAACTTGCACGCAGTGATTCCTTTTCTAACCCTACTCTGCCGATGTTGAAGATTGATTCAAGTTGATGCTGGATAATACGTTGACTGTTTTTATTGATGGTTGAGCGCATGCAAATTTACTTTATTTTGTATTTGGCGTGTGATTGCCCAACACGATAGGCTTATTTGGATTGAGTATAGCAATTCAAGTGGTACCACTAAACACCGCAGAGGAGTGATTTAATATGGCGCAGAATAATTTTGGAGCAGGGTTTGCTCAGTTAAGCGATTGCAGTCATTTGTCTCAACTAAGTTTGCACAATTTCACCACGAATAGCACTCATATTGTGCCAAATACCCCCGGCAAACAAGCGTCCTGTAAAATTTTTTATGCCATCTCTCGCAACCCAGAACAACACATTACGGCGCTTGAAGCGCGCCAAGGATTGATTCTGTTTGGCGATTATGTCACTGAGGAACGGGCGCATGCCAACACTCACCCCAATATACGCGTGTTGCTGAATATCATTAAAAATAATGAGGTCTGGACAGTCACGCCTAGCTAGAATTTAATTTGCTGCCAGTCAAATTTAGGACCTGGATCAGTTTTGCGACCTGGCGCGATATCCGAATGGCCGACGATAGCCTGACTATTGAGCCGCGGATAAGTCGCTAATAAACAAATCAGTACTTCTTTCAAACGTTGATATTGTTGGCGCGTGAATTCATCATCATCAGTTCCTTCTAATTCAATACCAATGGAAAAATCATTGCATGCATTGCGGCCCTCATAGTAAGACTCACCCGCATGCCAGGCACGTTTATTAAATGGCACGAATTGAGTCAGTGCTGCGTCTCTCTCAATCAATAAGTGACTGGACACCTTAAGCTGGCTGAGTGATGCGAAATATTCATGCCTGCTACAGTCCAGTGTATTAGTGAATAGCTGCTGGATACAACCTGTCCCGAATTGCCCTGGTGGCAGACTAATGTTGTGAATAACAATCAGATCGAGCTCGCTCGCGCTGGGTCGATCATCACAGTTAGGTGAGGCGACAAAGTTCGCGCTAGTTAATTTGTGCTGTTGTACTTTGATTGGGATTGCCAATGGGTAGTTGGATTGCTGACATATATTAAATCCTAAACCTGATCCAGAGGCGAGTAAAGTTACCGCATGAAATCAAGGTCTAGATCCAGAATGATAGTAGGCAACACATGAGCGCATGTCTGACCATTAGAAAATATTTCACTGTGGCTATAGTTTCCGCTGTCATAGTGGGTAATCATTTGCTCAGCCACAATATCTCCCTGATTACTGCATGCCGTATCAGTGTTCGGGTCAACTCTGGCCGGCGTGTCTAGACTGTTAATTTCAATATAGGGGTGCAGTGTTTGTTGTTGTAACAGAACATCCGTGCCCAATCTCAAGTGTGACTTTTGCACCGCCAGTGCACCCATAAAATCATTCTTATTGACAGCATAACCGGCCCCATACAAAGTCATTAAATCTCTCTCACCATGGACATAAAACAGGCGTGTGCTATCGAGCTTAAGCTGGCTATTGGCGTAACTTATGCGTGCACTGATATCTATCCCATGCAGATCGTTATCGCTACTGACTTTAAGCGAGGAATAGCCGAGGTTGACCGCCGGTATAATTGATCGCGCACCTGAGCCGAGCGCCCAAGCTAAACCGATGTATAGTCGCTTTTCTGTGTGACTGGCGTGGTTATCGCGTCGACTCGGTGCTACACAATTGTAGTTCCCGACGGTATCACTGACAACGCAATTATCCGCCAATGATGCATGTTCTGCATGCACGATATGACTCACTATGAGTGCCAACACAGCCCACCCGTGCAAACAATTTTTGCGCATTTTGTCCCCTTAGAATTTGCTTAAATGTGTGGCATGGTACTTGCCCAACAGGCGTCCATTGCCTGTCTACACCTAGACCAGATTATCATTACTCTGGTGGGCAGTGACAAGCGGATTCATGCCTTGCTATTCTGGACAGGCACATTCTATCTTTTGACGACACAGGCGATAATTTTTGAAATGACCAATAGCAAGTGTGAGTGCCCCAATAACTGTCAATATTTTTTCTCCAGCCGCACCCAACAGCAGCTCACCAAAAACAATAGCCACAATAAGACAAGCCCAGCAGGCCTAGGTTGAGTAATTGATAGCGCTTATGTTGTTTACAGCCCAGAGTAAGTGCGTAAATACTGGTCGGAATCACCACAACCACCATCCAGACATGAAATGCTTCGTCTGCTAATGGCAACACAGCAAAAGCCGGCAACCAAATCACCAGCAGCGGGAATATAAGACAATGCATCGCGCAGGCCGCAGATAGGCCAATCGCTACTTTGTCGGTGAGTAATTGTAGATTTCTCATGCTGATCAATAATAGTAAAGAACGCTCTGTTCAGCTACTTTATCAATTAATGAAATCTAAAGTGAATAATAAACGTTTGTCTGTGCCGGGCGTTGTCGGTGAACGATGCACCAAACCTGCATTTTCATTGCCTTGCCAGAGTAGGCCCTTGAGCAGGGCGACATCCCCATGTCTGAGTTGCTGGATATCAGCGGGACTCTGATAGAGACCTGATTGACTATCCGTCTGCCCGAGACTGCCGCGACCTAATTTTGTGCGCTCAACGCGCTCATGCGGCAACCATTCTGTTGCCACACCCTGATAGGTTGTCACCAGTCGACAGGGCACTCGATCATCATGGAATTTTGGGCACATGGCCCCAGCCAGCACATGCAAACGCATGCCGACCCGCTTGAGTGCAAATAGACAACAAAACATATCCACAAGCTCGGCGACATCTGCACATAATTCTGCTGAGTGCGGTGTATCAATCGACTCAGCCACGCGGGCGCGTGCATCTTGTGGCGTTAATATCAGCTCAGTGGCAAACTCAGGTTTGGTTATCAGCAACTGCCTGACGGCGTGTTCAATGGGGGCAGACAACTCACGTTGCCAGATCGCGATATTAGTATCTTGTTGATAGATATCAGTCAGTATTTCGGCCTCTTGACCGATGGCCGCATGGCGCGACATCTGGGCTGCACCTGGCACAGATTCAGCCCTGTTATTGTGCTCGAGTTGAGTGCGTATCATGGGCTTTTCTCCCAGACTGGGAATGGATCACTCAAGGTGGCCCAATATGCCCTGCCGCGCAGTACTTCTTGTTCACTGAGCAAGCAATTATCTAGCGCCCGAATAAAATCCTTCTGCTGTAAGTCCTGACCAATAAATACCAGCTCTTGACGCATATCGCCGAAAGGTTCCTGCCATTGTTTTTTAATGGCTGCCAGATAGTCCTCATCGGTTGGCCAGTCTTGCTTGGGTACTGCTTGCCAGAACATGCCGGCAAAACCATAGCTCGCAATCCCCCCTGCCTGACTCCATTGGCCAGCAAATTCAGGCCGGGTAGCCAGCCAAAAGTAGCCTTTAGAGCGAATCAAATTACCGTATTGCTGAGTGTTGTGCAGGAACTGATAGAATTTTTCCGGGTGAAATGGCCGGCGGGCTTCGTAACTGAAGCTGCTGATACCATATTCTTCCGTTTCGGGAACATGCTCACCCCGCATTTCCTTGAGCCAACCTGGTGCTTGTTGCGCCCGTTCAAAGTCAAATGAACCCGTACTCAGAACCGCATCGATATCCACTTGTCCCTGCACAATTGGAATGACCCGGGCATTGGTATTGAGTGTGTTAAGAATCGCTGTCAGGCGTTTGATGTCATCAGCAGTCACTAAGTCCGTCTTACTAATCAGGATAACATCGGCGAACTCAACTTGATCGATCAGTAAATCGGCCACGCTGCGTTGGTCCTCTTCCCCTAGGGACTCGCCGGTCTCTTGCAAATATTGTGCGGCCTCGTAATCCTTCAGGAAGTTAACCGCATCGACCACCGTGACCATGGTATCCAAATCAGCCAGATCAGATAGCGAAACGCCCTCTTCATCGGCAAAAGTAAACGTCTCGGCTACCGGTAAAGGTTCAGAAATGCCTGTCGATTCAATGAGCAGGTAGTCAAAGCGTCCATCCTGGGCCAGCTTATTGACCTCTTCTAAGAGGTCCTCACGCAGGGTGCAGCAGATACAGCCATTGCTCATTTCAACCAGCTTCTCTTCACTGTGATTAAGCGAAACCTCATTTTGAACAATCGTCGAATCAATATTTATTTCACTCATATCGTTGACGATCACGGCTACTTTTTTACCCTGACGATTATTGAGAATATGGCTAAGGACGGTCGTTTTGCCCGCCCCAAGGAAGCCCGAGAGTACGGTGACGGGGAGTTTATTTTTCTGCAGCATGATAATAATTCTTTATTTTGATTAGGGTGACTCGCCATCCAGCAGGATGACCCGATTATGTTATAACATAGCATAAAAAATTCCACACTCGAACCGGCACATAATTTTTCAGCTGGATACATAAACGCACAGACCATGTGCCAGCACACCACCCGCCGTGCACTCACTATGGTGAATATACTGCCAATAAAAAAAGCCCGGGGGTATGACCCCCCGGGCTTTTTGTGTACTGCTAGGCTTTGAGGGTGAGGATCGCCCTACATCATACCGCCCATACCACCCATACCACCCATATCAGGTGCGCCACCCATTGGAGCAGCTTCATCTTTAGGCAGTTCAGCAACCATCGCTTGGGTCGTGATCATCAAGCCCGCCACTGAGCCAGCATTCTGTAATGCTGAACGGGTGACTTTAGTTGGGTCTAAAATGCCCATGGCAATCATATCGCCATACTCACTGGTGGCGGCGTTGTAACCATAGTTACCTTCACCTTCGTCCACTTTAGACAAGATCACAGATGCTTCATCGCCGGCGTTGGTGACAATCTGGCGCAGAGGCTCTTCCATCGCACGACGTGCAATGTTGATGCCTGCATCCTGATCCGGGTTGCTGCCAGCAAGGTCATTTAATGCCTTGCGTGCACGAATCAGTGCAACACCACCGCCAGGCACTACGCCTTCTTCAACTGCTGCTCGCGTTGCATGCAGAGCATCTTCAACACGCGCTTTCTTTTCTTTCATTTCCATTTCAGTCGCAGCACCGACTTTGATCACAGCAACACCACCCGCTAGCTTAGCCATGCGCTCTTGCAGCTTCTCTTTGTCGTAATCAGAAGATGACTCTTCGATTTGAGCACGAATCTGATCTACCCGTGCAGTAATCTCACCTGCTTGACCAGAACCATCAACAATAGTCGTGTTCTCTTTTGAGATATGAATACGTTTAGCTGTGCCTAGATCTTCCAAGGTCGCTTTTTCTAATGATAGGCCTACTTCTTCCGAGATGACCGTACCACCTGTCAGTATTGCAATATCTTGCAACATCGCTTTTCTGCGATCGCCAAAACCTGGCGCTTTAACTGCAGCCACTTTTACGATACCGCGGATAGTATTCACAACTAATGTCGCTAGTGCTTCACCTTCAACGTCTTCAGCAATAATGACCAGTGGACGACCTGACTTAGCTACACCCTCAAGCAGCGGCAGTAAATCACGGATGTTAGACACCTTCTTGTCATGTAACAGAATAAATGGCTCATCCATGTCGCAGGTCATGCTGTCCTGATTATTAACAAAATAAGGTGACAGGTAACCACGATCAAACTGCATGCCTTCAACGACATCAAGTTCGTTCTCCAAAGCGTTACCTTCTTCCACTGTGATCACACCCTCTTTACCGACTTTATCCATTGCTTCGGCAATGATGTCACCAACAGATGTATCCGAATTGGCGGAAATACTTCCGACTTGTGCTATCGCTGTATTGTCTGCGCATGGCTCTGACAAGGTTTTCAATTCCTCGACTGCGGTGGCCACAGCTTTATCAATACCGCGCTTTAAATCCATAGGATTCATACCTGCCGCAACGGCTTTCATACCCTCGCGGACAATTGATTGTGCCAGTACGGTTGCGGTAGTAGTGCCATCACCAGCAACATCTGAAGTTTGTGACGCCACTTCCTTAACCATTTGCGCGCCCATATTCTCGAGCTTATCTTCTAATTCAATTTCTTTTGCCACTGAGACACCATCTTTGGTGACTGTTGGCGCTCCAAAAGCTTTATCTAGAACAACATTACGACCTTTAGGTCCTAGGGTTGCTTTTACTGCGTCTGCTAAGATGTTGACTCCGGCGACCATGCGGGTCCGAGCTTCATCTCCAAAAGTAACTTGTTTTGCACTCATTTGTGTATACCTTCGTTAATATAAGTTAAAAATTCTTTGCTTTAGGCTTCGATAACAGCCATTACATCGTCTTCACGCATAACCAGCAGATCATCACCATCCACCTTCACTTCTGTGCCTGAATACTTGCCAAATAAAACTGTATCGCCAACTTTCACATCGACGGGCGTGACGTCACCATTGTCGTTTTTCTTACCATTACCTATCGCTACCACTTCACCCTTACTTGGTTTTTCCGTAGCCGAGTCGGGGATCACAATGCCACCCGGGCTAGTGCGCTCTTCTTCCATACGTTTTACGACTATGCGGTCGTGTAAAGGACGTAAATTCATGTCTTTCATCTCCTGACAATTAAAAAATAAAGCAGGTATACCAGTCCAAATTATTTATTGAAAAATATACCTAATAAAATTAATGAGTTAGTTATTTTTAGCACTCTACTAAACCGAGTGCCAATAATACGTTCCAAGCTTGATATGTCAAGACTCGCTGGCACTATTTCCACGGGTCGTCATGCTTTTTATACTCACCCTCGATAACATCTGGATCTTGCGGTTTTTGGCGACCATCGTGGCCTCGAAACCCGCTAGTTGAGACCGTCATGTTTTTCAGTAACCAGGCGATTAAAGTTCGACGCGTCAGCGGAATTAAGCACATCAAACCTAAGCTGTCGGTCAGAAATCCGGGCGTTAGGAGTAAGGCGCCTCCAATCAAGAGGGCAACACCTTCCAACATGGTCTCCGCGGGTAACTGGCCACTGGCGACTTGTCGCTGAAACTTGGCCATGGTACTGAACCCTTGCGCACGCAGCAGTGATACGCCCAATAGTGCGGTCACAATAATGAGCAATACCGTTGCGAAGGCACCTATATATCCACCAAGCTTGATAAACAGGTAAATCTCCACCAGCGGCAAACCGATGAATAGGGCCAACAGAACAGGAAATACTCGCATCTAATTTCAATCTACCTTAATGTTTACCCTCTTCTATATGGTGACTAATGATTTTTTTTCAATGTTCCGACGCAAAAGATTGGCCAGACTGGTTAATATTTTCCCGCACTTGGCAGCATGCTCAGGTGTGCTTATTGAATAATGGTGGATATGACTTATAGTTCTGCTAGCCCAGCGATGGTGGTGATGACGACACTGCCTGATCTGCAACGGGCGCGATCGTTGAGTCGCCAGCTAGTTGAGGCACGCATGATTGCTTGCGCTAATATCGTCCCTGCAGTGGAGTCAATTTATCGCTGGCAGGATGAACTAATTGAAGATCATGAGTGTCTAGTAATAATGAAAACACAACCCGATCAGTTAGACAGAGTTCGTGATTACTTGGCTAATCATCACCCTTATGATGTCCCTGAATTTATAGCACTCCCTGTGGGTGACCTCTCAGAACCCTATCTATCATGGCTAAAGCAAGAACTCTCTTAATTTGTCTACTGCTGTCACTGGGCACATCTGCGGCACTGGCAGATGGTTTATTCGGCGCGCCGACACAAACAGATTTTTTAAGTGTTGATGAAGCGTTTAAACTCAACGTCAATAGCCACGCTGCGGATGAGATTAATTTGTTCTGGGGTATTGCTGATGGCTACTACTTGTATAAAAAACGCCTGTCGGTCAAGAGTGACAATGCGGAGCTGGGTGAACTGGAACTGCCGCAGGGCAAATTAGAATATGACGAGTTCTTCGGTGATGTTGAGATTTATGAAAATAGTTTAGATCTCACTCTCCCCGTGGTAGCCGCCGAGGGTAATGTCACCTTGACCGTGGGTTACCAAGGGTGTGCTCATGCTGGGCTATGCTATCCGCCCACCACAAAAACATTTACATTCAATTTGCCTGAGCGATCGGCCAGTAGCGACAGCCCAGCACCTCAGCAGACGGAAATCGCTGACCCCCAGACTCCCGAGCAAGATCGTTTCGCGCGCCAGTTAGCTGAGCAAAAACTTGGCAGTGTGCTTGGTATTTTCCTGCTTGCAGGCTTGCTCCTTGCTTTCACACCCTGTGTATTCCCCATGATCCCTATCTTATCCAGCATCATCGCCGGACAGGGTGAACACATGACTGCGGGACGTGGCTTCAGATTATCATTGGTGTATGTGCTGGCGATGGCGTTGACCTACACGCTGGCAGGTGTCTTAGTGGGATTAACCGGGGCAAATCTACAGATCTGGTTTCAAAACCCATGGGTGATAAGTGCCTTTGCAGTGGTGTTTGTTGCCCTATCATTTTCGATGTTCGGTTTCTATGATTTGCAGATGCCGAATGCTATCCAGTCCAGACTGACTGCTATCAGTGGCAAACAACAACAGGGCTCTTATCTTGGTACGGCGATTATGGGTCTGTTGTCAGCCTTGATTGTCGGCCCCTGTGTGACCGCGCCGCTGATCGGCGCACTGATTTATATTGCCGAGACAGGTGATCCTGTCGTGGGTGGACTGGCCCTGTTTGCGCTCAGCATGGGGATGGGCGCGCCGTTACTGTTAATCGGTACCTCAGCAGGTAAATACCTGCCCAAAGCGGGTACATGGATGGAGCCAATCAAGGCGGTGTTTGGGGTGTCATTGCTGGCACTGGCGATCTGGTTTTTGGAACGCATCCTCGCGCTGCCCATCATTCTTGCCTTAGCGGGTATTTTACTCATCGGCAGCGCCATGTTTATGGGTCTATTCAGCGCCCAGCAAAAAGCCGGGGCCTGGCTGCACCTGCGTCAAACGCTAGCTTGGTTGATGTTGGTCTATGGCACACTATTGATTATCGGCGCCAGCGCGGGCGGAACGAGTTTTACCTCGCCACTGCAATTCCTGCAGTCTGGTTCAGGTGCGCACAGCGCGAAACAAACTCACTTGGAGTTTCAACCAATTCAGGGCCCGGCAGGATTACAACAGGCACTGGCTGCAGCCAGTGCTGAGTCCAAACCGGTGATGTTAGATTTTTATGCCGACTGGTGCATTGCCTGCAAAGAACTGGAAGCGTTTACGTTCACCGATCAGCAAGTGCAAACAGCGCTGCAGAACTTCGTTTTAATTCAATCAGATGTAACCGCTCACAACCAACATGATCAGGCTTTATTAGAATCCCTTGGCTTGTTTGGACCACCGGCTGTGTTATTTTTTGACCGCAATGGACAGGAAAACAAGAACTTCCGCTTGGTAGGGTTCGTCGAGGCCGAACAATTTCACGCCCATGTGGAGCGTTTCAAGCAAACCGGTCTGAACTAAGCTGGAGGTCAGTAGGATCAGTTCAACTATGGTTAAAATCGCCTAAATTCCGCAAAATTGCTGATAATTTCTTCTATCTTGCTCATAACTCGCTTTTATAGCACAATACCCGCAACTTTTTGTTTAGGCTTGGTACATAGCTACGTAGGTTGCGCTGGCGAAGTATTCACTTAAACAACTTTATTAAGCACATCTTGCGCGCCGTAGTACCCAGCAAGACGAATCAGAATTATTATTTATGAGCAAGATATTGTTACTCAACGGGCCTAATCTTAACCTTCTGGGCAGCCGTGAACCCGAGGTTTATGGCTCAGACAGCCTGGCTGATATCGTGCAGGAGGTCAGTCAGCACGCGGCCCAACTCGGCCACAGTCTGGATCACGTTCAAACCAATGCCGAACATGTTTTAATCGAGCATATTCACGCCGCTAAAGTGAATGACACAGCCTTCATCATCATTAATCCCGGTGCCTTTACCCATACGAGTATTGCTTTACGGGATGCTTTTTTAGGGGTCGCCATACCCTTCATTGAGATCCATATTTCGAATGTATTTGCGCGCGAAGATTTTCGTCAGCTGTCGTACTTGTCGGATATCGCGGTTGGCGTCATCAGCGGCATGGGTAAGCACGGTTACTGTCTGGCTTTAGAGGCTGCCCACCAACAGATCACTTCACACTAAAGACTTAAATCATCATGGATATTCGTAAGATTAAAAAACTCATCGAGTTGCTTGAGGAATCAGGCATTGCAGAAATTGAGATCGCCGAGGGCGAAGAGTCGGTCAGAATCACGCGTGAGATAAAAAACACGGTCGCCGCACCCATGCAGTATGCGGCCGCACCCATGCCTGCACCTACATCTGCCGCTGCCCCCGCGCCTGCAGCCAGCGAGGAGAGTGAGGCTGTCGCCACTGGCCATCAAGTGAAATCACCTATGGTAGGCACCTTCTATGAGGCTGCTTCACCCGGAGCCACACCGTTCACAGAAATCGGCAAGCAAGTCAAAGTGGGCGATACCCTATGCATTATTGAAGCGATGAAAATGCTTAATCAGATAGAGTGTGATAAGTCCGGTGTTGTCAAAGCCGTGCTGGTTGAAAATGGTCAACCAGTTGAATTTGATCAACCATTATTCGTTATTGAATAGTCGCCATCAAAAATAATAATCAATGTTTACCCAGAGTATATGCCGGTGTGCATAGCTCGCACTTGAAGACATAAAATCATGTTAGAAAAAGTTGTCATTGCAAACCGCGGCGAGATCGCTCTCAGAATTTTACGCGCTTGTCGCGAACTGGATATCAAAACTGTAGCCGTACACTCCACTGTTGATCGCGACCTCAAACACGTCAAACTGGCAGACGAATCTGTCTGTATAGGCCCACCTACTTCAACTGAAAGTTACCTGAATATCCCCGCGATTATTAGTGCGGCCGAGGTCACTGATGCCAGCGCTATACATCCTGGCTATGGATTTTTATCTGAAAATGCTGATTTTGCTGAGCGCGTGGAATCCAGTGGCTTCATATTCATCGGTCCTACAGCTGAGACCATACGACGTATGGGTGACAAGATTGCAGCTAAGCAGGCCATGCAGGAAGCGGGCGTTCCCTGCGTACCCGGGTCGGCCGAACCACTCACCACGAATACCAGCAACAACGCTAAATTAGCAAATCAAATTGGCTACCCGGTCATTGTCAAAGCTGCTGGCGGCGGTGGTGGTCGCGGTATGCGCATCATTCGCGGTGACGAAGAACTGCAGGACGCGATCGACCTAACACGAGCAGAGGCTGCTAATGCCTTCAACAATGACACGCTCTATATGGAGAAGTTTTTAGAGACTCCACGCCACATCGAAATCCAAGTGTTAGCCGATTCATATGGGAATGCTATTTTCTTAGGTGAGCGCGATTGTTCAATGCAACGTCGTCATCAGAAAGTCATTGAGGAAGCACCGGCACCGGGATTAACCGAACAACAACGGCATGACATCGGTACGCGCTGTACCGATGCCTGTAAGCACATCGGTTATCGTGGCGCTGGCACCTTTGAATTTCTATTTGAAAATGATGAGTTTTATTTTATTGAGATGAATACGCGTGTTCAAGTTGAGCATCCAGTCACAGAATTAATTACTGGTATCGATATTGTTAAACAGCAATTATCAATCGCCGCCGGTGAGCCACTGTCAATTAGTCAGGACGATATCAAAATCAGCGGTCATGCTGTTGAATGCCGACTCAATGCAGAAGACTCAGATACCTTTATTCCCAGTCCGGGCAAGATTGAGCGTTTTCATAGTTCAGGGGGCCTTGGTGTGCGTGTTGATTCACATATCTACAGCGGTTACAGCGTTCCACCTCACTACGACTCCATGATCGGTAAGCTCATCACTCATGGCGATGATCGGGTCACTGCTATCAAACGCATGCAAGGTGCATTACAGGAAATGGTGATTGATGGCATTAATACGAATATCCCGTTACAGTTACGCCTGATGAATGATGCAGAATTCATCAAAGGCGGCATAGATATTCACTATCTGGAACGATTGCTAGCGGCTCAGAAAGCTTAGTCAGCATGTGGCAAATGCGCTTCCACACCAATGCCTCGGCAATTGAGCGCATGGAACAAATATTGATGAACTGCGGTGCAGTGAGCATCTCTTTTAGTGACGCGGCCGATGAGCCAATTCTGGAACCCCCCATCGGTGATCACCCAATCTGGTCGAGTTTGATCGTGCAGGTACATTTTACTGAGCAGGAAGCCTATGCACTCGCGGCTAAGGCACTTCAGCATGAAACCGAAATACATTCGCACATTGAACTGGCACAAATTAGTGAGCACGGCTGGCAAGAAAAATTTCAGCAACAATTCTCGCCTATGCAATTCGGTGATTTGTGGATATACCCCTCTTGGCAAGACAATCCTGCCTGCGGCGGGCCGAGTGTGCAGCTAGATCCCGGGCTGGCTTTTGGTACCGGCCAGCATGCCACCACCCATCTATGTTTAGCGGCACTGAGCAACATGCAGCTCAGCGGCAAGCATGTGATCGACTATGGTTGCGGAAGTGGTATTCTAGCCTTGGCTGCTCAGCAACTAGGGGCGCAACATGTTCACGCGGTTGATATCGACCCACAAGCTATCATGGCCAGTAAGGACAATGTCAGACGCAATCACTTATCCATGCAGGCATTCACTATTGGTGCGCCAGAAATATTGAACGACCTTAAAGCCGAACTGCTCGTGGCGAATATACTCGCGGCTCCCCTATTAACACTACGCGAGACGTTTATGCGCCATCTCACAGCTGATAGCACCTTATTACTATCTGGTATTTTATGCGCGCAGAGTGACACAGTAGCCCAACATTACAGCCAATACTTCAATTGTCTGGATGTGACTAACAGGGATGGCTGGTCAGCATTAACCTTGACACTTAAATAGCGCGCTAGCCGACAACGTCTGTGCTCGGCGCAGCCATCAATGGTATAGTGTCGACCCGCGAAATATTCACTTGTAGCTATGCACATTGGTCCGCATACACTGAAAAATAATTGTTTTGTCGCGCCGATGGCTGGCGTGTCAGATCACATCTACCGCCAGCTTTGCAGAACCTGGGGCGCAGGTTATTGCGTGACTGAAATGATCAGTGCCAATGAGGAGCTCTGGCACAGCAAAAAATCATCAACTCGCCGTATCCATTTGAGTGAACCCAGTCCCCGAGCTGTCCAAATCGTAGGATCAGATCCTGCTCAACTTGCTAAAGCAGCGCAATTTAATGTCGCCAGTGGTGCTGACATTATCGATATCAATATGGGATGCCCCGCCAAGAAAGTCTGTAAAGTGCTGGCCGGTTCAGCCCTACTTGGTGACGAAGATTTGGTTAAAAGAATTCTTGACGCAGTCGTCGCGGCTGTCGATGTTCCTGTGACTTTAAAAATCCGCACCGGTACAGATAGCAATAATCGTAATGGTGTAAGGATCGCAAAAATTGCTGAAAACAGCGGCATCCAAATGTTGACTGTTCATGGCAGAACGCGGGCCTGTCGTTTTAAAGGCGAGGCGGAGTACCAAACAATCAGAGCCATAAAGCAAGCTGTCAATATCCCAGTGGTTGCAAACGGTGATATTAATTCACCGCAGAAAGCAAAAAATGTCTTGGCAATTACTGGTGCAGATGCGATTATGATAGGACGCGCGGCACAAGGTCGGCCGTGGCTTTATCGCGAAATCGACCACTATCTAAAATTCAATACAATAATACAACCTCCGTCTTTAACGGACGTGCGTAATGTCATATTGACTCACTTACAAGAATTGTATTCTTTATATGGTAAGCAAGCGGGTGTTCGTATCGCCCGTAAGCATATAGGTTGGTACTACCACAACTTGCCCCAGATAGAACAATTCAAGCATAGAGTGTTGACTCTTGATGACGCCATCACACAGTTCAATATGGTTCGCACACACTTGCAAGATGCAGAAATAATAATGGAGAACGTTGCATGACAAGCCCTGTTACAAACCTGAATGTATCCGAGTTACACCCAGTGACTCCCACCCAAACATTAAGAGAGTCTGTCGCTGATTCTTTGCGGAGCTATTTTGGTCAGCTGGATGGCCATACGCCTGATGATTTATATCGCATGGTGGTCGAAGAAGTAGAAAAACCACTGCTAGAATCGGTCATGAATTATTGTGGTGGTAACCAGACTAAAGCAGCTAAGTGTCTTGGTCTCAATCGCGGTACACTCAGAAAAAAGCTCAAGCATTTCGACATACGCTAATTGTTCGACATGTCTAACCCATCATCACCGCGCCCGATCAAGCGCGCCCTGATTAGTGTTTCAGACAAAACCGGCATTGCACATCTAGCTCAACAGCTTGCCAATGCCGGTGTTCACATCCTCTCTACCGGCGGCACTGCCACCTTGCTAAAGTCGGCAGGCATTGCCGTAACCGATGTCCGTGAACATACTCAGTTCCCGGAAATTATGGCTGGCCGGGTGAAAACACTGCATCCAAAAATACATGGTGGCATACTCGCTCGTGCTGAGATTGATGATGCAGTTATGCAGCAACATGACATTGCTGCCATCGACTTAGTAATTGTCAATTTGTATCCCTTCGCGGCCACCCTAACACGAGCAGATTGCACGCTCGATTTAGCCATTGAAAATATCGATATTGGCGGCCCGGCCATGGTGCGCGCTGCGGCCAAAAATCATAGTCGCGTTGGAGTTATAGTCGATCCTGAGGATTACGCCGATATTATGCGCGAGCTGGAAGCAAACGAGTTCAGTCTGAAGGCCTCAACACGCTTTGAGTTAGCGCGCAAAGCATTCAGTCATACCGCCGAGTATGATGGCATGATTGCCAACTATTTTGGTGTGCAGAACACGCCTGAGTATCCAGACCACTTGCATTTGAGCTACACCAAACGGCAGGCACTACGTTATGGAGAAAACCCACACCAGACTGCGAGTTTCTATGCCGAGGTGGGGGCTGCAGACAGCAGTATTGCCAGCGCCAGATTAATCCAGGGCAAGGAATTGTCGTTCAATAATATCGCCGATAGTGATGCTGCCTTGCAATGTGTGAAACAATTTAGCTCACCCGCTTGTGTCATTGTTAAACATGCAAACCCCTGCGGTGTCGCCACGGGTGACACTATCGGCGGTGCTTATCAAAGAGCTTATCAGACCGATCCAACCTCGGCGTTTGGTGGCATTATTGCATTTAACCAAACGCTAGATGCGGATACTGCCGCAGATATTGTTAAGCAACAATTTGTCGAAGTCATTCTTGCGCCCGGCATCGAGGCTGACGCACAAGCCATTCTCAGTAACAAACCTAATACACGCGTTCTAAATTATGCTCATACTCGATCCGGACTGACGGGCTTTGATACTCGCCGCGTGTCGGGAGGCCTGTTAGTACAACAGCATGATGATGCGCTGCTAACCGCCGATGATCTAAAAATCGTCAGTCACAGACCAGCAAGCAGTGATGAGGTTCGGGATTGTTTATTTGCTTGGAAAATAGCCAAGTTTGTTAAGTCAAACGCGATCGTGTACGCGCGTGACGAGCAATCTATTGGTATTGGTGCTGGCCAGATGAGTCGTATCTATTCAGCAAAAATCGCTGGCATTAAAGCCCAAGATGAAAATCTCACCGTGGCCGGATCAGTCATGGCATCGGATGCGTTCTTTCCGTTTCGTGATGCCATAGACACAGCGCACCAGACCGGCATCAGCTGCATTATTCAGCCTGGTGGTTCACGCAATGATAGTGAAATTATAGCTGCAGCCGATGAGCATGGCATGGCCATGCTATTCACTGGACAGCGACATTTTCGCCATTAAACTCTCGCTTATACTATCTGCAACTACTCCACTCGGACCGTGATTGGCTCAGACAATACGGGCTTATCATGCGGTACATGCGCATAGTTGCCTAATAATAACTGCAAGCTGTAGGTGCCTGGGGCCAGCTCAATGACTGCTTCAGTCTGACCGCCGCCAAAATGTTTTATTTGCTCAGTTGCAGGCAGTGACTTACTCATATCGATATCATTAATATCCATGTTGATTAATAAATGATGATGACCCGTATGTTCACGCATTGTTCCAGCAGGCGCCACACCCATGCCTTTGAGACCGAACTTAACGCTGAACGCCTGTCCCACAATGGCACCATCTTGCGGACTAATAAAATATACTTGAGCATTGTCAGTGGCTGCCAAATAGTCATCCGCAGCTACGCTCAAACCTAGACACAGTTGCATGCTCATTACCAATAGCAAGCGTTTCATCATGTTCAACTCCTTGTTAGTTTTTGTTTTATCTTCACATCAAGCTAGGCGCTTGTTGTTGAGAGTGCTATGTTAAATCAAATCCAGCTAATAGTTGACTTCTGCTCTGACCACCGAAAATGACTAACCTTTCACTCGCGCTACAGATAGGACAAATAATGTTCCCAATGGTTTTCATTATCGGGATTGGTTACTTTGTGGGCACCAAAACATCGCCTTCACTGGGCAGTATGAATGAAATTAATTTAAATATTTTTATCCCTGCCTTAGTTTTTAGCTCGCTAGTTGAACAACAATTTGATTTTAACCAATACGCAATTCTGGCCATTGCCGGCGTGCTCCTAATTATCGCCACCGCGCTCTTAGCCATAATATGCGCGCGCCTCGTGAGTACTGAATATAACACTGTAGCGCCTACTATGATGTTTCATAATGCGGGCAATATTGGACTCCCATTGATGACGCTGGCGCTAGGAAGTGAAGGCCTAGCGGCAGCCGTAATTTTATTTTTGATTGGTAATATGCTCCACTTTGGCTTGGGCACATACATGCTTGATCACAAGGCCAGATGGACACGCAGCCTCAGTTCGCCGGCAATCATTGCTGCCCTGCTCGCCCTGAGTTTGCAATCGCAAGCGATTGGGGTTGCTGATTTTGTGCTGCTGCCAGTCCAAATGCTAGGCAATATTGCCGTACCACTGATGTTATTCGCATTGGGGATTCAACTTGCCAAAGCTAATTTCGATTTCTGGCAGCTCGGTTTAAGCATAGGTTTAATGTCCCCCATAATTGGCGTCAGTCTGAGTGTGCTCCTCGCCCTCATCCTGCCACTAGATAATATTCAAACTGCGGCCTTGGTGTTGTTTGGCGCGCTGCCGCCGGCCGTGATGAACTTTTTGTTTGCACAACGTTATTGCCAAGAACCAAGTAAAGTCTCAGCCATCGTCATGCTGGGCAATATCCTTGCGCTATTTACCTTACCGCTGGCTTTGTTATATGTGTTGCCTAACTACACTTAAAGGAGATGCTTGAGTGAGCGTCGACCTTTAAAATCAGATAATATTCGACTATGAAAAAAGTACTCGTTATCGGCTCCGGAGGGCGCGAGCATGCGCTGGCCTGGAAATTAATCCAATCTCCTCAGGTGGAGCAGGTCTATGTTGCGCCTGGCAACGCAGGCACTCAATTAGAAGCCAATGTCGACAATATTGATATTGCCAGCGATGACCTCCAAGCGCTGCTTGAATTTGCCCAACAATACGCGATCGATCTGACCCTGGTGGGTCCAGAGGCACCGCTTGTTGCTGGTATCGTCGATGCTTTTAAACAGGCAGATATGCTCATATTTGGCCCACAACAATATAACGCTCAGTTGGAAGGATCGAAGGCCTTCGCCAAACACTTCATGCAGTCATTCAAGATCCCCACGGCAGAATTTCGTGAATTCACCGAACCTCAAGCTGCGCTCACTTATTTGCGCAGCCGATCACTGCCAATTGTGATTAAAGCCGATGGTCTTGCTGCTGGCAAGGGGGTAGTGATTGCACACTCGGCGGATGAGGCCGAGCGCGCGGTATTAACTATGCTGAGTGGTGACGCGCATGGTGACGCTGGCAAGAAAATAGTGATTGAAGAATTCATCCAAGGTCAAGAAGTCAGTTTCATCTGCGTAGTCGATCACAATACTGTAATTCCACTGGCCAGTTCTCAAGATCATAAGGCCAGAGATGACGCCGATAAAGGACCTAACACCGGAGGTATGGGTGCATATTCACCCTCGCCTTTAGTCGATCAGGCGATGCATGAAAAAATCATGACACAAGTGATTTTGCCCACTGTGCAGGGTTTCATCGTGAGTGGACATCCTTATCAAGGTTTCCTCTATGCCGGCATTATGATTACCCCAGAGGGTGTCCCTAAGGTGCTGGAATTTAACTGCCGACTGGGTGATCCTGAAACACAGCCAATTATGCTGCGTCTTCAAAGTGACCTGGCAGAGCTGTGTTGGGATGTTGCCCGCAATCAATTGACCTCTAGACATTTACGCTGGAGTGAACAAAGCGCACTGGGTGTTGTGCTGGCCTCAGGCGGTTACCCTTATAATTATGGTAAGGGTGATACTATTAATGGACTTGATCAGGCCTGCCCGGCACACGCAAAAGTATTTCATGCCGGTACCGTGCAAGCCGGTGAGGAGGTGAAAACGTCTGGTGGTCGTGTGTTATGTGTCACCGCGCTGGGCGACGATGTTAAGCAGGCGCAACAACGTGCTTATCAAGAAGTGCGCAAAATTAGCTGGAACAAGATGTTTTACCGCAATGATATCGGGTACCGCGCAATCAGCGATTAACGCTTCATCGCATCAAAGAATTCAACATTATTCTTGCTTGATTGCATACGCCCTAACATGAATTCCATAGCCTCTATCTCATCCATGGAGTGCAAGAATTTTCGCAGAATCCACATTTTTGAGAGCACCTCAGGTTCGATCAATAGTTCCTCTCGACGGGTACCTGAGCGATTGATATTGAGCGCCGGGTAAATACGCTTCTCCGCCACGCGACGGTCTAAATGTATTTCCATATTACCGGTACCCTTGAATTCCTCATAGATAACCTCATCCATCTTCGAGCCCGTATCGATTAACGCAGTAGCCAGAATAGTCAGGCTGCCACCCTCTTCAATATTACGCGCTGCCCCGAAGAAACGCTTAGGACGGTTCAGTGCATTCGCTTCAACACCACCAGACAATACTTTGCCCGAGGACGGCGCGACGGTGTTGTATGCCCGCGCCAGGCGGGTAATAGAATCGAGCAATATCACTACATCACGTTTGTGTTCGACTAGACGTTTGGCTTTTTCAATAACCATTTCCGCCACCTGCACATGCCGACTGGCCGGCTCATCGAAAGTACTCGAGACCACCTCGCCTTGTACCATGCGCTCCATTTCAGTGACTTCTTCAGGCCGCTCGTCGATGAGCAACACGATTAGATAACAATCCGGATTATTGGCCGTAATACTCTGCGCAATATTCTGGATCATGATTGTTTTCCCTGCCTTGGGCGGTGAAACAACCAGTCCTCGCTGACCTTTACCTATCGGCGAGACCACATCAATAATACGCGCAGTGATATCCTCGGTACTGCCATTACCGCGCTCAAGTCTGAGCAAATCGTCCGCATGCAGTGGCGTCAAGTTTTCAAATAAAACTTTAGTCTTTGCATTTTCAGGGGTGTCGAAGTTGATCTTATCAACTTTGAGCATAGCGAAATAACGCTCACTGTCCTTGGGGGGACGTATTTTACCGGCAATGGAATCACCTGTGCGGAGTCCAAATCGACGGATCTGACTGGGTGAAACGTAAATATCATCAGGACCGGCAAGGTAGGAACAGTCTGCTGATCGCAGAAAGCCGAATCCGTCTTGCAATATTTCTAACACGCCATCACCAAAAATATCTTCACCACTTTTTGCATGTGCTTTTAGGATGGCAAAAATGATGTCTTGTTTGCGCATGCGGGCAATATTGTCTAGGCCCATCGTGCCAGCGAGTTCGACCAGTTCGGCAGCAGATTTTTTCTTTAATTCTGTGAGGTTCATAAGGTTTTTCAAGTAGGGGAGTTAGGTATATTTGAATAGTGTGGGCCGCAGGATGCGACGTGTAAGAGGTTTAATAGGGTATATTTCTTGCCTGGTATTATGACCGATTCTCTGCAGTTAGAAGATCTGGGACTGAGATTTTTTTGGTGTTGGATGCTGATCGGACGGGCAAGGCACTGTTTGAGCAGTGATAGCGTTAAGTTAGCACTAAATTTTTCTAGCGTCTAGCCCAAAAAACTATTAATAACTCAATATAGAGTATAAAGAACCCTGCTTGGCGCCGGATATTTGTGCGCGCGCCAATGTGCGCCTGAAATCAGCTAGATACTCTGATCAATAAACGCTGTGAGCTGTGATTTTGATAAGGCGCCCACTTTAGTGGCATGCACATCGCCTGCTTTGAAGATCATTAAAGTCGGAATTCCGCGGATACCAAATTTTGGTGGCGTCTCGGGGTTATCATCAATGTTAAGCTTTTTGATTTTTAATCTGCCTTCGTACTCGTCGACAATTTCGTCAAGTATGGGAGCTATCATCTTGCATGGCCCACACCATTCTGCCCAATAATCAACTAACACGGCTTGATCACTTTGCAAGACTTCTTCATCAAAAGTCGCATCCGTTATGTGTGTGATCTTTTCACTCACAATGTATCTCCATAGGTCTAGTTCGAGAATAATATACACTGATATGTTAGCAAAAAATAGCCACCAACGTACAAGGCAGCAAGAGCTAAAACTGATCAGCTTGGTTATACTATATCTATGAATGAAGAACCTAGAGTATGTATTTTAGGCGGCAGTGGGTTTGTCGGCACACAACTATGCTTACGCTTGCTCAAAAGTGGTGCGCAGGTCAAACTTTTGACTCGTGCTACCGAGCGTTGTGCCCATTTAGCCACCCTTGAAGGTATGCAGATAAAGTCTATCACTGACTACAGTTACGCATGCCTCAGGCAAGAGTTGCAAGACTGTGATGTCCTCATCAATCTGATAGGCATTTTGAATGAGAAGGGGAATGATGGCGCTCAGTTCCATGCAGTGCATGTCGGCATCACGCGAGATGCGCTAACAGCCTGTCAAGATACTGGTGTCAAACGGCTCTTACAAATGAGCGCATTAAACGCTGATCGCCACGGTCCTAGTCACTACTTACGGAGCAAGGGAGAGGCCGAGGACTATCTTCTCAATAATGCACCTAATGATATCGCCATCACTATATTTCAACCTTCGGTGATATTTGGCAGCAACGATAGTTTCCTCAACCGTTTTGCTCAATTACTCAAATTCATTCCTTTTGTTTTCCCGCTGGCCTGTGCGCATGCTAAATTTGCACCGGTCTATGTGGATGATGTCGTCGATGCAATGGTGGACAGCTTGCATGACCCGGCCAGCCATGGTCAAAAGTACCCTTTGTGTGGCCCCAACACCTACACCCTCAAGGAGCTTGTCGAATACACTTCCGAGGTGAGTGGACATCACTGCAAGGTCATCGCACTACCTCCATTGTTATCACAATTACAGGCGCACGTATTCGAGTATATTCCTGGCAAACCACTGTCAGTGGATAACTATAATTCTCTCAAAGTCGACAGCGTTTGCGCCCACACAACCCCATGCAAAACTGCACTAGAAGACATAGCACCCAGCTACCTGTCTAAGCAATAAAACACCGTCAACACGTGTACAATGCGAGGCTGAATTTAGTTATTAGCTGAACAGTTATGCAAGTCTATTTGGTCGGTGGCGCAGTTCGAGACACATTACTAGGCCTGCCTTATCATGAACGTGACTGGGTAGTAGTAGGCGCACGCCCGCAACAATTGCTTGATCAAGGCTACCGTCAGGTCGGCAATGATTTTCCAGTATTCCTGCATCCTCAAAGTCAGGAAGAATATGCACTGGCCAGAACTGAGAGAAAATCAGGCAAGGGCTATCATGGTTTTAGCGTGCACAGTGATCCCAATGTAACCCTGGAAGAGGATTTAATGTGGCGCGATCTGACAATCAATGCCATTGCTCAGGATGCTGCTGGTCAACTTATAGATCCGTTTAATGGCCAGGCAGACCTCGCACAGCGGCGGTTACGCCATATCTCGCCCGCTTTTGTCGAAGATCCACTCAGAGTATTGCGCGTGGCTCGCTTTGCTGCACGCTTTCATGCGCTCGGCTTCAGAATCGCGCCAGAAACTGAGGCACTTATGTCCCAACTCAGCGCTACCGACGAACTGAATCATTTATCACACGAGCGCATCTGGAAAGAAACTGAGGCTGCACTGAGCACTGATCATCCTGAGGTGTATTTTCAGATTCTTGCAGCGGTCGGCGCGCTGGCCACGGTCGCGCCACCCTTAGCGCATAAAAAATTGCCAGAGGATCTCGCCAAGCTGAGCTCAATCAGCAATCCAAAAACACGCTATATCGCACTGTGTTTATTATTCTGTGGCAGCCACCACAATGTCGATCTCAAGCAATTAAATGATCTCCAAGAGCACTTTTTTGCAGGTGGCGATTTACGTTCACACTGCAGCCTTATTGCGCGCCATCAGTTACTGTCATTTGATATCACTCAGCACAATGCAGACAGTCTGTATGTATTGATTACTCAGCTGGATGCGTTGAGACGGCCGCACCGTTTTCAAGAATTATTACAGCATACGGCTGCGCTGCAGATCATATCTGGTATAGACATTGAGACTTCAATGCGCCGCTTAGAGCATATTGTGCATACACTTGGCGCCATCAAACTCAGCCCTGAACAACTGAACACACTCCACGGTCAAGCCATCGGGGCAGCATTACAGCAGCTTAGACTAGACACAATCAGGCAGGTCATTAGTTGACGGATTTACACGATTAATAGCAGGCAGCCACCCAAGACCAGTCGGTATATCACAAAAGGGACTAAGCCTATGTGGTCGACTAGCTTGACGAAAATCTTTATGCACGCATAAGCGACCATACCTGAGATAAAAAACACACCTATCATCGCGCTCCAATCGAGTTGGCTGTGGCTGAACGATAACTGCATGGATTTATACACGATGGCGGCTAATATCGTGGGGATCGATAATAAAAATGAAAACCGCGCTGCCGCGGCCTTATTACACCCGAGCATGAGTGCGGCCGTCATGGTGACACCCGCACGCGAGGCACCAGGCACTAAAGCAAAAATCTGCGCGCAGCCAATCAATAATGCCGCACCATAACTGAGGGCATACTCGTCACGCTGGCAGTGCGCCGTTCGGTCTGCATACAGCAAGAAGATGGCGAAGAGCATAGTAGAGATCGCAATCACAGTGTGATCACGCAAATAGAGTTCGATCAAATCAGCCAACCACACACCCGCCAGCATTATTGGCAAAGTCGCCAGCATAATAGATGCTAGCAAATGTTTATCCGCCTGATTGTGCGAACTGGCCGGAGCACCGACTGACTGTAACATCGATCTTAT
>MDTB01213227.1_pt1 | contig 38597 bp, 45 predicted proteins | sample 811161 | NCBI WGS metagenome assembly MDTB01 (sample SAMN05326650, study PRJNA326480) | marine metagenome | isolation source: seawater | place: Mediterranean Sea | collected 2009 | reverse complement strand
TATGGGTATATCCTAAATTCTCAGTGCCAATTTTTGGTGGCGTAAATGAACCATTCTTAGGTATAGATCACTTAAGATTTGGAATGATTGGAGCACCGATCTGTTTAATCACGATGGTTGTAGTTAGTTTAATGACTAAAGAACCAGACGCGGCTACTCAGAGAATGGTAGATGACACTAGAATACCTACAGGTAAAGCTATCTTAGGTAAACAACACTAGTAATAACTTATAAAAATTAAAAGGGGCGATTTTTTCGTCCCTTTTTTTTTACCTGAATCATGATATCTTAAAAATATGATATCTACTTGGATAATAGTTTTAGATTACATTCTTGGAATGATAATGTGGACCTTAATAGGCAGAGCATTTATGAATATATTTCAAAGAGAAGACTCTTCATTTTTTTTTATGAGAGTATTTGTTAAATATACAAATCCTATTATTAATTTATTTAAATTTATCACACCGAGTTTTCTTTTTGGGCCTTTTATAGCCTTGTATGTTGCTTGGTTTTTTTATCTTTTTAGATTCTACGCTATGCCTTATTTGTTGGGTTATGACGTGTGGGGAATGCTCGCTTTTCCATTGGAAAGTGATTTTTCAAGACAACTTTATCAAATATTTAAATAAATTTTTTTTTTTTGACATATTTAACTATTAAAATATAAAAGAACTATGCCATCTAATATAAAAATTTCTCCATCTATATTATCAGCTGATTTTAGTAAACTTGGGCAAGAGGTTATATCTTTAGAAAAAGCAGGGGCAGATTATATTCATATAGATGTTATGGATGGTCACTTTGTTCCAAACCTTACAATTGGCCCAGATGTTATAAAAAAATTAAGACCATTAACAAAAAAAATATTTGATGTTCATCTTATGATTTCTCCAGTAGATAAATTTATAAAAGATTTTGCTAATGCTGGTGCTGATATAATAACTTTTCATCCTGAAGCGACTTCAGATATTAATAAAACAATAGGTCTAATTAAAAAAGAAGGAAAAAAAGTAGGAATTTCATTAAAACCTAATTCAAAAATAGAATTAATCGAAAAATATTTAAAAGACTTAGATTTAATTTTAATAATGAGTGTAGAGCCGGGATTTGGTGGACAGAAATTTATGCCCAAAGTTTTAGATAAAACAAAAAAAATATATGAGATAATAAAGAATAAAAATTTAAATATAGATATAGAAATAGATGGCGGTATTAATTTTGATAACTGCAAAAAAGCAAAAGAGGCAGGAGCCAACATTCTTGTTTCCGGATCTACTATATTTAAAGAAAATAATGGTGACTTAGAAAAAAATATAGGAATACTAAGATCAAACTAATAGATGCTTGATTTAAAAAGTATTTACTTCTACTTTTTAGCAATTCAAATAAGCACAATTAAGTTTTTAAAAAAAATATACTTTACAACAAAATTTTACAACAACTCTTTAAGATCTATTATTCCAAAACAGTTTTACTTTAATCCAAACTCTTTTTTACTCTCTTCATTTACTGGACATGAAAACTTTTCTTTTGATATATCTAATAGAGAACCAGAAAAATTTTGGATAAATGATACACACTCACAAGATAATGAAAATTTACATAATTTTTTATGGTTAAACCTTATTGACAGAAAGAATGATGGATCCTCTTTAAGAAGAATTATTAGTTTATGGATAGTTAACAATAATAATTATAAACCAGATGTTTGGAAAAGCTCCATTTTAAGTATGCGAATAATTAGCTGGATAATCAATTCAGATATTATTTTAAGTGGAAAAAATTTCTCTTTTAAAAAGGAATTTATGGAATCAATTATTAAGCAAACAAATCATTTAAAAAAAAATTTTAAATTTGAAACAGAAGAATTAAAAAAAATAGAAAATCTAACTGCAATTTTATTATCAGGTTTAGTTTTTAGAGAATATAAGGAAAATTTTGACTTTGCCAATAAAGAATTAAAAAAGTTAGTATCAAACTTTTTTGATGATAACGGTTTTCCATTAACAAGAAATTCCAATGATTTAATATTATTTTCAAAATATTTTATTATCATTAAAGAATGTATCAAAGATGCTCAATATTATATTCCTGATTTCTTAGAAGAAATTATTGAAAAAAACATAAATTGTATAAAGACGATAACAACTTCAAATTACAAAATGCCACTATTTAATGGTGCTACAGAAATAAATTTAGAAAATTATTATAATTATTTGTTGAATTTGAATTTTAAGATAAAAAAATTAAAAGAAAATATTGGAGGTATTCAAATTTTAAAAAATAAGAAAGACTTAGTTTATTTTGATACAGGTCAACCCCCTCAAAAAAATTATTCATATAATTATCAATGTGGACCTCTTTCTTTTGAATATTATAGTGACGGTGAAAAAATTATTTCTAATTGTGGATACGGATCAGGAATCTCTCGAAAGGCAGCTTTACTTAGCAGATTAACTTCTGCTCAATCATCTTTATGCATTAATGATACATCTGTTATAAAATTTGAAAGAAGCAAACTTTTGAATAAAGTGTTTGGTAATTCATTAAAAGGTAATTTTAGGGTTAACAGTATAAATATTTTTAACAACGATTTTGAAGTAAGTGTGAAAGCATCTCATAATGCTTATTTAAAAAATTTCGGCTATATTCATGAAAGAAAAGTAAAATTAAATAAAGAAAATAATTCTTTAAGTGGAACTGATAGATTGGTTAAAAAGAAAGATGGTGTTCATCAAAAATTTGCCATAAGGTTCCATTTGTATCCTGGTATTAGTGCTGTTCAAACTATGGGTGGTGAAAATGTTCTCATACATGTAAATAAAAATAAATCTTTAGTTTTTTCATCTAATGCAGATGCATTGACTATAGAAAAAAGTATATTTTTAGGAGGAAATAAAATATTAAATAACCTTTGCATTACTATTTCAGGAATATTAATGAATAAAGATAAAGAAATTAATTGGGAAATTAAAAAAAATATCTAAAATGTTTCAAAAGATAAAAAATGCTCTTATCTCTGTTTCAGACAAAGAAAAATTGCCTGGACTTCTCAAAGTATTAAAAAAACACAATATTAAAATAATTAGCTCCGGAGGAACGTATAGAACGATTAAAAATCTTGGATATCATTGCATTGAAGTATCAAAGTATACAGGTTTTAAAGAAATGTTAGACGGTAGAATAAAGACGCTTCATCCAAAAATTCATGCCGGGATTTTACACGATAGATCTAATAAAATTCATGCCAATGAGATGAAGGGACAAAACTTTCCATCAATTGATTTAATTGTGGTTAACTTTTATCCTTTCCAAAAAGTTGTAACTAGTTCAAAAAATTCCAAAAAAATAGTTGAAAATATCGATATTGGTGGACCAACTATGGTTCGGTCAGCAGCTAAAAATTATAAAAATGTTTTGATAGTTACAAGTAAGAACGATTATGCAGATTTAATAAATGAAATTGAAAAAAATAAAGGTAAATCATCTTTAAAATTTAGAGAACTAATGTCTTCAAAAGCTTTTGGTTTAACAGCATACTATGACTCGATGATTGCTCATTGGTTTAACAGGAAATTAAACATACAATTTCCGGAAAGAAAGACGATCTTTGGAAAAAAACTACACAAGTTAAGATACGGAGAAAACCCTCATCAAGAAAGTTCATTATATGTTAATGATTTCAATGATCAAAGTATTGGTTTTGAACAATTAAATGGTAAAAAACTAAGTTTCAATAACTATAACGATATGTTCGCCGCTCTTGAAATATTAGACTCAATAAAAAAAAATGCTGCCACAGTAATAATAAAACATGCTAATCCTTGCGGTGTAGCAAAAAATAGGTTTCCCCTAATTTCTTTTAAAAACGCTTTTGCTTGTGATCCTATTAGTGCTTTTGGTGGTGTTGTAGCTTGTAATTTCAAAATAGAAAAAAAAATTGCTGAAGAAATAAGTAAAAATTTTATCGAGGTTTTAATGGCGAAAAGCTTTGATAAAAATGCTCTAATTATTTTAAAAAAGAAAAAAAATTTAAGAATTATTGACATATCTAAATTCAAAACTAAAAATATTACATCCATTAAAAGTTTTGAGAGATCTTTCTTGATTCAAAGCAAGAATAAAAAAGTTTTAGACACAAAAAAACTAAAATATGTAACCAAAATTAAACCAACCAAAAAAGAAATTTTGGAAATAGAATTTGCATTCAACATATGTAAACATGTTAAATCTAATGCAATAGTTTTAACAAATAATTTTTCAACTATTGGTATCGGCGGAGGTCAACCAAGTCGCTTAGATAGTTGTAAGATAGCATCACAAAAAGCCAAAAAATTTCAACCTAAAAAAATTAAAAACTCTATAGCTGCGTCTGATGCTTTTTTTCCTTTTGCAGACGGGATAAAAACATTAATTAAGTCGGGAGTAAAAATTATTGTGCAACCAGGAGGCTCGATCAGAGACCAAGAGATTATCAACGCAGCAGATAAGGCTAAAATAAAAATGGTGTTTACAGGAATTAGACATTTTAACCATTAATTAAATCTTATCAATTTTAGCAGCTAAAATAAAATCACTTTCTGCTAACCCTTTAATTGCATGTGTGAAAATCTTAATTTTACAATAACCCCATCCAAATAAAATATCAGGATGATGTCCTTCTAACTCTGCGATATCTCCTACCTTATTAATAAAATTTTGACTGTCCTTAAAATTCTTAAATTTAAACTCTTTGATAAGATAAAAATTTTTTTCTTTATTACTTTTAACATCCCAACCATCAACTTTTTTTAAAAATTTATGTATTTCTTTAATATCGAATGGCGGTATATCTCCTTTACAGGCAGTGCATTTTTTATCTGACAGTTCACTCATAATTGGAGCGGGCAAAGGGATTCGAACCCTCGACCTTCTCGTTGGCAACGAGACGCTCTACCACTGAGCTATGCCCGCTTTATAAGCTAAGTATAGTACACATTATCCAGCTAGTGCAACAATAATAAATGGATAAATGTCACTACTCATTTTTTCTTAATCTTATATAATTAATTTATGAAAAATAACTTTCCAAACAAGATACCAATTTTTCCACTGAGTGGGGTAATTTATTTTCCGAAAACAAACCTTCCTCTTAACATTTTTGAAAAGAGATACCTTCAATTAGTAGATGATATAATGAAGAATGATAAGTATATGGGCATGATTCAATCAAAGGAAAATTCTAATCAAATTTACAAAGTTGGATGTTTGGGAAAAGTAAGCGATTTTAAAAAAACAGCAGATGGAAGAATATTGTTAAATTTAACAGGAATTATTAGATTTGAAATTATAAATGAAATTGATAATGGAAAAAATTATAGAGAGTTTGAGGTTTTTTACGATAAATTTAAACAAGATTTGACTGAAAGTGAAAAAAATAAAATTCAATCTGAAAAATTTTCTTTTTTTACCATGAAAATTAAAAAATTTTTTGAAAAAAATGGCCTTCTTTTAAACTGGAAAGAGTTTGAAATTTTGAGCCAAAGTCAACAAATTAATACACTTTCTATGATAGCTCCTATTTCCAACGAAGAGAAACAAAAACTATTAGAAACAGTTGATGTTGAAGAAAAAACAAAAATTCTCTCAGAAATAATTGAGTTTTATTTACACGAAACCAATTATTCCCAGGATACAATTCAGTAAAAGATTAATTTTATTAAATAATTTTTTTAGTTAGATTTATTCATTGAGTCGAAAAAATCTGCATTATTTTTTGTATTTTTAAGTTTAGAGATTAAAAATTCAATACCATCCATTGTTCCCATTGGGCTTATTATTCTTCTAAGAACATTCATTTTAGAAAGGTCATCTTTCTCAAATAATAATTCTTCTCTTCTGGTTCCTGATCTAGTTATATCTAAAGCTGGATAAATTCTTTTATCTGCAACTTTTCTATCCAGTATTAATTCTGAATTACCTGTACCCTTAAACTCTTCAAATATAACTTCATCCATTCTGCTTCCAGTATCTATTAAAGCTGTTGATATGATTGTTAAAGAACCCCCTTCTTCTACATTTCTTGCAGCTCCAAAAAATCTTTTTGGTCGTTGGAGTGCATTAGCATCAACTCCACCTGTTAAAACTTTTCCAGAACTTGGAATTACGGCGTTATATGCTCTTCCTAATCTAGTAATGGAATCTAAAAGAATTACGACATCTTTTTTATGTTCAACTAATCGTTTAGCTTTCTCAATAACCATTTCTGCAACAGCTACGTGTCTTGAAGCTGGTTCATCAAATGTTGAAGATACGACTTCTCCTTTTACTGATCTTTGCATATCTGTAACTTCTTCGGGTCTTTCGTCTATAAGTAAAACCATTAAAAAACATTCAGGGTGATTAGCTGTTATTGATTGCGCAACATTTTGAAGTATAATTGTTTTACCTGCTCTTGGTGGAGATACAATTAATGCCCTTTGTCCTTTGCCTATAGGGCTAACAAGATCAATCAATCTTGCTGTATTATCAGGTTTTTTTTCTACCTTTGTGCTTTCAACTTCTAATTTAATTCTCTTGTTTGGATAAAGTGGCGTTAAATTATCAAATGCTATCTTATTCTTACCTTGTTCTGGTTCATCAAAATTAATTGTATTCACTTTAAGTAGAGCAAAATATCTCTCGGCGTCTTTTGGTGCTCTAATTTCTCCCTCTACTGAATCTCCTGTCCTTAAACCAAAGCGTCTAATTTGACTGGGACTAACATATATATCATCTGGACCTGGCAAATAATTTGACTCTATTGCTCTTAAAAAACCAAATCCGTCTTGTAAAACCTCGAGAACACCCGAAGCACTTATTTGCTCATTTTTCTCTGCGAGCTTTTTTAATATTGCAAATAGTATTTCTTGTTTACGAAGTGTACTTGGATTTTCTATACCAAGCTTTTCTGCTTCGGAAATTAAATCTGCCGGGTTCTTTTGCTTTAGTTCTTGTAAATTCATGTGATGATTAATTGTTAGGAAAGTAATATAAATATAGGCTATTTATTTTATATTTCAAGCCCTATAAAGGTTTAAAAACAGCCAGAAAAATAATGATTATTAGCAGAATTGTAGGTACTTCATTGATAATCCTATAAAATTTAGAAGATTTTTTATTTTCTCCAGCTGCAAAACGTCGTACACATTTTCCAAGAAAAAAATGATAGTGAGTTAATAATAAAATTAAACCTCCTTTAATTTGAAACCAAAGATCCGATAGCAGAGAAAATCCAAGCTCATGAATTAACAAAATTCCAAATAGCCATGATAAAATCATAGCTGGCATCATTATATAATTGTAAAGTTTGCTTTCCATAATCTGAAATGTCGCTTGTTGTCCAGAGTTTTCTACTACTTCCGAGTGATATACAAAAATCCTTGGAAGATATAATAAGCCAGCCATCCAAGATATTACTGAAATTAAATGTAAAGATTTATATAATAGATAAAAGTTCATTATTAAATTAAGGAATTTTTAAGAAGATTTTCAAATAAATTTATATGATCATCTCCATCATTTAAACATGGTATTAAATCAAACTGTACACCACCATTTTTCATAAAGCTTTCTCTCCCTTGAATATTAATTTCTTCTAAAGTTTCAACACAATCGGAGGAGAAACCTGGGCAGATAACAAGAACATTTTTCTTTCCTTGTTGTGGCAGCAGTTCCAAAGTTTTATCTGTATAAGGCTGAAGCCACTCTTGGGGACCGAATCTTGATTGGAAAGTGGTTTCAATAGAAATATCCTTGAAATTCTCTTTCATTAATCGAGTGGTTTTTTGACAATAGCATTGGTAAGGATCACCTTTCTCAAAATATGATTTTGGTATCCCATGATATGAAGCAATTATAATATCTGGCTTCCAATCAATCTCAGAAATTTTCTTCGTAATACTGTTAATTAAGGCACTGATATACAAATCATTACTCTCATAATGTGGGATAATTTCTAAACTTGGTTGCCACCTCATTTGCATTAAACACCTATATACTTCATCACAAACTGTTGCTGTGGTTGCTGCAGCGTATTGAGGGTAGAGAGGTAGGATAACTATTTTTTCACAGCCTGCTTTTTGTAATTTGTCTAACTTGCTTTTAATACTTGGGTTTCCATATCTCATTGCAAAATCAACCATCAAATTCTCTTTTTCTATTTTTTTTTTAAGTTTTTGGCTTTGCATTTCTGTAAAGTGTCTTAGCGGTGACTTATTAATTTCGTTCATCCATATTTTTTTATAAGCATGTGCAGTCTTGGAAGGTCTAAAGGTGAGTATAAATAAATTAAGTATTATTTTCCAAATTATAGGGTTCAATTCTATCACCCTTCTGTCTGACAAGAATTCTTTTAAATATTTTCTTATATCTAGCCAACTTGTAGAATCAGGTGTTCCTAAATTAACAAGTAAAACTCCTATTTTACCAAAATTTACTTTTGGATGGTCTTTTAAATTATTCATAATTTTTTATAAAATTTATCAATTTATTAATCTTGTTCGGATCAGTTTTTGGAAGCAAGCCATGCCCTAAATTAAAAATGTATGGATAATTTTTAAATACATCTAAATATTTTTTTGTTTCACTAAAAATAATTTTATCTTTCTGGAATAGTATCTTAGGATCCATTCCTCCTTGTATACAAGCTCCGTTTAAATTCTTTCTTGCCCACTCTGGGTTTATATCATAATCAATACTTATACCATTAGGTTTTACAATTTTATAGAAATCAGAATAGTTTCTTTTGATGCCTTTTGGAAAACATATAACCGGAATTTTATGTTTTTTACAAAAGTTTACTATCTGTTGATTGGGTTCATAACAGAATGTGTTTAAATCTTTCCTTGGGAGTAATCCGGCCCAAGAATCAAATATTTGAACCGTATCAGCGCCCGCATCAATTTGGTTTTTTATATGAATACACAAAAATTCATTTAATTTATTGAGAATTAGAATTGCTTGTTTTTTATTTTTATTAAATTTTTCTAAATTTAATTTATTATTATTGTCTTTTAAGCCCAACATATAAACTATTAAAGTCCAAGGCGCTCCTACAAAAGAGATTAAAGATTTACTTTTGTGTAATTTTTTTCTTGTTTTATTTATAGTATTATAAATTGGTTTTAAATCTTTGGTGAATTTTTTATTTTTGTTTTGAATAAATTTTTGGATTTTAAAATTAGATAAAATTGGTCCTTTGTTTTTGATAAACTTAACATTTGAACCTAGAAAAAAAGGAACTATTAAAATATCCGAAAAAATTATTGCTGCATCTAAATTAAATCTTTTTAAAGGCTGTAATGTTATTTTTGAACTTAAATTACTATTCAAACAAAGTTTAATAAAATCTTTATTTTTTTTTCTTATTTTTCTAAATTCAGGGAGATATCTGCCTGCTTGTCTCATGAACCATATAGGAACGCAAGATTTATCTTTTAACATTAAAACATTAGTTATTTTACTCATTAATATATAATATATTTAAAAAGGTAGTATTTGTAATAGGTCATGTTAGTAAACTACATAAATATTAATACAAAGTTCTCAACACTTTATTCACTTAAATTACTTAATTTTTTGATGCTATTTGTGTGATTTTTAAAAATACTAACATCTGTGTTACTAAAATTATAAAAAACACCAACATATAACATTTTGTTAAATATATGTTAATCATTGTGAATATGATTTTTAATATAAAAAAAAAAAATGTAGAAATGAAAGTTGTTATCTAAATATCAACAATTTTATGAACCAAAAATACAATGTATATCTAGTATCTGATTCAACTGGAGAGACACTTGATAGAATATTTTTATCGCTTAAATCACAATTTTCAAATTTTGATTATTTAAAGAAAGAATTTGTATTTATAAGAACAGAACAGCAGATTGATAAAATTATATCAGAATGCATAGAAAAAGAAAATTCTATAATTTTATATACAATTGTTGAAACTAAACTTGCTAAATATATCTCTAAAAGAAGCGACGAAAAAAAAATACCTTGTTTTGGATTATTAGGTGAACTGATTTTAAATTTTTCTAAATTGCTAAATAAAAGAGCCATACACAAGCCTAGTGCGCAGCATGTATTAGACGATGATTATTATAAAAGAATTGAAGCTATCCAATTTACAATGTCGCATGATGACGGGAAAAAAACAGAAGATATTAATAGTTCTGATATCGTTCTCTTGGGAGTAAGTCGAACAAGCAAAACCCCGACGTCAATTTATTTGGCAAACAGAGGATATAAAACAATTAATATTCCTTTAGTGATGGCTCAACAAATACCTGAGAGCTTAAAAAAAAAAGATTTAAAATCTTGTGTTATAGGTTTGTTCGCAGATCCAGAAAGGCTATCAGATATTAGAAGAAACAGAGTTGCTATAATGAACGATACAAATCTCCCGACTTATACAGACCTTGAGACAATTAAAAATGAAGTGGAAAATTCAAAGAAACTTTTCAAAAAGTATAGTTGGCCAACAATAGACGTTACAAGAAAATCTGTTGAAGAGACAGCTGCGTCAATTATAAAAATTTACGAAATTAGAAAAAATAAATGAAGATAATACTTGCTTCAAAAAGCGGTGTAAGAAAAGAAATTTTACAAAGAAATAATATAATTTTCAGTGTTGAGCCTTCAAGTGTAGATGAAGATGAGGCCAAAAAATCTTTAATGAATGAGGGAGCCAATCCTAGAGAGATTTCAAAAAATCTTGCAGAGCTTAAATCTATTAAAGTCAGCAATAAATTTCCTAACACCCTAGTTTTAGGAGCTGATAGTGTTATTTCTCTTGAAAATAAATTGATAAATAAACCCAGGTCTAGAGAGGAAGCAATGGACATACTCATGCAATTAAATAACCGTATTCATTATTTGATAAGCTCAGTATGTATATCTAAAAATGGTGCTATGATTTGGAATTATACTGATGAGTCTGAGTTAAAGATGAAAAACATGAATGAGTATGATTTAAAAAATTATATAAAAAAGATTAAAACCGAGACTTTATTAGCGTACGGTGTTTATCAAGTGGAAGCAGACGGGATTAATTTATTCGAATATATTAAGGGTGATAAAGAATCAGTGATGGGGTTGCCTATCAAGCAAATTATAAATTATATTAATAAATATAAAAAATGAATAAAAAAAAATATGCAATAATTGGTAAACCGTTATCTCATTCTCTTTCCCCAACTTTGCACAATTATTGGTTTAAAAAATATAACATAGATGCCGAATACACTTTGTTAGAAATTGAAGAAAATCAGATTAAGTCCGTAGTAGATAAAATTGAAGCAAAAGAACTAAGTGGAATTAATATAACCTTGCCATATAAAAAAAAAATAGCACCTTATTTAAATAAAATAATAAATGATGCAAAAGAAACCCACTCAGTTAACACAGTTTTTGTGGATAATGACAATAGTATAACAGGTGAAAATACAGATGTTTTTGGACTTCAAGCGGGATATTTAAAGGAAGTAATAAGTGAAAATAAAAGAAATAAAAAAACATTAATTTTAGGCGCAGGTGGACTCGCCCCTTCCGTAGTAGTTTCATTAAGAAAATCAAATGTTAATGATATTACTATTTCAAATAGAACTCATGAAAAGTCTTTATTTTTAAAAAATCTATTTCCTAATATTAAGATTATAAAATGGGAAGATTGTTTAAAAGAAGCAAAAAATTTTGATATTATTATTAATGCTACAAGTCTTGGCCTTAAAGGTGGAGAAGAATTTAATCATTTACTTGATCAAGTTAAGCCAGAACTTGTTTATATAGACACTATTTACAATCCTCTAAAAACTAAGACCATCAAACATTTAAACTCTAAAAATATAAAAACTTTTAATGGCCTTGATATGTTTATATATCAAGGCCAAAAATCGTTTTACATTTGGAATAAAATAAACCCAGAAGTTGATCAGGAATTGATTAATTTATTAGAAAATAAAATCAAATAATGAAAATAGGTATCACAGGATCACTTTCATCTGGTAAAACTTGTGCAAGTAAGTTTCTTTCAAAAAATAAATATCCAATATTTAGCGCTGATAAGCAAGTCAGTAATCTATACAAAAATAAATCATTTAGAAATAGACTAAAAAAAACCTTTAAATTAGATGGAACAAAAAACATAAAAAAAAAAATAAAAACTCTTGTTTTGGAAAAAAAATTGAGTTTAAAAAGATTAGAGAAAATTATTCATCCAATTGTGAGAAAAAGAATGAAATTATTTGCTTTACAGAATAGGAAAAAAAAATTTATTTTTTTTGAAATTCCTTTATTAATTGAAAGTAGACTTGAAAGTTTTTTTAATATAATTTTATTTATTGACTCAAAAAAAAATATTAGATTAAAGCGCTATTTAAAAAGAAAAGGAAATAAGAAAGCTTTTTTAGTTTTAGATAAACATCAGCTAAATAATAGATTTAAAAAAAATTTTTGCGACCATGTAATTGTTAATAACAATACAATTAGTGTTTTAAATAAAAAGCTAATGAATATAATGAAATTATATGACAGAAATATTTCTTGATACTGAAACTACTGGACTATCCTATAAAGATAATCACAAAATTGTAGAAATCGCATGCGTGGAAACTAAAGGATTTATCCCAACCAAAAATGTATTTCATAAGATTATTAATCCAGAAAGAGATGTTTCTCATGATGCTTTTAAAGTACACGGTTTTTCTACAGAGTTTTTAAAATCAAAACACACCTTCGATAAAATTGCTGACGAATTTTTAAAGTTTATAAGTAATAAAAAACTAATAATACATAACGCTCCTTTTGATGTTGGTTTTTTGAATTACCAGTTAAGAGCCCTTAAAAAAGATGAAATCAAAAAAGAAAACATTATAGATACGCTAGATATTGCCAGAGGTAAATTTCCTGGAACATCAAATTCTCTAGATGCTTTATGTAGAAGATTTAACGTAGATTTGTCTAGAAGAACAAAACATAATGCACTGCTTGACTGTGAATTATTGCGAGAAGTTTATATAAATCTTTTGGATGTTAAAGAACCTAAATTATCTTTTTCTAATGATAACTCAATTAATAGTTTTAAAATAAACACTTCAACACAAAAATATTCAAAAAAAGTAGTTTCCATTTCTCAACAAGAAACTAGCAATCACAAGTCATTTTTAAAATCAGAAATAAAAAAAAATTTTTACTGACCCTTCCTCAGCTTGTAAAGTTCTGAAAAGTTAATTTTCTCATCAATTTTGATTTGTTTAAAGCCCGATGAATTAAACATAAATATAAAAACATTTCTTAAATCACTATATATATCTGAAGGAACATTAATTAAAATAATTTTTTCTAAGTCCTCTTTACTTGAAATTTTATCTTGTATCTCAACTATTGCTGAATAAGTAATTCTGGTGTTTATTTTTTCAACACTTTCTTTAATTGGTTTGAGAGATAAAGTTGTTTCAACCTCAATAATCTTTTCTTTGAACTGATTGCTTTTAATGTCAATATTTATTCGATAATTTCCAATTTCTTTTGCTAATAAAAAAAACAATTTAGGATTGGGAATCTCAAATTTTAGGTCTTTAATATATTTTGCAACTATTTTATAATTCATCCTTTTTATCTTCAATTATTTCAGCTTCGATAATATTTTTATCTTTTGTTTCTTTCGTTGTAGATTTATTATTTCTTATTAAAAAGCTTATTATTATTTTTCTAGTAAAAGGTATTAATAATAAAAAACCAATACTATCTGTTAAAAAACCAGGGATGATTAATAATAATGCTGCGACACCTATAGATGCTCCGGCCAAAAGATCAAATATAGGAGTTTTTTTTTGGTAAATATTTTTTAAACCAGAACTTAAAGTATTTAATCCCTGAATCCTTGCAAAATAAACTCCGACAATGGCGGTCAGAAATATTAGTAATAAAGTATTAATTGCACCTATATATCCGCCAATTTTTATCATTAAAATGATCTCTAGAGCCGGTATCCCAATTAATAGAAGTAATAATGAGTTCATTTGTCTATTACAAAATTATATTATTAATGTATATTTATCAATTATATGAGCAATAATTTTGGGTATATAGATATAATTTTACTGGCAATGATAGCTGGTTTTATAATTCTTAGGCTTAGAAATATCCTAGGGAGGAAAACTGGACATGATGAAAAAGTTTATCCAAGTTTTTCAGAAGAAAAATATGAAAATTTTAAAAAAAACATCAAAGTAGAAAAAACTGATACCAATTCTCTAGAAGGAAAACAAAAAAAAGAATTTTTAAAAGGTGCAGAAATCGCATACGAGTCAATTATCACTGCTTTCGCTAAAGGGGATAGAAAAGAACTTAAAAATCTTTTGACTAACGAAATGTCTATTAACTTCGAACAAGCCATTTCTCAGAGGGAAAATGATAATATAAAATCTGAGCTTACTTTTATAGGTATCAAAGAGTCACATCTTGAAAAGTACGAAAAAATAAAAAATGAAATATATGCAACTGTAAAATTTGTCTCTGAAATAATTTCAGTTAAAAAAGATAAGAGTAATAAAATAATTGAAGGAAATCCTGATAAGATAAAAACAGTTATTGATCAGTGGAAGTTCACAAAAAACATATTTAGTAAAAACCCAAACTGGCATTTATCTGAAATTATCAGTAAGTGAAGAAAGAAAAAAAAATTACACCGTTAGACTTAAAAGAATGGAAAGATTTTACAAAAAATCCTAAAGATATTTTTGATAAAGAAAAAAACCACAGCATAATAAACAAACATGTTAACCAGTATAAGTTTGATTTACACGGTTTTTCGTTACAAGAAGCAAATATTAAAGTTAAAGAAATTATAGTTTCATGTGTAGAAAAAAAATATAATGAAATTTTGCTTGTAACAGGTAAAGGGCTTCATTCACAAACTGATAGCGATTCTTATGTTTCAAAAGATTTGAGTAAACTAAGATATTCCATACCTGATTTCATTTTAAATGATAACCATTTATCTGAACTTGTTTTATCAATAAATTCTGCAAGTAAAGAAAAAGGTGGAGAAGGCGCAATAGTAATAAAGTTAAAAAAATTATAAAATAAACTTAGAAAGATCCGTATCTTTAACGAGGTCACCTAAATTATTTTTAACGTAATTTTCATCTATGGTGATTTTTTCTCCAGATTTATCCGAGGCTGTAAAACTTATTTCATCTAAAACTTTTTCTATTATAGTATGCAATCTTCTTGCACCAATATTTTCTACAGATGAATTAACTTCGGCAGATAGTTTTGCAAGCATATCAATTCCGTCTTCCGTAAAATCTAGATCAACATTCTCAGTTTTTAGCAATGCTTTGTACTGCTTAATTAAACTGTTATCAGGTTCTTTTAAAATTCTTTTAAAGTCTTCTTCATTTAAAGCGCTTAATTCAACTCTGATTGGAAGCCGTCCTTGTAATTCTGGTAGTAGGTCTGAAGGTTTTGCTAATTGAAAAGCTCCTGATGCAATAAACAAAATATGATCTGTTTTAATTGGTCCATGTTTCGTATTTACTGTAGTACCTTCGATCAAGGGCAGTAAATCTCTTTGTACTCCTTCTCTAGAAACATCTCCACCTACTCTATCACCGCGAGCAGAAACTTTATCAATTTCATCTAAAAATACTATCCCATTTTCTTCGGTTGATTTTTTCGCCTCTTTAATAATTTTATCTTCCTCGATCATCTTGTCTGATTCTTGAGCAACTAAAATATCGTGTGATTCCTTTACCAACATTTTTTTCTTTTTGCCTTTTTTATTTTGCATAGATTTTCCAAGTAATTCTCCTATATTTACCATTCCAATATTTCCGCCTGGCATACCCGGTATCTCAAAACTTTGTGTTGATGAGGGATTATCATGAACTTCTATTTCTATTTCATTTGTATCCAAATCCCCATTTCTAAGTCTTTTTCTAAAGCTTTCTCTGGTAGCGATACTAGCTTTGTTTCCTACAAGCGCATCAAGAACTTTTTCTTCTGCTAAAAGTTGGGCTTTAGCATTGACTTCTTTTCTTTTCTTTTCTCTCTCCATCGCAATAGCTATTTCAATTAAGTCTCTGATGATTTGTTCTACATCTCTCCCAACATATCCTACTTCCGTAAACCTTGTTGCTTCCACTTTTATAAAAGGGGCTTGAGCTAATCTAGATAGTCTTCTTGATATTTCTGTTTTCCCTACTCCAGTTGGACCAATCATTAATATATTTTTAGGTAAAACTTCCTCTTTCATTTCATCAGTTAATGCTTGTCTTCTCCATCTATTTCTCAAAGCTACAGCTACAGCTTTTTTAGCTTCTTTCTGCCCAATTACATATCTGTCGAGCTCTGAAACAATTTCTCTTGGAGATAAAGCACTTACCTTACTTTCAATTTTTTTACTATTCTTGACTATGTTTAAATTAGTTACTTTTTTAGTTCCTACCATGATTAAACTTTTTCTATAGTTATATTATTGTTTGTAAAAACGCATATGTCTGAGGCAACTTTAATAGATTTTCTTACAATTTCTTCTGCTTTCAAATCCGTTTCAATTAAAACTTTAGCAGCTGCTAATGCGTAATTTCCCCCCGAACCTATTCCAATAATTCCATCTTCTGGCTCTAAGACATCTCCAGTTCCAGAAATTATAAAACTACTTTCTTTATCTGCAACTGCCATTAAAGCTTCTAATCGTCTTAAATACTTATCGGTTCGCCAATCTTTAGCTAATTCTACAGCTGCTCTTGGTAGGTTCCCAGCATGCTTTTCTAGTTTTGCCTCTAATCTTTCAAATAAGGTAAGCGCGTCTGCTGTAGAGCCAGCAAATCCTGCTATAACACCCCTTTTTTCAATCTTTCTTACTTTTTTAGCTTTACTTTTTAATACAGTATTTCCAAGACTTACTTGACCGTCACCCCCAACCACAGTTTCACCGTTCTTTCTTAAAAGAACGATCGTTGTTCCATGCCATTTTTCAGCTGTATTCATACTATCTTATGTGGAGACTAATTTAATATCTTCAATAGTTCTTTTCAGTTTATTGATAAAATGATTAATTATATATATATCTTAGTAATTATTACCTAATTTTATGAGAAAAGCTAAAATATTAAGAAAAACAAAGGAAACAAGCATTTCGGTGCAAGTAAACTTGGACGGCAAAGGTAAATATAATATTAAAACTGGAATTGGTTTTTTAGATCATATGTTAGAACAATTATCTAAACATTCTTTAATAGATATGAATATTAAAGCTAAAGGCGACACTCATATAGATCTGCACCACACAACAGAAGATACAGGTATCGCAATTGGTGAAGCAATCAAAAAAGCTGCTGGGAATCGCAAAGGTATCAAAAGATATGCTTCTACGATGATACCAATGGATGAAACTCTTAGTCGTGTTTCAATTGATATTTCGAACAGACCTTATTTAATTTGGAAAGTAGATTTAAAAGTTGAAAAATTAGGAGAAATGGAAACTGAACTCTTTAAAGAATGGTTTCAAGCTTTTTCACAATCTGCTGGGATTACCTTGCATGTTGAAAATATTTATGGGGAGAACAGTCATCACAAGGTGGAGTCATGCTACAAAGGTTTAGCCAGATCACTGAAAGACGCTCTTACAATTGATGCAAGAATTAAGAATTCAATACCATCTACTAAAGGTAAGCTTTAATTATAAATGTTATTAACCGTTGTTGATTATGGAGTTGGCAATCTAAGGTCAATTGCTAAATCTATAGAGAAAGCAAATTTAGATAATAATCTAAGTTACTCAGTTAAAGTTAGTTCAAACGTTAATGATGTAAAAAAATCAGACAAAATAGTTCTACCTGGACAGGGTTCTTTTAAGGCTTGTAAGAAAGGTATTGATAATATTCAGGGTTTAAAAGAAGAGTTAAATGAAAGTGTTCTGATTAAGAAAAAGCCAATTTATGGAATTTGTGCAGGTATGCAGTTGTTTGCTACTACCGGGCATGAGGAAGAAAAAACAGAAGGATTGAATTGGATACCGGGCGAAGTGATAAAATTGGATTTAAAATCATCAGATCTAAAAATCCCTCATATGGGTTGGAATGAACTTAAAGTTAAAAATGTTTCTAAAGTTTTTAAAGATGTGATTAACAAAAATCACGCTTATTTTATTCACAGTTATGAATTTATTCCGAATGACAAAAAAACGATATCTATTGTCACTGATTATGGCAAAGACGTAATAGCCGCTGTTTCATCTGAAAATATTTATGGTTCACAATTTCATCCAGAAAAAAGCCAAAACACTGGAGTTAATATTTTAACTAACTTCCTAAATCTATAAATGTAATGAAAATATTTCCAGCAATAGATATTAAAGATCAAAAATGTGTGAGACTAATCAAAGGTGACTTTGATAATAAAACTGAATATGAAACCTCTCCAATTAATCAAGCTAAAAAATATAAAGATCACGGTTTTAAAAATCTACATATTGTTGATTTGGATGGAGCTTTAACTGGCAATACAGTTAATCTGGATATTATCCAAGAAATAGCCAATAAATTTGATTTAAAGATTGAAGTTGGTGGAGGTATTCGATCTCTAGATAGTATCAAGAAGTATGTAGATTCAGGAGTTGAAAAAGTAATTTTGGGCAGTGCTGCAATAAAAAACAAAGACTTCTTAAAAGAAGCGTGTACTAAATTTAAGAACAAAATTGCTTTAGGGCTAGACGCTAAGGATGGAAATCTTTCTGTTTCAGGCTGGAAAGAAAATTTAAATGTTAAAACTTTAGATTTTTTACAAGAAGTTAATGATTTTGGTATAAGCAGACTAATTTATACCGATATAAACAAAGATGGAACCAAAAGCAGTCCCAATTTGAAGGAAACAGTTAAAATCGCAGAAATATCAAAATGTTCTGTAATTATTTCTGGAGGAGTTTCTTCAATCATTGATATTAAAAAAGCAAAGGAATTAAATAATAAAAATATTGAAGGGATCATAGTTGGTAAAGCTATATACGATGGCGATATAAATTTAGAAGAACTTGCAAAGGAACTAGATGCTTAAAAATAGAATTATACCTTGTTTAGATGTAAAAAATGGAAGAGTTGTTAAAGGCATAAATTTTGTAAATTTAAAAGATGCTGGCGATCCTGTGGAACAAGCGAGCATTTATGATAAAGGTGGAGCAGATGAAATATGTTTTTTGGATATTACCGCAAGTAATGAAAATAGAAACACAATTATAGATGTAGTTAGTAAAACAGCTGAGAAATGTTTTGTTCCTTTAACAGTGGGAGGAGGAATTAGAACAACAGATAACATAAGAGAATTATTATTGGCAGGAGCTGATAAAGTTTCTATTAACACTGCAGCTGTAATAGATATTGACTTTGTCAAAGAAGCATCAAGGAAATTTGGTACTCAATGTATGGTAGTAGCAGTTGACGCTAAAAAAACTTCAGAGGGAAAATGGGAAATATTTACCCACGGTGGAAGAGAAAATACAGGAATTGATGCAATTAAATTTTCAAAACAAGTTGAAGAAAATGGAGCTGGAGAGATTTTACTTACCTCCATGGACAAAGACGGAACTAAAACTGGATATGATTTAGAACTACTTAGTAAGATTACTAGCTCTGTTAGTATCCCAGTAATAGCATCTGGGGGAGCTGGTAAATTAGAGCATTTATACGAGGCGATTAAAATAGGAGGGGCAAGCGCAGTTTTGGCAGCTTCTATTTTTCATTATGGAGAATTTACTATTAAAGAGACAAAAGAATATTTAAAATTAAAGAATGTTCCGGTAAGATTATAATATGTTAGAAAATTTAGAAAAGTTAATTAAAACAATCAGAGAAAGAAAAAACTCTTCTCCTGAGAAATCATATACGAATAAACTTCTTAATGATAAAAATCTAAGTGTTGCTAAAGTTAAGGAAGAGATTAAAGAACTAATAGAGTCAGTTGAGCAAAACACAAATACAATACATGAAGCAGCAGATGTTATTTATCATTTGATGGTCTATTTAGAAGCAAACAATGTGAAGATCGAACATGTTATGAATGAATTAAAGAAAAGACAAAAATGAACTATGATAATAACAATATATTTGCGAAGATCCTCAGGGGCGAAATTCCTTGTAAAAAAGTTTATGAGAATGATCATGTATTAGCATTTCATGATGTTAATCCCAAAAAAAAATCCCATGTGCTAGTTATTCCCAAAGGTGAATATGTAGACTTAGATGATTTTAATAACAAAGCTTCTGATAAAGAAATTGTTGAATTAAATAAAGCTATTACACATGTTTCAACTCTATTAGGAGCAAAAGATAAAGGATACCGAGCTTTGACAAATATTGGAAGCGATGGTGGTCAAGAAGTTCCTCATCTACATTTTCATATATTTGCCGGAGAAAAAATCGGTAAAATGGTTAGCTAATGATATCACGAGTAAAAAGATATTTTTTAGAAATAAAAAATTTTTCAAATTCAGTTGAAATAAATTTACCAAATCAATATCAAATTATTCTAGATGAGAAAAAGGATTTTAAATTAAACAAATTTTTCTACAAACAAATCGGTATTGATCATTATTGGAGAGATAGGTTGCTTTGGTCAGACAAAGATTGGCTTAAGTATGTCGCTAATAAAAATCTTGAAACGCACATTCTTAAAAAAAAAGATAATTTTATTGGATTTTATGAACAAGAATATCATCCAAAATCTAACGAAGTAGAATTGATAAACATGGGTGTTATGAAAGATTTTAGAGGATTAAAACTTGGTTCAACGCTTTTAAATCATGCCATAATTACTGCCAAAAGAAAAAAACCAAATAGAATGTGGGTGCACACTTGTAGCCTCGATCACAAATATGCACTTCAAAATTATAAATCAAAAGGATTTAAGTTATTTAAAGAAGAAGAAATAGATTTTGTTGCTTAATATAATTTTGGTATTTGAAAAGTTCCTTTTTCATATAGATCATTTTTAGAAACAATTTTTAAAGAAAAGTTTACAGTATTATTATATCGATCTAAGATTTCCCAACCCTTCAAGTCTAAAGTTTTTTTATCAAAAAAAATAATTATTTCCTCGTTAGCTTTGTAAAGTAGCTTTAGATTTTTACCGGACAATTTTAGAGTCCCTAAATTTACAATTTCTAGTAATTTTTCTTTGTATAAAATATTTATAAATGGAGATTTAGATATGGAGTAGTGGTAGGTTTTTTTGTACTTCTTTTGAGTTATCGCTAGCCTTCTATTATTGATAATAAGTTCTTTTTGTTTATCATCAAAATAATCGCATTTTAATTTTCCTGGAAATTTTAGAAGGCAACTACCTTTTTCTATTTTATCATTTGTTGATTGAGTAAATGTGAATTCCAAAGAATCTAAATTATTTATTTTAGATGATATTTGAGTTTTTTCATTAGCTAATAATTCAAAAGTGAAAAAGATAAATACTATAGTATAAGAAAATCTCTTAAGAATAAAATTAAAGAACCTCACGTTTACCAACATGATTTGCTTTACTGACCACTCCTCTTTCTTCCATTGTATCAATTATCCTAGCCGCTCTGTTATAGCCAATTTGAAGTTTTCTTTGCAGAAAACTTGTAGATGCTTTCCCTTCAGATTGAATAATTTCCAATGCTTGTGGGTATAATTCATCATTATCATCTCCATTGACATTTGAGATATTTTCTAAACTTTGACTTTCAGTAATTTCTTCAACATATTCTGGCTGACCTTGAGCTCTTAGAATACTAGTTATATTTTCTATCTCTTTTTCTGACACGTAGGGGCCATGAATTCGTATAACTTTATTCGCTGACGACATAAATAACATATCTCCTTTACCTAAAAGCTGTTCTGCTCCTTGTTCACCCAAAATAGTTCTGCTATCTATTTTTGAACTTACTTGAAAAGAGACTCTTGTTGGAAAATTTGCTTTTATAGTTCCGGTAATTACATCAACGCTAGGTCGTTGAGTTGCCATAATAATATGTATCCCTGCTGCACGGGCCATTTGTGATAATTTCTGAATATAGTTTTCAATTTCTTTTCCAGAAACTAACATTAAGTCAGACATTTCATCTACTACTACTACGATGTAAGGCATTTTTAGTTTATGTTTTGCATTATATCCATCGATGTTTCTCACGCCAACTTTACTCATCAATTTGTAGCGATTATTCATCTCTTTTACAGTCCATCCTAAAGCTGCTGTAGCTTTTTTAGAGTCAGTTATAACAGGTGAGAGTAAGTGTGGAATTCCTTCATAAGCGGATAGCTCAAGCATTTTAGGATCAATTAAAATAAATTTACATAACTCAGGACTTAATCTGTATAGCAACGATACAATAATAGTATTAATACAAACTGATTTACCAGAACCAGTTGTTCCAGCAATTAGAAGATGAGGCATTGATGTTAAGTCTCCAACTATAGGTAGCCCAGCAATATTTTTACCAAGTGCAATTGGTAAATTAATTTCTTTCTTTTGAAACCTATCGTTTGCAATTATTTCTCTTAATAGAACCCCTTCTCTATTTTCGTTTGGGATTTCGATACCCACAGTATTTTTTCCAGGTATCACTGAAACTCTTGCTGAAGTAGAACTTGTGTTTCTGGCTAAATCATCTGACAAATTCACAATCTTAGAAACTTTGACCCCAGGAGCGGGTTCAAATTCATATAAGCTAACTACCGGTCCATTATTTATTTTTTTTATTTTTCCATCAATCCCAAAGTCCATTAAAATTTTTTCCATAAAATCAGAGCTAGGCCTATTTTTATTTAAATCTAAAGGGTTAATTTTGTCTTTATTTTGCTCCAAAAGATCTAAAGGTGGTAATTTAAACTTATTTGTTATTATTTTTTTTTCTTTAAACTCATTTATTTTATCAAAAGAAAATGATCTTTGAGGCTTTTCTTCAGCTGGAATGTTTCTTGGAACTAAACCTTCTTGTTCGTTTTCAAGTTCTATTGAAATCTTTTTACCCCTAAAAGAATTAAGAATTAAATTTGAAATTTTTTTCAAAATATTTTTAATACTAATATCAGAAGCAATAAAAAAGAATAGAGTTGTTAGAAATATTAAAATAAAACTTATGTAACGTGAATTTGTATGCGGAAGGTATTTTGATATAAACTCATAAACTATTTCCCCAACAAATCCAGAATTACCATTATCAATAAGCCAGAAAGAATTATTATAAGTAATGTATAAAAAAGCACACCCAGATATCAAATACAATGTAACAAAAAATATTTTCAATACTATTTTTTTTAGTTCTTTCTCCAATATTAATTTAATGCCCCATGAAATAAATGTAGCAAGAATTAAAAATGATATTAAGCCAAAACTTTGAAGCAAGAAATCAGAAACTAATCCCCCATAGAACCCCAGAAAATTTTTTATACTTGTAGTTTCTTCTCCGTAAACTAACGTAGGATCTGAGGGCGAATAAGTAGCAAAAGATATTGATAGCGCTATACCTGTAAAAATTAACAGCAAACCTAACAACTCAAAGGTTCGCTTTTTCATAAAATTTGTTAAACTATTTAAAAAGTTTGTATTCATTTCGAATCGTTTTACGTACTTTTTATCATTTTTATGAAACTGTTAAAAATTTTATAACATGGAAAAACAAAGAATTTGCATAATTGGTGACGGTCTTTCGGGCTTAACCACCGCTATAACTCTAAATAATCTAAATAAAGCAGAAGTTCATTTAATTTCAGATAAAACTAAAAAAACCTTAGATAAAAGAACTACTGCCATTTCAGATAGTAACTATAAATTTTTAAAGGAAAATATAAACAGTATAGACAATAAACTATTTTGGCCTTCAAAAAATATAAAATTGTTCTATGAAAATAGAAAAAGTAAAGTCAATTTTTTGAACTTTAAGGAAGAAAAAAATAATCTTTTATACATTTTTGAAAATTATAAATATAAAAAACTTTTATTAAAAGAATTTAAAAAAAAGAAAATAAAAAAAATAAAGAAAAAAATTGAAAATTTAGACCAATTAAAGATATATGATCTAATTATATTATGTTTAGGTGGGGAGTCATCGCTGTACGATAAAATTATAGATAAAAGATCGCTAAAAAAAGATTATAAAGAGGTGGCGATAACAGGTTATGTAAAACACGATATAAAAAATTTGAGTACAAGCCAATTTTTTTTAAAAGAAGGTCCAATAGCTATTTTACCCTTTTCAAAAGATTCTTTTTCATTTGTTTGGAGCGTAAATAAAACTTTTTATCGGACTAATTTAAAAGACATAAATAATATTATAAAAAATAAGATTAAGAATATTCTTATAATAAAAAAAAATATTAAACTAACAAATCTTCAATCATTTCCAATTAAAATGGGACTTAAAAGAAAATATTATAAAAATAATATTTTAATTTTAGGCGAAGGATTACACACTATTCATCCTGTTGCAGGTCAAGGTTTTAACCTAACCTTAAGAGACATAAAAAAATTAAAAGAAGTTTTGAACTATTATTCAAAGCTAGGAATGTCATTTAACAATAGTTTTGCTTTAGATGATTTTTGCAATCAAAGAAGACCAGAAAATATCCTCATGGGTTTAGGTATTAATGCTACCCATAAGTTTTTCAAACAAAATAATTACTTAGATCCTTTTAAAGAATTAATATTGAAGAATTTAGACAAAAATAAAGTTCTAAAAAAAATTAGCAAATTAATCTCTAATCAGGGTTTAACTTTATAGTTCTATGAATATTTATGCCCTTTCATCAGGTAGAGGACCTTCGGGTATTGCAATACTTCGACTTACTGGTGACGATACTTTAGAAATATGCGAAAAATTAAGTAAACTAAAAAACATAAAAAAAAATGAGATAAATTATTGCAAATTTTATGATCCTAAAAATAATACAATTATAGACCCAGAGTCGATATTATTATGGTTTCCAGGGCCAAATAGTTACACGGGAGAAGATTTAGCAGAGTTTCACATTCATGGTAGCAATGCAGTAATTAATTCTATGTTAAAAGTTTTATCCGAACAAGATAAATGTAGGTTAGCAGAACCAGGTGAGTTCACAAAGCTTGCTTATCAAAACGATAAAATAGATTTACTAAAAGCAGAAAGTATTGGAGATTTGTTACATTCTGAAACTGAGTTACAACGTCAACAAGCAATAAAGTTGGTGCAAGGTAGTGCATCGACATATTATGATAATTTAAGAAAAAAATTAATAAAATCCATGGCTTTTGTAGAAGCGAAAATAGATTTCGCCGAGGATGATTTGCCTAACAAAGTTTTATTAGAAGCAAAAAAATCAGTTCAAGAAGTTTTTCAAGATATCAAAAAAATTTTAGAAGATAACAAAATAGGTGAAAAAATAAGGGATGGATTCCGAGTTTCAATTATTGGTGAGGTTAACTCCGGTAAATCCTCATTATTAAATTTGTTATCAAAAAGAGAAGTTGCGATAGTTTCAGAAAAAGAAGGGACTACCAGGGATGTTATTGAAACTTTTCTTAACATAGATGGGTATCCTGTGATTTTAGCAGATACTGCCGGTATTCGAGATACTAAAAATGATGTGGAAAAAAAAGGCATTTCATTAGCTTTGGGTAAATCAAAAGAAGCTGATTTAAATATCATTATGATTGATAATTCTACCAAAATTATAAATGAAAAAATAAAAAAACTAATAAATAAAGATTCAATAGTTCTTCTGAATAAAAGTGATATTAAAGATAATCAAAATCATAAATTTGATGCAGACACTATTCTTGTTTCAGTAAAGGATAATAAAAACATTGATATTTTCATTAAGAAACTTAAGGAAAAATTAAGTAAAAAATTTACCTCTAATAATAGTATTTTGATAACTAGAGAAAGACACCGCGTTAAACTTAATGAGTGTTTAAAAGAAATTGATAATTTTCTTAAGAAAGATCAAAACAAAGATATCGAACTTGCGGCAGAAGATTTAAGAATGGCTGTTAGACATCTTGGAAGCATAGTTGGAAAAGTTGATGTTGAAGAAATATTGGGCTCAATATTTAAAGACTTTTGTATAGGAAAGTAAAATACAGCTTGTAAAATCAATATAGACAGATACATTCATATTATGGGCAAACAAGACTTTGATGTGGTAGTTATAGGCGGAGGTCATGCTGGATGTGAGGCTGCAGCAGCATCAGCTAGAATAGGCGTTAATACTGCACTTTTTACACATAAAATAGAAACAATTGGAGAAATGTCGTGTAATCCAGCCATCGGAGGCCTAGGTAAAGGACATTTAGTCAGAGAAATAGATGCATTAGATGGTGTAATGGGCTTAGTAGCAGATAAATCAGGTATCCAGTTTAGATTACTAAACAGAAGTAGGGGTCCGGCTGTTCAAGGACCAAGAACACAATCCGATAGGGCACTTTATAAAGAGCATATGCAAAAAATATTACTTAATTATAAAAATTTAACAGTAATTGCTGATCCAGTTATAAAATTCATTTTTGATGACAAGAAAAAGAAAATTATCGGATTTATTTGTCAAAGCAAAAAAGAATATAGATGTAAAGAGTTAATTTTAACAACTGGTACATTTTTAAATGGGTTAATACACATTGGTGAAACACAAATACCTGCTGGCCGCTTTGACGAAAAGCCATCAACGGGATTAAGTGATCAGCTAGCTAAATATAAAATGAAAATTGGCAGACTTAAAACTGGTACTCCTCCAAGACTAGATGGAGATACTATTGACTATGACGAACTTGAGATGCAGCCAGCAGATGAAGATCCCTATTATTTTTCTTTTTTAACGAACAAACTACACAATAAACAAATTAAATGTGGAATGACCTATACGAATAGTCATGTTCATAAAATTATTAACGATAATATTTCTAAGAGCGCGATGTACTCAGGAAATATTAAGGGAGTTGGCCCAAGATATTGTCCAGCTATAGAGGACAAGATTGTTAAATTTAAGGAAAAAGATAGGCATCAAATATTTCTTGAGCCAGAAGGATTAAAGGACAATACTGTTTACCCAAATGGCATTTCAACCTCTCTTCCCGAAGACATACAGCTTAAAATATTAGCTAATATCAAGGGTTTAGAGGGAGTTAAGATGAAAAGGGCTGGATACGCTATTGAGTACGATTATGTAGATCCTAGAGAACTTAAAGTAACTCTAGAGACTAAAAAAATTAATTCTTTATTCCTTGCCGGTCAAATCAATGGAACAACTGGTTATGAAGAGGCAGCCGCCCAAGGCTTAATAGCAGGAGCTAACGCAGCTCTTAAAGTAAAAAATAAATCTGAATTTATTTTAAACAGATCAAATTCTTACATCGGTGTGATGATAGATGATTTAATTGTTAAAGGTGTTACTGAACCTTATCGTATGTTTACTTCTAGAGCTGAGTATAGACTAACTCTTAGAGCAGATAATGCTGACCAAAGATTAACTCCTTTAGGAATTAATGTTGGTCTTGTAACTGATAGTAGAGAAAAAAAATTTAATGATAAACAAAAAAAATTAATAAAAATTATAGATTCATTAAAATCTAATTTAATTTCACCCAATGCAGTAGCTAAGTTCTCAGTTAAGATCGCCAAAGATGGAGTTAAAAGATCTGCATTTAATATTTTAGGTCAAAAAGAAGTAAATATGGCAAAAATAAGGCAGATATGGCCTAATATACCCTGCTTTGATGTTACCATCGATAATCAGGTTGAAATCGATGCACATTATTTTGGATATTTAGATAAGCAGCTTAATGATATAGAATCTTTCAAAAAAGATGAAAGTATTGTTATTCCATCTGATATTAATTACGATTCATTCAGTGGTTTGTCTAACGAGGTTAAATCAAAGCTTAAATCTGTCAAACCGACTACATTAGGACAGGCACTTAGAATTGATGGTGTTACTCCTGCTGCTGCTATAATTCTGTTAGGATTTATTAAAAAGTCCAAATATAAAGCTTTAGCTTAATGAACAGGGATGAAGTTCTTAAGATACTTCAAAAAAATCTTAAATATAGTGGTAATTCACTTAGAAAAATTATTAGCTTTCACGAAGAACTGTTAATTTATAATAATAAGTATAATTTAATATCAAAATCCTCTGAAAAAGACGCTTGGCAAAGGCATATTTTAGATTCAGCTCAATTAGTTAAATATATTGACTTTAAAAAATCTGGTTCTTTAAGTGATCTAGGTACAGGTGGAGGTTTCCCCGGTATTGTTTTGGCTATATTTAATGAAAATATCAATTTTCACGTGAAATTGTACGAAAAATCAAGAGTGAAATGTATATTTCTCAAAAATGTGGTAAAAAAATTGGCTATAAAAGCACAGATTTTGGAAGGCAGTTACATTGAGCATGAAATTAATAGTAATTACATAACATGTAGAGCTTTTAAGAAATTTCAACAAATATTGAAAATTTCACGTGAAATAGCAAAGAAACCACATAGATTAATTATACTTAAGGGAAAGAATGCACAGGATGAACTAAATAAAGCTACTATGACATCTAAATTTGAGTATAAATTAGAGAATAGTATAACAGACAAAGAATCGAAAATAGTTTTATTAAATGTGAGATAAAAATTGAAAAAATCTATATTAGCAATCATTAATCAAAAAGGTGGAGTAGGAAAAACAACCACAGTCATAAACTTAGCATCAGCACTGTCCATTTTGGGTCAAAATAATTTAATAATTGATTTGGATCCTCAGGGCAATGCTACGACTGGACTTGGCAAGTCTAACAATGATGAAGAAAATAATATTTATAATATTTTAATAAAAAAAAAAAAATTAAAAGAAATAATTCAGTCTACAAAAATTAAGGGATTAGATGTAATCAGTTCAAATGTAAATTTATCAGGACTAGAAGTAGAAACTGCTAATGAGTCAAATAGAGCTTTCTTATTAAAAGAAATTATCGATAGCGAGAAAGAAGGTGTTTTATCAAAATATAATAATATCTTTATTGACTGCCCCCCATCTTTAAGTCTCTTGACTATCATGGCATTAGTCTCTGCAGATGAATTACTAGTACCACTTCAAACTGAATTTTTTGCATTAGAAGGCATTACTCAACTCGTAAAAACTATTGATAGAATAAAAGTTAATTTAAACCCTCAACTCAATGTAAGAGGAATTTTATTAACGATGTTTGATAAACGAAACAAATTATCTTCTCAAGTCGACAAAGAAGCTAGAAATTATTTTAAAGAAAAGGTGTATAGAACAGTAATACCAAGAAATGTAAGGCTTTCTGAGGCACCATCACATGGCCTTCCCTGTGTCGTTTATGATAAAAATTGTGTTGGTAGTAAATCATACTTTGAATTAGCTGAAGAATTTTTAGAAAAAAAAAATGAGGAGATAGGAAGCGCGGCATGAATGACGTAAAAAAAAAGGGTCTAGGTAGAGGACTTTCAGCTTTGTTTGGCGATCAAAATTCTGAAAAAAAAAATGATGATTCACAAATATCTCAAAGAACTATTTCAATAGGAGATTTAAACAGAAATAAATATCAACCGAGATCAGTTTTCGATGATGAAAAAATTGCTGAACTTTCTGCTTCAATAAAAAAAAATGGAGTAATTCAGCCAATTGCAGTACGACCAGCCAAACTTGATCCCGGAAGATATGAAATAATTGCGGGTGAAAGAAGGTGGATAGCTGCTCAAAAGGCCGGTCTACACGAAGTTCCAATAATAGTTTTAGATCTTTCAGATAATGAATCATTAGAAGTTGCAATTGTTGAAAATATCCAAAGAGAGGATTTAAATATAATTGAAGAGGCAAAAGGATATTTAAGACTTAATCAAGAATTTAAATATGATCAAGAAAAAATAGCTAAACTTATGTCTAAAAGTAGAAGTCATATTAGTAATACAATGAGGTTATTATCTCTTCCCGCAGATGTAATAGGTATGATAGAGGAAGGAAATTTAACAGCAGGACAGGCAAGACCTTTAATTGGTCTCACCAACGCAACAGTTATAGCGGAAGAAATTGTTTCAAAAAAACTTAGTGCTAGAAGTGTAGAAATCATTGCAAGAAAAAATAAAGATCCTCAAAAAGTTGGCAGGCACATTGATTCTAATATTTTTGATGAACAAAAAAAATTAGAGCAAATCCTCGGGTTAAAAGTATCTATAATTAACAAAAAAAACAACTCTGGGAAAATTTCAATTGAATATAAAGATCTAGGACAATTCGAGTTGATTTCTGACTTACTTAAGCGCCGTTAGTTATATCCCTACAAACACGAACTAAAAAATTTTTAATTAATATTTCCGGCCTTATTGTTGAGTTAGTTTTGATTAATATTTCTAAATCTTTTAGATCTTCTAAAGTTTTATCAATTTTATTTAACTTCCATTTTTTTGCTTGAGAAAGAAATGTTTCTTTTTCTTTCCAGAAAATTTTAGGTTTTAACATCTCAGTAGCTTTAACAATATTTTTTGTTGAAATATTAATTTTTAGTGTTTCTTTTAGTTTATTAAGTCTTTGATTTAATGATGCGATATAATACATAGTGCTTGTATTAATAAAATTAGTTGTGCTTATCAATTCATTTAATTTTGATTTATTGCCGTTCAAAGATGCGTCTCGTAAGTCATTAAAATTATCTGTCTCTTTGTAGTTTAAAAGTTCTTCGAGCTGTTCGTGCTTTATTTCTTTTTCTAAAAAAAATGTTTCTATCTTGTTAATTTCATTTTTAATAATGCTTCGATCGTTATTACCGTTTTTTATAATAAGATTAATAGACTCAGTTGTTAAATTTTTGTAGCCTTTGAGTTTAGCAATAATATATTTTCTAAGATTAAGTTCGTTATCTTGATAACAAGCAATACAAGCTAAAGCGTTATCTTTTTCAAAAAGGGATCTTAATTTTGATTTTTTTTCAAGTTCTAATGAAAGCAAAATTATTTTTATATCTTTTAATTCGGAGGATAGCACTTCTTCTAAGATCTCAAGAATTTTATCCGTAGCTTCATTAATGATTAATAATTTACCGGTGTCGAATAGTGATTGATTTGAAACCTCTTTAACTAGTAATTTTTTATTTGAAATTAACTCATCTTGAAAAAGACTTATTGGGCCCAAATTAGCATATTTTTTCTTTAAATAATTCTTTATATCAACTTTAAGACCAGCATTTTCTCCATAAATTAGAGTAGCTTTTTTACTGTCTATAAGACTAAATTCTTCTTGTACTAAATAACTTTTAATTATCATCTTTAAAAATAATTTAAGCTTAGCTCTCTGAATATTTCTTTGGAAATTCTCTCAGCTAAATTTTTAATTAAATCTTTTTCATTTTTTAATGTTTTAGAATATTTTTTATCAACTTCATAATAGGAAGAGGTAGAAAAATTAGAAGTCTTTTCATCGTTAGATTTGATGTTTCTCGTGGTCATAGATGCGCTTATGTTTAACTCATATTTTGTTACTTTATTTTTTATATCTTTTTCTTTTATACTTTTATTTTTACTTATTATTAATTTTAAATCTAAAAGGTTTTCTGAATTTTTTTCAGTATATAAAACTAATTCATTTTTGATTAAGTTCCCAATTTTTTTTTCACCTTCTATTTCAAAAGATTTTATAGAAAAATTAGCGGCAGTAAGAGTACTTATTTTGGAGAATCCACAACCATTTAAAAAAAATAGAATTGATAAAGTTAATACAAATTTTATACAATATTTATTCATTAAATTACAAAATTTAGCAATTTGTTTTCCACATAAATTGTTTTATTTATGATTTTATTTAACAAAAATTTTTCTACTTTCTCATCTTTTTTAGCAGTACTGACTATAACTTCTTTTGGCAAATTTTTTTCAATCTCAATTACATTTCTTGTTTTTCCATTAATTTGTATAATCATTTTTATTTTATTATCCTCTAAATTTTTTTTGTTTACTTGCGGCCAATCTTCTGTGTTTTTTTCTCCGAGATTTTCTAAGCATTCTAACGCAATATGTGGGGTTATAGGTACTAATATTTTCATAAATATTTTTAGATTTTTTTTCAAGCATGAATTACTTATGTCTTTATTAATGTTTGAATGAAATAAATTATATAATTCATGCATATTTGCAATCACAACATTAAAATTAAAATTATGAATTAAATCATTAATTTTATTAAGGTAAATATTAATTTTTTTATCAAAATCGTTTTCAATTTCTTTAATTTCTTTTTTATTTTTTCGAATTAGAATTGTGGAATTTAAATTCCATATCTTTTGTAAAAATTTATATGAGGCTTCTATTCCCTCGTCCGACCACATTACATCCCTATCCGGGGGACTATCAGACAATATGAACAATCTAATTGAATCTGCTCCATATTTTTTAATCATTTTTTCTGGATCTATAGTATTTTTTTTTGATTTTGACATAGCCTCAGAAGGGCCAACTTTCACTTGAGCCCCTGTAGATTTTGTGACAAATATCTTTTCTGACTGTAGCACAACTTCCTCTGGGCTAAGCCATTTACCAAACTCATCCCGATAGGTTTCATGACAAACCATTCCTTGTGTAAACAGATTTTTAAATGGTTCATCAAAATTCAATTTCTTGTTACATTTTTTTATAGCTTTCGTAAAAAATCTAGAATAGAGAAGGTGCAATATAGCATGTTCAACTCCACCTATATATTGATCTACTGGCATCCAATAATTTATTTTATTTAAATCAAATGGAGATGATTTTAATTTTGGAGAACAAAATCTCATAAAATACCAAGAAGAATCTACAAAAGTATCTAAAGTATCTGTTTCTCGGATAGCAGGTCTACCAGTACTATCTTTAGTTTTTTTCCATTTTTCATGAACTTCTAGAGGGTTGCCCGGATAAGTAAAATCGACATCTTTTGGTAATGTTACTGGCAAGTCACTTTTTTTGACTGGCTCAATACTTCCATCTTTTAAATAAATTATTGGAATAGGGCAGCCCCAATATCTTTGACGGGAAATACCCCAATCCTTCAAACGATAAGATATTTTTTTTTGACCTATCTTTTTATTAACTATTTCAGTGATAATTTTTTCTTTAGCTTCTAGATGAGTAAGCCCATTTAAAAAATTAGAATTTGTCATAACACCAGGTCCATCGTATGCTTTGTTAATTTTTGAAACATTATCATCGGCCAATTCTTTTTTTAAAACAACTTTAATTATTTCTAAATTATATTTTTGGGCGAAATCAAAGTCTCTTTGGTCATGAGCAGGGCATCCAAATATAGCACCTGAACCATAGTCCATAAGTACAAAATTTGCAGCAAAAACAGGTAAATATTTATTTTTTATAAATGGATGTAAAACTTGAAGTCCGGTATCAAAACCAATTTTTTCAGCAATGGCTAAAGACTCTTCAGTTGTTCCTATTTTTAGACATTCATCTTTAAAAATATCGAATTTTTTATTTTTTTTTAGTTTATTACACACTGGGTGATCAGGTGAAACAGCTATAAAAGTGGCGCCAAATATGGTATCTGGCCTTGTGGTGAAAACTTTTACTTTGTCTTCACTATCTTTAATAGAAAAGTTTATTTCACATCCTATAGATTTACCTATCCAGTTTTTTTGCATAAGTTTGACCTTATTTGGCCATCCTTTTAAACCATCTAGAGCAGACAGTAGTTCATCAGTAAACTTTGTAATATTAAAAAACCATTGGGTTAATTTTTTTCTCTCAACTACGGCATTAGATCTCCATCCTTTTCCATTAATGACCTGTTCATTGGCTAGAACAGTTTTTTCAACTGGATCCCAATTTACATAAGTTTCTTTTCTAGATACTAAGCCTTGTTCATAGAAATCTATAAATAGTTCTTGTTGATGTTTATAATAATTCTCATCACATGTTGATATTTCATAGTCCCAGTCAATTGAAAGACCCAACATTTTAAGTTGCCTTTTCATTTCCAAAATATTTTGCTTAGTCCACTCCATAGGATTTAAGTTATTTTGTTTTGCAGCATTTTCAGCAGGTAAACCAAATGAATCCCATCCCATGGGGTGAAGTACGCTGTATCCATTCATGTAAAAAAATCTAGCTACTACATCACCCATAGTATAATTTCTAACGTGACCCATATGAATTTTACCAGACGGATATGGAAACATTTCTAAACAATAATATTTTTTTGAAGCCTTATCTCTTATAAGTTTTTTTTTATTAAGAATAGGATTCCATTTTTTTTCTAATAAAGAAAAATTGATTCTTTCCATTTTTATAAAATTTATTTTTTCTTATTAACGTTCTGCTCTAAAGTCGACGCACTTCTAAGAATCGAGACTAGAAGTTCCTCCTCTATTTTGGATTTGACCACAGAAACGGTACAGTTTTGATTTCCACTACATGCTTTTTTATGAACAATAATTTTTAAACTATCAGCGCGTATTTCGTTGGACAAAAATCTTATAGTAATTTTAATTGAATCCTTGCTAGATTTATCATTGTACCAATCTGTGATTATAATGCCTCCGGAGTAATCAACTGTAGTTAATGGTATAAAATCTAGAAGTTCAAGGGAAGCTCTCCACATAACGTTCGAAGTGCTAAATTCATAGCTACCACCACCACCTCTACCTTTAAGAGCTTTATTTAGTGATATACCTTTTCCTGTTTCAACATTTTGTTTTGCTCGTTCTGCAGCATTAGCGGGAGTTTTTCGAGAATCTACATATTTAGGTTTGAAGGCTCCACATGAGTTCAACAATATTAAAACTGCGAATGCATAAGAGGTAGATTTTAAAAATTTTGTCATTAGTTATGATATTTTACTATATTATTTGTTTTAATTTAACTTTTAACACCTTTTTTGTTAAATTCATGGATTTTAAGATCTATTGAATTAATAAAGTTGAAATCAAGCTTTTTGGTGTGATAAAAATATCACAAAGGTACATAAAATGGTGTTTTTACTGTAATTAGTGAGCATTAGCGACCCGCAGGAGGTATATACCATAATAATGTTAATTTATAAAATAACAAAAGGACAAACAATGAAAACATTAAAAAATATGATTCTTGCAACTGTAGCAAGTTCATTAGTTTTCTTTTCAGCTAACGCTGGAGAAATGTCAATTGATGGTTCGATTGAAATGGCTCACACTGTAAACGACGGTGAGACAGGGAACCCACTTGGTATGGAAAACGAAATGACAATGTCTGCAGCCACAGAATTAGATAACGGTATTGCCGTAAGTTACAAAATGACATTAGATGCAAACGCATTTGATGATGAAGAAATATCTTTTGCAACTGATTACGGAACTATCGCTTTAACATCTACTGGTTCTCCAATGGATGCTAATGACAACATTACACCAACAGTTTTTGAAGAAGCAGAATACGGTGCAGGTACAGGATATCTGGACACGTCAGCTTTAGCAGGAAATGGTGCAATGTTAATCAGATACGGTAACACTTTTATGGGTGTTGGTATCGATGCTTCTTACACGCCAAGATATGGTTCAGGTGATGGATCAGATGATGGTGCTGCGTCAGGAACAACTAACGGATCATGGGGTGAAGTTTACGAAGTAGCTTTATCTGCTGTTCCTATGGATGGTGCAAAAGTAACTGTTGGTTACGGTAAAACAGAAAGAACTGCATTAAACCTAGACGATGGTGAAACAGGACTTGTAGCAGTAAGTTACGCTTACGGACCAATATCTGTAGGTGCACAAAAATCTATTATAGGTTATGGAAACCAAGGTTCTGCAGCCGCTTTAGGAACTAACTGGGTAAAGAATACTAACATGGGTATTTCTTACTCTGTAAATGATCAGTTAAGTGTTTCTTACCAAGAAACTACTTCACAGAAGAACAGTAAATCAGTTCTTAACCCGCTTACTGGTGGTTCAATGAACAACACTGTTGAACTTGAAGCTGATACAATTTCTATCGGTTACACAATAGGTGGTATGTCAATTAAATACGCTGAGTCAGACGTAGATAATGATACATACTCTACTGGAACTAAAGGCAGCAAAAACACACTAAGTGTTGGTATTGCTTACTAGTTAAAGTATCAATTAAAAATTTAAAAGCCGGTAATTAACTTTACCGGCTTTTTTTTTATGTGATTAAATAATTAGGTTTATTAATTAAATCAGACTTGAGAGCAAAACCAATACAACTCAGCATTTTTATTTTTTTATAATTAGAACTGTTAATTCCACCCAATACAATAATATTATTATATTTACGTGTTATTAGATTAAATCTAACAATACCTAAAAATCCGCTTTTTTTAGTCTTGAATAACCTAGAAAATATTATTTTTTTACATCCTTGTTTTTTTTTCTCTACCATTTCTTGTATATTGTGAGCAGAACCGATTATTTCTATATTTTTAGCTAAATTTAAAAAAAATTTTTTATTATAAGAAGAAATATAAAAATGTCTTAGCCTATGAAGTGTAAGCAGTGCTATATCATTAGATATATAAATAATAATATTTTTGTTTTTACATATATTAATTATTTTAGCGTATTCATTGTATTTTTGCTTTTTTATATTTCTTAAAATGAGGCAGCCTTTAGTTTTTTTTATATAATCAAAATCAATTTCTTGTATACTTTCTATATAAAAAAACTTTTCTAAATTAATCATGACTACAGACGTTATAAATAATTATTTATCTATTCAAGAAAATATAAAGAAAATTCAAATTACCAAGAAAGTTAATATAATAGCAGTAAGCAAGACTTTTAATATGGATCGTATAGCCCCCTTAATAGACCATGGCCATCTACATTTCGGAGAAAATAAGCTACAAGAAGCTTTAGCTAAATGGCCAGAAACAAAAAAAAATCACAATAAAATTAAACTTCATATGATTGGAAAATTACAGTCAAATAAAGCAAAAAAGGCAGTAGAATTGTTTGATTATATTCATTCTCTTGATAATGAAAAATTAGCAAAAGTTTTAAGCAAATCAGAACAATCTTTAAATAAAAAAATTAATTATTTTATTCAAGTTAATATAGGCAATGAGGATCAAAAATCTGGAATTCCACTTAATGAAGTTGATCAATTTTATACCTATTGCTCCTCTGAATTAAAATTAAATGTAGTAGGGTTGATGGCGATACCCCCTAATGACAGCAATACAAATAAACATTTTGAAATTTTATCCGAGCACAATTTATCTCTCAATTTACCCGAACTTAGTTTAGGTATGAGTTCTGATTATTTAAGTGCTTTAAAATATGAGGCTACTTTTCTAAGAATAGGAAGCGCTATTTTTGGTAAAAGAGATTAATTAATGAATATTTTTGTTTTTTTATTTATATAAGAAATCAAAAATTTAATATCTTTTTTTGAGACCGCTATACATCCTTCTGTTGGTTTATAATTTTTTTTTGCAATATGTAAAAATATTGCACTTCCTTTACCTTTAATCACTGGTTTAGTATTATAATTAATGACTAAAATTGCATCATAAATATTTTCTTTTTTGTATAATTTTTCAGCTCTATATTTAAATGGAAATCTTATTAACTTATTATAATATCTTGAATTAGGATCATCACACCAACCCATATTCTTTTTTATCGAAATTTTTTTTATCTTAGAGCTAAACTTTGAAAATCTATCTTTTCTGTAAAATAGAAGGTTAAATTTATATACACCAGAAGGAGTCGACCCATCACCTTCCTTTTTTTTTCTATTAATTCCTGTTTTACCTATAGAACATTTTATTTTATAGTTATTAAAAGTTATTTTTTTATTTTTTAGTTTTATATGCATACAAAAAACCAAGATACCAACATAATTATTTTTAGCAATAATGATTTTTTTGACTCATTTAATGAATTAGAAAAGCATTGTGATTTTAAAATTTATTCAAATATAAAAGGGACTTTAACTAACAAATCTATTCTTCTAATACATGAAGAATACTTAAGTGATAAAAAAAATATTGATCGAATTTCAAAATTAAAAAATATTAAAATTATTCTTTATAATAAAAATTTTAATTTATCAAATATAGGTCATAATTTAAAAATTTCGTTACCGTTATCTTTTATTGAAATAAACAATATGATTCAAAATTTAAAGATTAAATCTGATTTTAATATTAATTCATCTATAAAAATTAAAAATTATTTGCTTGATAAAAATACCAAAAAATTAAAATACAATGATTTATTTATCATTCTTACAGAAAAAGAAATTCATATTTTGGAAATTTTATTAAAAAGGAATGAGCCTATTAGTAAAAATAGTTTACTAGAACTTGTTTGGAATTACTCAAAAAATACAGATACTCATACTGTAGAGACACATATTTATAGATTGAGAAAAAAAGTTAAAGATAAATTTGATGATGATAATTTAATTTTAAATACAAAAACAGGCTATTCTTTTTGAAAAAAAGAAATAAATATGCTTTAGATCTTTTTACTAAAAAATATCGTAAACGCGTTATAAAACCTAAAAAAGGAAAAGGTAGTTTTAAAAGAAAAAAATCTAGTTTAAATTATCTTTAAAAAAATCAACAGTTA
>MDTB01238656.1_pt1 | contig 38606 bp, 40 predicted proteins | sample 811161 | NCBI WGS metagenome assembly MDTB01 (sample SAMN05326650, study PRJNA326480) | marine metagenome | isolation source: seawater | place: Mediterranean Sea | collected 2009 | reverse complement strand
CAAGCCATTATTTACTCCTTATAAAAATTAATAAAATTGTACTCAAAATATCACAAATATCTTAATCAATTCTGAGCATCATATTCATATTCTGTTAATCTTTATTCTTATCGATCAAGTCCTCCAATAGGTGAATATCTTCATCCAAATCTGCTATTTGAGAACTTATAAGATCTAAATTTTCTTTTACATTTTTTTTAAAACTGCGCATTTGAAACAAATCAAATAACAAAATACAGAATATGAAAAAAGTTAGTATATTTAAGTAGGTTTTCATATAATTAACATTATAAATCAAATTTTTACATAAAAAACCAAATTACAAGATTTATTGGGATATTTTTTTAAAGATAATCAATTTCATTGAACAAGGTTATTGTGAATTTTTGAAAATTATATTGAAATAAGAGTTTAATCTAAAATTAGGATAGTCTTTAATTTACATTAACGCTCATAGCAAAAAATAAAAAAAAGCAATGAGTATTTTCTCCCCTTTACTCATTAAATATAGGGTTGCTTAACAAAAATAGTTAATTGTCTCTTTTTACAATATGAAATCCAAATTCAGACTCAAAGGGTTCACTCATCTGATCAATATCCAATGAAAACGCTACATCCTCAAATGCCTTTACCATCATACCTTTTGTAAATTCTCCTAAGTTACCCCCAGATTGTCCAGAAGGACAACTAGAATGTTGAACGGCAGCATCTGCAAATTTAATACTTCCCCTCTTAATATTATTATATATACCATCGATTTGCTTCTTAGCTTCCTCTGAGGTTAGCTCCGATCTAGAGTTCTGTGAATCCTTGTGCATTATAAGAATATGAGACGCGGAAATTTTACTTATCTTTGACATAAAAAGTAGAAGCTAAACTTACAACAAAAAACAAACCTATCGTTAAATATATAATATTATAGCTTATTGAATTGTTAATGAAATAATAAAATAATAAAGGGGAGATTATTGATAATATGAAAAAATATAAATTTTGAATAACATTAGCATTAACAACTCCAAAGTCTTTTAAGTTTTTAGCATTAAGAAAACATATGCATATTGAAAAACTCGATACAAGGGCAATAAAAAACTTAAGTAGGTCAATACTGAAACTAGAAGTATATTCAAAGAAAAAAGAAATAAAACAAATAATTACTATACTGAAACCCAAAAAATTACTTAACCTTTTTCTACCTACCAATTTAACTAGAGGAAAAATAAATATTGATATTAAAAAAATAACCATTAGAAAAACTATGTTAAACTCAAGAAATTGCATATTTTCTGGGTTAGCGAATTTTGGTAACCATTTATTTGAAGAAAAAAAAATAAATGAAAGCAAAGAAATCAAAATATAAATGTTTGTAAAAAAGAATTTTTTTACTCTTCTTGATAAGATTTGCTCATCAAAACTATCAATTAGATTTAAATTAACGTAGATAGATTTATTCTTTATTTTTAAAACTATACTTGTTAAAGCTGTTATCAAAAAAAGTAATAAATAAACAACTTTCCAAGCCCATTCGTTAAGTTGATTATTTGAAAAAAAATCGTCTACAAATAAATACAAAAAGCTCGCTAAGATCATACCAATTATTATTAAGAGTGAGTATTTAACAAAATATGAGTCTTCATTCTTATCAAGACTTAAACTCAAATAATTAAAATTTATGGATGAAAATAAAATTCCCAAACAAAACCTACAAAAAATAAAAATAGGAAGAGAAATAGCTATAAAACTGCTTGGTAGAAGAATAGGAACAAAATAGACTATACTTAGAAGATATAAAAAATTAAGTTTTTTATTTTTTATAAAATAAGAAAACTTTTTGTAAAGTGGAATAAAAAAAATTCTTGAAAAAAAAGAAATACAAATAATGAATATTATAATTGGTAATGAATACTTGTCATCATACTCAGCAAGGAAGAAAATTGACAAGAATGTAACTATAGAAAAATTTAAAAAAATATCTAAGCCCTCTACAAAAGGAATAAGGTTATACCTATTCAATTGGAAAAAACTATTTTGATTTTTATTTAACATTTTTCATTAAAGATTCTAAAAATTTTTTTAATTCAAGCACTCTCTCAAAATTATCATATTTTTTGCTAATGTAAATTAACTTTGAATTAGGCAAAAGTTTAATTTTCTCCGGACTATTTTTAGCAAGACTTATGAGATTATCTATATAATCTAGTTCAATGTTTCTTAACTTAAAAACAAAACCGTCAGCAGAATTATCTATTTTTATAATATTGAGTTTTTTACATAATATTTTAATTTCTATAATCTTAAATAAATTATTAAATAACTTAGGAAATTTCCCAAATCTATCCTCTAAATTGCTAATTATTTTTTTTAATTCTAACAATTCGTTAGTTCCTGATATTTTTCTGTAAATCTGCATTCTTAAATCTAAATTTATTATATAATCATCTGGAATATTATAAGAAAATCCTAAATTAATGATTGGTGACCAATCATTTGATGAAATTTTTTCATTTTTTAGTTCACTGATCGCTTCATTAAGCATTTTATAGTACAATTCAATACCAACCTCTTTAATATGTCCAGATTGTTCCGAACCAACAATATTTCCGGCACCTCTAATGTCTAAATCGTTCGCAGCTATAGAAAATCCAGCACCAAGACTATCTATTTTTGAAATTAGTTGTAATCTTCTTAGTCTTTCCTCACTTAAGTGTGTATTTTTCTCTAATAATAAATAAGCATAAGCTTGTATTGACGACCTCCCTACCCTTCCTCTTAACTGATAAAGTTGTGATAAACCAAATAAGTAGGGTTTATTAATTATAATAGTATTCACATTAGAAATATCTAAACCAGATTCAATCATTGCAGTTGATAAAAGAAGGTCAATTTTTTTTTCAAAAAAATTGTTATAAATCTTTTCTATATCAACGGCATTTAACTTACTATGAATTATCGAATAATTTATTGACGGGAAGTTTCTTTTTAGTTTTTTTTCCAGGTCTTGAATTTCTTTAATTCTTGGAGTTACAAAAAAGATTTGTCCTTTTCTTTCGAGCTCTTTATTTATTAAATTCTTTAGTAAATTATCCTCGTAAAACATTAAATAAGTTTTAACGTTTTGTCTATTCAAAGGTGGAGTCTTAATAAGACTGATATCACGCATTTTTAATAGTGAAGACTGAAGTGTTCTAGGTATTGGTGTTGCAGTTAATGTAAGAATATGAGAATTAGGTTGTTTTTTTTTTAATTTTTCTTTTTGTTCAACACCAAAACTTTGCTCTTCATCGATTATAATTAGTCCTAATTTATTAAAATTAATATTTTCAGATAATATTGCATGAGTACCAATGATTAGGTCAATCAAGCCAAGTTTTAGTTGCTCTATAATTTTTTTTTTTTTCCCGATTTTTTCAAATCTTGAAATTTTTTCAATTATGTAACCAAAACCATTAAATCTTTTTATAAAAGTTTTAAAATGTTGATTTACTAATAAAACTTTAGGACAAATAACAGCTACTTGATAACCTGAAGATAAGACTAAAAATGCAGCTCTCATTGCAATCTCTGTTTTTCCAAATCCAACATCACCACAGATTAATCTGTCCATTGCTTTTGAGGAGTTAAAATCTTTTTCGATCTGTTCTATTGCTTTCATTTGATCGGATGTTTCGGTAAATTCAAATAGAGAGGAAAACTTTTCATATTCAATTTTATTGGGATTGATTTCTAGGGATTTAATCAATTTTCTTTTTGCTGCAGTATTAATCAAATCAGAAGCGATTTGCCTGATTTTCTTTTTTAAGGTTGCTTTTTTAAATTGCCAGTTTTGAAGACCTAATTTATCAAGCCTAACATTTGCATTACTAAAGCCATATTTAGAAATTAACTCTAGATTTTCGATTGGTATTAAGAGTTTATCATTATTATGATAAAGTAGTTCTATAAACTCTTGTTCAATATCATTTATTTTTTTTTTTTTAAGACAATTAAACTTTCCAACACCGTGATCAATATGGACAATTAAATCACCAAAATTGAGCTGACTAAATTCACTAATAATATTATCATCATTTATTTCAGTACTAGTTTTTCTTTTTGTTATTTTTTTAAAAAAATCATAATCTGATAAGAATAATAATTTTTTGTTATTTTGATTTAAAATAAAACTAGAGTCGATTGAAAGATTTATAATATTAAATTTCTTTGAAGAATCATTTATTGCAAATAACCTTTCAAAAATAATATTGAAGTTTTCATAGAGTCTTTCGATATTTTTTTTATTAACAACGCTGTCGTAACAAAAAAATATTTTTTCAAAATCTGTTGATAAAAAAAAATTTTTTAAAGTCTTAAGATTCTCTTTTTTATTTTGATTAAAAAATAACTTTTCTGAAAAAAAATATGTTTCGGATTTATTACTGATTTTTGAGAAGATAAATGTATTTTTTTTTTTTAATCTGATTTCTAATTATATTTTTATCTTCAAAAAAATTGCTTTCCTTTGATACTTCTTTTTCATAACTTGGTAAATCTTTAATAACTTTACTATGCTTATCTTCAAAATCAATAATTGAATCTTCTTTAAAAAAAAAATCAAAATAATCTAAATAATCAATAATCGAATCGTATTCATTATATAATATTGGGTAAAACTGTTCAGAGCCTGGAATTATATTTTGATTAGAAATTGATTTATAAAAATCATCCTTATCTTTAATTTTAAATTTTCTGAATGTTTCTCTAAAATTTTTTATAGAGTCAGTATTAAAAATAATCTCAGATGTAGGTGATATTAAATAGTTATTTATGGTTCCACAATTATTTTGAGAATAGATATCAAAAAAATTTACAGTCTCAACTTCCTCAAAATTATATAAAATTCGAGCTGGTTTATTCTCTAAAGGAGAAAAAATATCAATAATTTGTCCTCTTACACAACATTCACCTTTACTTCTAACAGTATCAACAAATTCATAGTTATTTTGTTTTAAGAAATTACTTAACTTAAGATAAGTATTTTTTGAATTATCAAAAATATCAAAAAAATTAAGATTCTTTTTTTTTATAGTTTTAGTTATTAATGAATTAATTGGACCAATAAAAATTATTCTTTTTTTTTTTGAAGTGATCAGTTTAAATAAAGTTTTAATTCGTTCAAGTAATATTGGTTTTGTAGGTGAAACATTTGAAAAAAAAGAACAGTCTAAATCAGGAAAGACTAATATCTCTACAAAAGGGTCAAACAATTTAATTTTATTTTTAAGTTTTATCGCCTCCTCATGATTCGCTGTGAAAAAAGCAACTTTTTTTTTATTTGATATTAATGATAAAAAAATTTGAATTGAATCATCATAGAGATTAATTTTTTTTTTTTCATTAATTTCAATCTTCATTATAACAGTTTTTTAAGATTTTTTTTAAAATTCCATTTTTTAGATTAGATGGTATGTTTGCCTTTTTATATAAAATATCTAATAATTCGCTATCAGGGAGATTTAGAATTTCTTGAAGTTCGTAAAGTTCTTCGTCAGTAATTTTATCTTCATAAGATAATAAAAAATTTTTAAAAATTATATCAAGTTCTTTTATTCCTCTGTATTTAGCTCTATGTAAAATTTTTTTTTTAAAGAGATTTTTTGTCATTAGTGATAATAATTAATTAATAAACTAGTATATTTAATGGATCTTATAAAACAAAATATTTTTCATGAAATTAAAGGAAAAAGCTTACAAATAACAAGCATTAAAAATTACTTTGGAAATAGAAATATTGATATACTAACCCAGAGACCAATAAAAATATTGCAAAAAAATCTTAAAAGCCAAATAGAATTAGTAGATATAAACAATATAGTTACTATTGACTTAAAAATAATAAATCACGTTAAACCATTCAATAGTAAATCTCCTTATAAAATTATTGCGACTAACAAATTTAATCAGAAGGTAAATATTCTTTATTTTGGAAATTTTAAGAGATTTATGTACAATAAATTGAATGTTGGTTCATATTATAGAATATCAGGAAAACTTCATTTTTTTTCAAATACATTCCAATTTATTCATCCCTATGAAGTAATTAATGAAAAACAAATTGATATTTTTGAGGAAATGGAACCACTATATAATTTAGCAAGAAAAAAAATAAATAAAAAATACTTCAGAAAACTAATATTAGAAAGTTTAAAAATATTACAAAAAGTATCTTTACCTACTGAGTGGATTGGGAAAAATATTATTAAAAAATACCAATGGCAAAGTTTTAAAAACTCCCTAATTAAAATACATTGTCCAAGAAAAGAATATTATAATGATTTTAAAATATATAGAGAAAGACTTGCTTATGATGAACTATTATCAAATTTTTTAATTTTTAACAAATTAAAAAAAAATAAAGTAAAAAGTAATAATTATTATGTTAAGAGTTTTTCATTATCAAAAAAAATAATTGAATCCCTAGAGTTTAAATTAACAAAAGATCAACTAAGAACAATTGAAGAAATTAAAAGTGAACTTTTAAGTAAAAAACAAATTTATAGGTTAATTCAAGGTGATGTTGGCTCAGGAAAGACAATTGTTTCTCTTTTAGTGATTGCTGATGTAATTAACTCTGGATATCAATGTGTTTTAATGGCTCCAACAGAATTACTTGCAAAACAACATTTTAATTATTTCACGGAAATTTTAAAAAAACATAATATTCAAATAGAATTATTAACTAGTAAATCAAAAAATAAAAGAAATATCATTGATAAAATTGATAATAATAAAGTCCAATTGCTAATTGGAACCCATTCTGTTTATAACAAATCACTACATTTTAAAAAATTGGGATTAGTTGTAATTGATGAGCAACATAAATTTGGAGTGAATCAGAGAATCAAACTTTTAGAAAAATCAAGTAATTGTCATATATTAATTATGTCTGCAACTCCAATTCCAAGAAGTTTATCCTTTGCTCTTTATGGAGAAATTGACGTATCAATTATTAAAACAAAACCGAAAAATAGAAAGAAAGTAATAACCTCGATAATTAGTAAAAAAAGTATTGCCAACCTAATAAATGGGATAAAAAGAAAACTAAAAAAAAATGAACAAGTATTTTGGATTTTACCTAATATAGGAAATGACGAGGAATCTCAAGATAACGAAACCGAAACTGTTTTATCAAGATTTGATTATCTTAAAAAAATATTTAAAGAGAAAGTAAGTTTAATACATGGAAAAATGTCAGATGAAATGATTTATAAAAATATGAAAGAATTTCAAAATGGGAAAAAAATGATCTTAATATCGACAACAATGGTTGAAGTTGGAATTAATATTCCAAATGCTACACTCATGATAGTTGAGGAAGCTAATAGATTTGGTTTAGCTCAACTTCACCAATTAAGAGGAAGAATTTCACGAAGTAACAAGCAATCAAATTGTGTACTTATGCATAATCAGAATCTATCTGAAATGTCATTAAAAAGGCTTCTAATTTTAAAGAATAGCGATGATGGTTTTGAAATATCAGAAAAAGACATGTTTTTGAGAGGGTCGGGAGATTTTTTTGGAACTAATCAATCTGGACTTCCAAAATGGAAGTTCTTTTTACCTTATGAGGACATAGATTTTTTAGAAAGTGTAAAAAGTGACTGCAAATTGTTACTCAATGATACAAGAGCAAATAAACATAAAATTGATTTTTTGATTAATACTTTTTATGGGGAAAAAGAGTTTCTTAATTATTTTTCTGCTTAGATTTCAAATCAATAATTCCTGCTGAAACTATTGTTTTTAAAGCGTCGTCAACCTTTGTATTTAGGTATTTTAATTGATTTTTAGGAACCATTAAAAGAAAACCAGATGTTGGGTTTGGCGTTGTAGGAACAAAAACATTAATTAATTGCTTATTAATTTTTTTTTCAACTACACCTTTAACTATACCGGTTGTAAAACCCAAAACCCAAATACCTCTTCTGGGGTATTCTAATAAAACTACATCTCTAAAAGCGTTAGAATTGTTTTTAAAAATTGTTTCAATAATCTGTTTAATTGTTTTATAAAAAAATTTAATGAAAGGAATTTTATTAATTATTAATTCTGTTTTTTTTATAATGAAAGAACCAAAAAAACTTGCTGTAATAAATCCTATAAATACTAGTAAGGTTACGAGTATAATAAGTCCTAAACCTGGAACATCTCTCGGTAAATAGTAGTTAGGGTTTAAATAATAGGGAATAAGTGGTGTTATCAGTTGATCGAAAAACTTTACAAGAGAAAAAACAATCCAAAAAGTTATAAAGACTGGTGCGGAAACTAAAACACCAGTTAAGAAATAATTTTTTATCTTGGCTAACATACTAAATATCTAATATGGCACGCCCGATGAGGTTCGAACTCATGACAACTCCCTTAAAAGGGGAGTGCTCTACCAGCTGAGCTACGGGCGCATATTCATTTATAGGATATAATGAAATATTAGATATTTAACAACAAAAAATTTTTTTATTTTATTCTCATTGTAATTATTTTTGTTGAATTACTAAGAACTTGACCGTTAGGTCCTTTTCCTTCAGGTATTCTGTCAATAATATTCATACCTTCAATCACCTTTCCCCATGCTGTATATTTACCGTCAAGAAAAGGATGAGAGTCATAACAAATAAAAAATTGACTGTCTGCAGAATCAGGATCATTACTACGTGCCATTGACACAATACCTCTCTCGTGTTTAATGTCATTAAATTCAGCAACAATATTTTTCCCACTACCACCTGTACCATTACCTTCAGGATCTCCACCTTGGGCCATAAACCCAGAAATTACTCTATGAAAAGTGAGACCATCATAGAAGCCTTGATTTATTAATTCAGTGATTCTTTTTACTGTCTTTGGGGCTTTTTCAGGATATGTTTCTATTACTACAATTCCTTTTTCTAATAGCATTTGAATAGTCACTGGTTCTGCTGCTTTAGAATTGCCAATGAAAATTCCAAAAAAAATTAATAAAAATTTTACAAAAAATTTGGGCATCAACTACTTTCCTTTTTTTTAAACATTTTAATTACATGATCAGGTACAAAGTTGTTAATCTTTCCACTATGAAATGCAATCTCTTTCACAAATCTAGCAGAAGTAAGTTGAAGGTTTTCAGATGCCATTAAAAATATAGTTTCAACATCAGGCGCTAATTTTGAATTCATGCCAGCCATTTGGAACTCATATTCGAAATCAGCAACTGCTCTTAAACCTCTTATAATTACTTTTGCATTAAACTTTTTAGCATGATCGACTAACAAATTATCAAAACCAACAACTTCAATCAAACATTTATTTGTGTCAATTAGTTTTAATGACTCCTGAATCATTAGGACTCTCTCATTAACTGTAAAATATGGTTTTTTGTGAATATTTTCAGCAACACTTATAACTAATTCATCAACAATATTACACGCTCTTTCAATAATATCTAAATGTCCAAAAGTTACAGGATCAAAAGTACCTGGATAAATACCTGTTATTGTTTGGTGTTCATTCATTTTCTTCAAGTTTTGCTACAGAAACTACTCTTTCACCATCAGAAACATTAAACAAAGTAACCCCTTGGGTTTGTCTTCCTGCAATTCTTATATCATTAACAGGACACCTGATTAATTTTCCCTTATCTGTAACTAACATTAACTGGTCTTTATCAGAAATTGGAAAAGAGGCAACAACCTCATTTCCATTTCTTTCTGTTAGTTGCATGTTAGCAATACCTACTCCACCTCGACTTGTTTTTCTATATTCATAAGAAGAGCTTCTTTTTCCAAAACCTTTATCAGTTACACTTAAAATAAATTCCTCATTTACTTTTAATAAAGAGAATTTTTTTTCATCAAGTATTTCTCTTTCAAAATTTTCATTTTTTCTTTCTGCTGAGCAGATTTTTAGATACTCATCTCTTTCTTCTACAACAAAATCAAAACCATTCAGTATAGCGAGTGAAATAATAGAATCTTCACTAGAAAGTTTTACCCCCCTCACTCCAACAGAAGAACGACCAGAAAAAATTCTTAGGTCTTTACAGGAAAAACGAACACACTTACCTAAACGTGAAGACATAAAAATATTATCTCTATCTGAACATACGACAACATTAACTAAGTTGTCTTTTTCTTTAAGTTTCATAGCTATTTTTCCGTTTGCGTTTATGTTGTGAAAGTCATTTAACTTATTTCTTCTTATATTTCCTAGTGAAGTTGCAAAAATAATATTATTTTTTTTATCAGAAAGATTATAAGGCATCGTTGTAGTTATTTTTTCGCCAGATCTCAACGGAAGTAAATTAACAAGAGCCTTACCTTTTGAAGTTGGGCTACCAGATGGAAGTTTATAAGTTTTTAACTTGTAAACAATTCCCATTGACGAAAAAAACAGTAATGGTGTTAAAGTATTAACAACAAAAACTTCATTTACAAAATCTTCTTCTTTAGTAGTCATGCCTGCTCTACCTTTACCTCCTCTCTTTTGTGACCTGTAAGAATTAAGAGGTACTCTTTTTATGTAACCAGTATTAGTTAAAGTAACCACTACATCTTCAGAAGTTATCAGTGACTCGTCATCAATAATTTCCTCACTCTCAGATATTTCAGTTTTTCTAGGAGAATCAATCTTTGAATTTATCTCATTGAGTTCATTGATAAGAACAGAATTTAATCTTTTAGATGAAGACAATATCTCAAGGTAATCCTCTATCATTTTTACACATTCATGGAGATCTTCAGAGAGCTTTGACCTTTCAAGACTTGTCAGTCTACTTAATCGAATTTCTAAAATCGACTTAGCTTGAATATCAGACAACTTAAATGAGTTTTTTTCTATTAATGAACTTTTATTTTCTGAATTAATAAAAGAAAGTATAAATTTGTCATTTGGTAGTGACCATTTTTGGTTTAAAAGATTTTTTTTTGCCTCATTCGTATCTTTCGAAGATCTAATAATTTCAATTACCTTATCAATATTTTCTAAAGCGACAGATAATCCTAAAAGCACATGGGCTTTCTCCCTAGTTTTTTTTAAGTGAAATTTTGTTCGTTTAAAAATTACATCTTTTCTAAATTCAACAAAAAGTCTTATTGATTTTTTTAGATTTAAAAGCTCGGGAACACCTTTATTAAGAGCCAACATATTTATTCCGAAAGAAGTTTGAAGAGGAGTAAATTTAAACAGTTGATTGAGAATTACTTCTGATTGAGCATCTCTTTTTAAATCAATTACAACTCTCACTCCTTCTCTATTTGACTCATCCCTAAGTTCTGAAATTCCCTCGATAATCTTGTCTCTTGAAACTTTGGCAATTGTCTCTATTAAATTTGATTTTTTCACAGCAAATGGAATCTCATTAATAATTATTGAGTTTCTTCCTTTTTTTGTTGTTTCAATACTTGTTTTTCCCCTAATTAAAATTGATCCCTTTCCTGTTAAATATGCACTTCGTATTCCTGATTTACCTACTATTATTCCTCCAGTTGGAAAGTCTGGTCCATGAACATGATTTAATAAATCATCATCTGATATTTCAGGGTTATCTACAAATTTACAACATGCATTTATTATTTCTGTAGGACAATGCGGAGGTATTTTTGTCGCCATTCCAACTGCAATACCTTCGGATCCATTAATTAATAAATTAGGAAATTCTGCAGGAAGTAATTCTGGTTCTAAAGTTGTTCCATCATAATTTTCTTTATATGCTACAGTTTCGTTATTAATATCATTCACAAGGTATGATGATATCGGAGAGAGCTTAGCTTCTGTATATCTCATCGCTGCGGCAGAGTCTCCGTCCATGGAACCAAAATTTCCTTGACCATCAACAAGAGGAACTCTCATGCTAAACTCTTGTGCCAACCTGACCATTGCGTCGTAAATTGCTGAATCTCCGTGTGGATGATATTTACCCATAACATCTCCAACAATTCTAGCAGATTTTCTAGAAGGTTTGCCTGAAACATATCCTGCTTCGTTCATAGCATAAATAATTCTTCTATGGACGGGCTTTAGCCCATCACAAACATCTGGGAGTGCTCTTGATACAATTACACTCATTGCGTAATCTAAAAAGGAACTTTCCATCTCCTTTTCAATGTCTATACGCTCTGTGTCTTTAAAATTTGGTTCTTCGGGGGTAAAGTCGTCAATCATCAATATTTACTAAAAAGGGACTTCGTCTTCAACATTAATACTGTCGAAATCTGAAGTTACATTTTTTTCTGTTGTAGAATTGTCTAGGCTTGGAGATGACAATTCATTTTTAATATCAGAATTATTTCTATTATCTATCATTGTCAGGGTAGTATTATAGCCTTGAAGAACGATCTCAGAGATATTCTTTTCCATTCCACTTTGGTCTGTGTATTTTCTATTCCGTAACTGTCCTTCTATATAAATTAGTGAGCCTTTTTTTAAGTATTTTTCAGCTATCTCTGATAAACCAGGAGAAAATATGACTATTTTATGCCACTCAGTTCTATCTTTTTTTTCGCTCGTACTCTTATCTTTCCATGTTTCACTTGTAGCAACTGAGAATCTGGCAATTTTATTACCTTCCTGAGAAACCCTAATTTCAGGGTCAGCGCCCAACCTTCCCAATAATATAACTTTGTTTATTGAACCTGCCATACTAATTAGATAAATAATAACATATTATAATTTTATAAACTATCTGAAAAAACATGAAAAGTGTAAGTAAAAAAATATCAATGAATTGTATTAAAATTATTGGTGCAAGACAACATAACCTTAAAAATATTAATTTACAAATTCCTAAAAATAAATTTGTAGTTATAACTGGTCTGTCAGGTTCAGGAAAATCCTCATTAGCTTTTGACACTATATATGCCGAAGGACAAAGAAGGTATGTCGAAAGTTTATCATCATATGCAAGACAATTTTTAAACATGATGGAAAAACCAGATGTTGATTTAATTGAAGGATTATCCCCTTCAATATCAATTGATCAAAAAACTACATCTAAAAACCCACGCTCTACTGTTGGAACAGTAACAGAAATATATGACTATTTTAGAGTCTTATTTGCAAGAATTGGAAAACCATATTCCCCTGAAACTGGAAAAGAAATTAAATCAATGAGTGTTCAAGAAATTATAGATGATTTTTTTAAATTAGAAAAAAAAAGTTTTTATTATTTACTTTCTCCCATAGTAAGAAATAGAAAAGGTGAGTTTAAAAAAGAATTATCAGATTTAATTAAAAAAGGTTATATAAGATTTAGAATTGATAATGAGATTTATACATCAGAAAACCTACCTGTCTTAAAAAAAAACTTTAAGCACAGCATTGAAGTAGTTGTAGACAGAGTTCAAATTGACAAAAAATATAAATCAAGAATTTCTCAATCAATTGAAACTGCATTGAATCTCTCTGACGGAATAATCTACTTTTATGATGTTGATAAATCAATCAATCATGTCTTTTCATCAAGATTTGCATGCCCAATTTCTGGTTTTACAATTGAAGAAATTGAACCAAGACTATTTTCCTTTAATAGTCCTAATGGTGCATGCAATGAATGTGATGGGCTAGGCTTCAAAGAAAAGTTTGATCCAGACCTTATAATTGCAGACGATAATCTTTCAATGATTGAAGGTGCAGTATCACCTTGGAAAAAAAATAATCAATTTTACAAAGATCTCATTTTAGAAGTATCAAAACACTGTTCAATAAGCCCTAGAACAAGTTGGAAAGAATTACCAGAGGATAAGAAAAAACTAATTATGTTTGGGGATTCTAAAAACTTAAGTTTTTTTAATTCTTATAACGGATGGAGTTATAATGAAGAGTATTTTGGAGTAATTGGGTTTTTAGAAAAAAAACTTAGAAGGTCTGATGTTTGGCAAAGAGAGGAATTAGGAAAATATATGAATAAGTTTTTATGTGAAGCTTGTTCAGGCACAAGACTGAAAAAAGAAGCTTTAGCAGTGAAAATAAATAACAAACACATATTTGATATAACTAAATTGTCAATTGATAAAGCCTTGAAGTGGTTTAAAGAATTGGAAGATGATCTATCTGAATATCAGAAAATAATTTCTTCTAGAATTATTAAGGAAATAATTGATCGTCTTTCCTTTTTAAATAATGTTGGATTGGGGTATTTACAACTTTCAAGAAGTTCTACAACATTATCTGGTGGTGAAAGTCAAAGAATTAGACTTGCTTCACAAATTGGTTCAGGTTTAACTGGAGTTCTTTATGTTTTGGACGAGCCTTCAATTGGTCTTCATCAAAGAGACAACAAAAAATTAATCAAAACTCTCCAAAAACTCAGGGACCTTGGTAATTCTGTGATTGTTGTAGAACATGATGAAGAAACAATTCGTGCTTCAGATTACATAATTGACATTGGCCTCGAAGCTGGAGTAAATGGTGGAAATGTAATTGCAGAAGGAAATTTAGATCAAATAATAAAAAATAAAAAAAGTATAACCGCTAAATATTTATCTAATGAATTAGACGTAAAAGTTTCAAAAAAAAGAAATCTAGAGCTTAATAACTTTATACAAGTTAAAGGTGCAAAAGGGAATAATTTAAAAAATATAAACATCAAATTTCCCCTAAATAATTTTATATGCATAACTGGTGTTTCTGGAGGAGGAAAATCTTCATTAATAATTGAGACTCTTTATAAAGCACTATCAAAAAAAATTAATAACTCAAACTTAAAGTCTCTTCCATATGAATCACTACTAGGGGATGAGTTAGTTGACAAAATTATTGAGATTGATCAAAGTCCTATTGGAAGAACGCCAAGATCAAACCCAGCAACTTACACAGGTTGTTTTACATTTATACGTGACTGGTACGCCAATCTTCCTGAATCAAAAATGCGTGGGTATAAACCTGGTAGATTTTCATTTAATGTAAAAGGAGGAAGATGCGAGAATTGTCAAGGAGACGGTATGATAAGAATTGAAATGCATTTTCTGGCTGATGTATTTGTTAAATGTGATCTTTGTAAAGGCAATCGATTTAATAGAGAAACATTAGAAATAAAGTTTAAAAATAAAAGTGTTAGTGATGTTCTGAAAATGACTGTTGATGAAGGACTTATTTTTTTCAAAGCTATACCCTCAATTTCTTCAAAACTTAAGACATTAAAGGATGTTGGCTTAGGGTATATACAAATAGGTCAATCAGCTACAACACTCTCAGGTGGAGAGGCACAGAGAATAAAACTAGCAAAAGAATTATCAAAAAGGTCAACAGGAAAAACAATTTATATTTTAGATGAACCAACAACTGGCTTGCATACCCATGATGTAAGTAAACTTTTAGAAATTTTACATAGCTTTGTTGATAAAAAAAATACAGTGGTTGTAATTGAACATAATCTTGATGTGATAAATTCTTCAGATTGGGTTATTGATTTAGGTCCAGAAGGTGGGGACAAAGGTGGGTATGTTCTTTTTGAAGGAACAGTAGAAAATTTAATCAAAAAGGAAAAAAACGATACAGCCTTATGTCTAAAAACTTTTTTGAACCAATAATTACTTATTTAATCTCTCTCTTGCTGCTTTAATAATCGGATGATCATCTGCTGAAACTTCTTTTTTAGGTTGACTATAATTTTTATTTTCTAGTTTTTTTAACGAATTAATAATTACTAAATTTAGAAAAATTAAGATGTTTAAAATTAAATAAGATATGTTTTCATTAAAAGTTATCGATAAGTACATTAGAAAATTAAGAATAGCTATAAGTGTTAAAAAAATTAAAATTTTTGAAATCATTTTTTAATTAGTTCCTTTAATAAATTAAATAAATACTGAATTTTTGAAATTTTATTTAAACCAAAACTACACTTTTTTAAGAAAATTTCAATAAACACAGTTTCTGCAATGTCGACTTTTTTTTTTGTTTTAAATAAAAAATTTCTATATTTCTCTATTTCATTATTTTTAGTTATATAAAAAAAAATTAACATTTGAAATTCATAGAATGTTGTGAAGTTTTCATTAACTAAAAATATAATTTTATTAAAAGTTGAGTTGAATTTTTTAAAATCTTGTATGAATTTGTTTTTATTCGAATAATTAAGAATATTTGAAAAATCTTCTAATAATTTTAGCAGACATTTTTTTGTTTTTTGATTATTAATTAGCGGTGTTAAACTTAGTAAAGATTTATCTATCTCATTCGGTTTAGAAACTTGATCAATAAGCCATTTTAACTTTATATTTGCTAAAAAAACTTCGTTTTTCGGAGCATAAGATTTAAATAAAATATTTTCTAAAAAAAATAAGCTTTGAACAACATTATTTTTTTTAAAATAAAAACTGACCTGAACTTTTCGAACAAAAAAAAGATCTCTTGAATTAATTATCACTTGAACCTATAAATATTAATATAATAATCTTGGGAGTCTTATGTCTAATATTTTATCATCACTGTTAAAAACCGTTATTAGCGGTTTTATATTACTTTTTATAATTATGCTAATTATTTCTTCAGCATCTGAGTTTTATTTTGATTACTCATATTTATCGTTTTTTTTTAGATGGTTGCATGTTCTTTCTGGTGTTATGTGGATTGGTTTGTTATGGTATTTCAATTTTGTTCAAATTCCAAGTATGCCTAATATCCCAAATGAACAAAAGCCAGCAATTTCAAAGTTCATTGCTCCTGAAGCATTATTCTGGTTTCGTTGGGCTGCATTGGCAACATTGATAACTGGTTTAATTCTAGGACATATTAATGGATATCTTCATAGCGCTCTCACTCTTGATTCATCGGATGGCAAAAGTCTAATGATTGGAATTGGTATGTGGCTAGGAACCATTATGGCTTTTAATGTATGGGGAGTAATTTGGCCTAATCAAAAAAAAGCTTTAGGATTAGTAGAAGCTTCGGCAGAACAAAAGGCTGCCTCTGCAAAAAGAGCAATGTTATTTTCTAGAACGAATACTTTATTATCCATACCAATGTTATACTGTATGGTAGCAGCGCAAAATCTCTATTGATCTTGTTTAATTATCTTAAAACCTAATAATGCAATAAGTGGGGATGCAATAAATATAGAGGAATATGTTCCTACTAAAACCCCCCACATCATTGCACTTACGAATCCTCTGACTACTTCTCCCCCAAAAATGTAAAGTGCTAATAAAGCTAATAACGTCGTTAATGAAGTCATGAGTGTTCTTGAAAGTGTTTGATTAATTGACAAGTTGAGAAGTTCTGAAAAAGGAGACTCTTTTTTTGCTAAATTTTCTCTAATTCTATCAAAAACAACAACGGTATCATTTATAGAGTATCCAGCTATTGTAAGTATTGCTGCTATAGATGCTAAATTAAACTCTATTTGGGTTAAAGAAAAAAAACCAATAGTAGAAAGAACATCATGAAAAAGAGCTACCAAAGCTCCAAGACCAAATTGCCAACCTGAAAACCTAAACCATATGTAAGAAAACATAGCAATCAATGAAAATAAAACAGCCTTAATACCCATTATTTGAAGTTCTTTTCCAACTTTAGGACCTACAAATTCTATTCTTCTGTAATCAATTTCAGATGGAAGTTCGTTTTTAATATTGTTGATTAGGGCAGTTTGTTCTTCTTTTTTTTCAGAATTTTTTTCAATTCTAATCAAAATATTCTCAGGAGAACCAAATTCTTGAATCTCAACATTTCCTGTGGAAACACCTGTTAATTTTTCTCGCAAATTGGACAAATTTGGAGGAGTCGTAAAATTAGCTTCAATTAATATGCCTCCTTTAAAGTCGATACCTAGATTAAGATTATCTTTAATAAAAAGAAAAATGGAAAATAAAATTAGAAAAAAAGAAAAAATAAATGCTGTTATTCTATATTTATAAAAATTAATTATTCTCATGATTCGTTAATTTAAAAATAGCCTACTTGGTTTCAATTTTACCACCCACAAACTAACAATTAACTTTGTCAGAATTAAAGCAGTAAACATGGATGTTATAATACCAACACTTAGGGTTACGGCAAAACCTTTGATTGGTCCTGACCCATAATTATAAAGAAGCAGAGCAGCAATTAAAGTAGTGAAATTAGCATCCAATATTGTCTTCAGAGCAAATTTATATCCTAAATCTATCGAATTCATTATGGACCTCCCAGACCTAAGCTCTTCTTTTATTCTTTCAAAAACTAGGACATTAGCGTCGACTGCCATACCAACAGTTAGGACTATTCCAGCAATACCAGGCATTGTTAAAGTAGCTTCAATAAGACTTAATAAAGAGACAAGTAAAATTATATTAAAGATTATTGCAAAATCAGCAATTAGACCGAAAATTCTATAACGGATGACCATAAATACAATAATCAAAACAAACCCAACAACTAAAGCTTTTTTTCCTGCTTCAATTGAATCTAAACCTAAACTTGGACCAACTGTTCTTTCCTCCAAAACCTCAATAGGAGCAGGAAGAGAACCAGCTCTTAATAAAACTGCTAAGTCATTTGCTGTTTCAGGAGAAAAATTACCACTTATATTTCCTTGCCCACCGGTAATAGGCTCTCTAATTTGAGGAGCACTTATAACTTTATTATCTAAAAGAATTGCTAATCTTTGATAAACATTTTCTGTGGTAATTTTTGCAAATTTTTTACCTCCTTTTCTATCAAATTCAAATGCTACAACATACTTTCCTGTTTGGGGATCAACTGTAGCAGCAGCATTAACTAAATTATCACCTGTTAACATAATTCTTTTTTTAACCAAAAATTCTTTTTCATATGCAGTTGGGTCAGCATTAGAAACCCTAAATGTACCCGGTGGAAGTTTACCTCTTTGTTGTGCCAACTCAACTGTAGTAGGGTCTAATAAATGAAAATTTAATTTTGCTGTTCTTCCTATAAGTGACCTAATCCTTCCAGGGTCCTTAATACCAGGAAGTTGGACAATTATTCTTCTTTCACCTTGTTTTTGTATGACAGGTTCTTTTGTACCTGATTCATCAACTCTCTTTCTCACAACTTCAATAGATTGATCAACAGTTTTTATGTTTGAATCAACAATATACTCATCTGAAAAAGATAAATTTAACTTATTTTGTTCAGTATTTATTAAAATTCCTTTTTCAATATTTTCTCTTATACTTCTTCTTGCTAAATCTATTTTTTTTTTATCAGTAATTGTTACAACTGCACCGCTTAACTTTGAGCCAAGATTACTATATTTGATTTTTTCCTTTCTAAGAGCTGATCTTATGTCATCGACTAAGAATTCCGATTTTTCTTTTAGAACAGAATTTGTATCGACTTCTAAAAGTAAGTGAGATCCACCTTGAAGATCTAACCCAAGATTTACTTGTTTCTGAGACAAATAGTTTGGTAATGCTGTTACCTCTGTTTTATTGAAGAAGTTAGGGTATAAAAAATATATACCAGAAAGACAGACAAGGATAACAAAAAAAATTCTCCACTTACTTAAACTTAGCATAAAACTACTTTTTATTTATAACATCCGCTACCGTAGACCTATAAACGACAACATTTACATTAGGTGCAATATCGACATTAAGTTTTTCACCCTCGGCTTTTGTTACTTTCGCGATGACGCCACCACTGGTAAGAATTTCATCACCTCTTTTAATTGAATCTAAAAGAATCTTATGCTCTTTTTGTTTTTTTTGCTGTGGCCTAATTAATAGAAAGTAGAAAACTAAGAAAATAAGAATTAACGGTATAAAAGAAGCAAACATTGAGGGTTGTTGAGCTACAGATTGTGCATAAGCAGGGTTAAACATAAAACCTCTTGAAAAAAAAAATTAATTAATAATACTTAACTTCAATATATTAAAACTTATTTAATACAAGTATAAAATAAGAAAATCAATAAAAGCATCAAGCAAAATATGAAAATTCTAAAAAATAAAAATATTTTCAAAGAAAATGACTTTTTTCTATTACTTCCTAATTTAATGGAAATTGTAAGTTGGAAACATGAATTTGAAATAAATTTTGATGATATTCTTTTTGTTGAGGATCAGAAAAAAAAATTGTTTGAAAATATTAAAAGATTCTCCACAAACCTTCATTCTCATAATTGCTTCTTGTGGGGTGCAAGAGGAATGGGAAAGTCGTCTCTAATAAAATATGCGGTAAAAAGAATTAATAATGAAATTTCTTCAAAGATAAAATTTGTTGAAATCTTTAATCACAGTTTGAAGTATTTACCAGAACTAATTTATTTTTTAAAAGATTTAAACTATAAATTTTTAATATTTATTGACGATATTACCCTAGATAACTCACAAAATGAGTTTAAGCTCTTTAAAAGTATTTTAGATGGAAGTTTATTAAGCAATTCTCAAAATGTGAAATTTTATGTTACTTCAAACTTAAGACACCTCTCTATTAAAGATCCAATTGAAGAAAATGTGGACGATATTACAAAAAAAGACAACTACTCAAATATTGTTTCTCTATCAGATCGCTTTGGTATTCGTTTAGGTTTCTTTGAAAACAACAAGGAAAATTATTTAAAGATTGTTGAACACTATGCAGAAATCAATGGTGTTTCTCTAAAAAAAGAACAAATCAGCATGGCTTTAGAATGGTCTTTAGAAAAAGGAAATTTTTCTGGTAGGACTGCATACCAGTTTATTCAAAGTTTAAAAAAATTAAGATAAAAATTTTAATGGATCAACCGCTTCCTTACCTTTTCTAATTTCAAAATGTAATTGAGGTATTTTTACGTTCCCACTATTTCCTATAGCTCCAATGGACTCACCTTTTTTAACTAAAGTTCCTTTTTTTTTATATATTTTATTTAAATGTGCATAAGCAGTTATCCAATTTTTTGAATGTTTAATTAAAATTAAATTTCCATAACCTGGAATTTCATTTCCACTATAGACAATTTCACCACTACTTGATGCTTTGACATCCTTACCAGAAACTGACTCAATATTAATTCCATCATTAAAGAAACCTGGGTCATTACTGCCATACTTTGACAATATTTTACCTTTTACTGGCCAAATAAAAGTTTCATTAAATATTTTTTTAATAGGTTTGTTCTTATATGTTTTTTTTTTAGTAGTTATTTTTCTTTTGACTTTTTTATTTTCATTCTTTTTAAAGTTTTTGACAATTTTTTTTTTTCTTTCAAATTGATCTGGTATTATCAATTTTTGATTAGTGTAAATTTGATTAACATTTTTTAGATTATTAAATCGTGAAATTGTAAAAACATCAGTCCTGTATTTTCTTGAAATTGAATACAAAGTATCACCTCTTTCAACAACATGAGTTCTCTTTTTAGGTATAAAAATTTTTTGATTAGGAAAAATTTTGTATGGTGAATCAATGTTATTGAAGTTAATTAACTTAGAAATTGTAACATTGTATTTTTTTGATATTGAGTATAAATTATCCCCTTTGTTAACGGTATAATATAGATTGTCTTCCTTTTTAGGAAACTTGTAATTTTTAATTTTATATTCTTGAAAAAAAAGTGTTTCACAACTTGAAAGAAAAAAGATTATTAACGCTAAAAATAGTCTCATATTTCAATACTCTACTTTACCTTCTAGTAATGGAACAAAACGGACATTCATTATATTTTTTACAATAAAACTATCACCCTTTTTTATTATTTTTTTTAAAACTTGATTATCATTATCCTCACCAACTGGAATAACCATAATACCATCATCTACAAGTTGACTGAGAAGCTTTGTTGGAATCTCAGGTGCACTGGCAGTTACAATTATCCTGTCAAAAGGAGCTTGCTCTGACCATCCCAAACCTCCGTCAGCATGTTTAAAAAAAACATTATTAATACTCAAATTATGCAGAAGGTTTTTTGCTTTCTTTTGGAGTAAGCTATGCCTTTCGATAGTGTAAACAAACCTAGAAAGTTTTGACAAGACACATGATTGATAACCACTTCCCGTTCCTATTTCTAATACTCTCATTCTTTTATTTATCTCAAGTACTTGTGTCATGTATGCAACAATCAGGGGCTGTGATATTGTTTGACCACACTCAATTGGTAACGCAACATTTAGGTTCGATTTTTCTTTTAAATTAGTATCAATAAATAATGATCTATCAACATCCTCAATAACATTAAGAACATCTATATCTGATACTCCTTGTTTTTTTAGATCAAGAAGTAAATCAAACTTTCCAAATCTTTTAATCTTTTTCATTTATTACCAATACTTGTTTTCCCTTTCATATAACTTTTTAAGATTTCGGGAACTGAAATTGTTCCATTTTCTTCTTGATAGTTTTCAATTATACTTATTAGAATTCTCCCAACTGCAATTGAAGAGCCATTTAAAGTATGAGGATAATAAATTTTTCCAGTACTATAATTTTTTACTCTCATTTTCATTCTTCTAGCTTGAAAATCCTTGCAATTTGAACAACTTGAAACTTCTCTAAATTTATTTTGTCCGGGCATCCAAACTTCTAAATCAATAGTGTAAGAGGAAGAAAAACCCAAATCTGTTGAACACAACTCAACTAAACGGTAAGGAAGTTCTAGTTTCTTTAAAATCATTTGAACACATTCAATCATTCTTTCCATTTCAACCATAGAGTGATTTGGTTCTGTAATGGAAACTAATTCAACTTTACCAAATTGATGTTCTCGCATTAATCCCTTAGTATCTTTTCCAGCAGCACCAGCTTCAGATCGAAAACAATTTGTAAAAGAGGTATAACGAAGTGGAAGTGCAGTTGAATCAATAATTTCATCTCTATGAAAATTAGTCAAAGGTACCTCAGCTGTAGGTATTAACCATAAATCATTAAAATCAGTTTTAAATAAATCATGATCAAATTTTGGTAATTGACCAGTTCCAACTAAACAATCACTTTTAACTAATTCAGGGACTATGCACTCTTCATATTGAAATTCTGAGACGTTAACATCAATCATAAAATTTACTAAAGCTCTATGTAATGTTGCTAGATCTGACCTTAAAACTGAAAACCTACTACCAGAAAGTTTAGAAGCTTTGTTATAATCAAGAAAATTATGCTTTTCTAAAATCTCAACATGGTTTTTAACCTCAAATATTGGTTTATCAATTTTACCAACTTCTTTTATAATTATATTATCATCCTCAGACTGACCAACTGGCACCTTATCATCAACTAAATTTGGAATTTCAAGAAGAATTTGATTAAGAGTATTTTTTTTTTCTTCAGTTTTTCTTTTCAATTCATCTAATTCATTTTTAATCTTAGCAACATCATTTTTAATTTTTTCTAAGTCTTTTTTACTTAATTTTGGGGAAAACATTTTTGATATCGAATTTTTCTTTGCCTGCAAACCTTCAGTTTTTTTTAAGTTTTCTAAATAATTATCGTGTAAGAGAAGAATTTCTTTTGAAGAAGGAGAAATATTTCTTTTTCTTAATATTTCGTCAAAAAGTGAACTATTTTCTTTAATAAATTTTATGTCATGCATTCTTTACTTTCTTTTTAAAAAAGAATTTGATGAACAATATTGAAAATTCATAAAAGATTATTAGAGGAATAGCAATCCCTAACTGTGAAATTATGTCAGGTGGAGTAAATAATGCAGAGAATATAAGAATACCAATTAGGAAAAACTTTCTATTTTTTTTTAGAAAAAGCTCATTGAAAACTCCTAATTTTGTAAGAAAAATTATTGCTATTGGAAATTCAAATGATAATCCACTAGCAAGAAGTAGAAACATTGTTAATTTCATATATTCTGCATATCTAGATTCCAGTTGTATTGGCAAAGAGCCGTCTACAAAACTTTCATAAGATATAAAAAAAGACCATATCATCGGTATTAAAAAAAAATATGCAAATAATATCCCCAAAAAAAAAAAATAGAATTGACATTATAGACACTAATACAAAAACTTTCTTTTCTTTCTCATATAGAGCTGGAGAAGTAAAAAGAATAATTTGAATAAAAAAAATTGGTAAAGAAAATAAAAAAGCTACAAAAAATGAAACTTTAAGATTAGAAACAAAAACCTCAGGTAAGCCAGTAAAAATCATTCGTTTATTTTCTTGATTATTTAGAAGTTCGTATAAAGGATTCGTAAGTACATCAATTACTAAATTAATTTTAAAGAAGAAAAATAAAAAACAAAAAAACATGAATAAAAAACTAAATAATAATCTGTTTCTCAATTCTCTTAGATATTCAAGATACTTCATTTATATTTAATTTTTTTTTTTACTTTTTTTTTTTTAGTTTTTGGATCAGTTGAAATTAATTCAATTTCATCTAGTTCATATTTTAAGTTAAAAATATATCTGTTAATCTTTCTGTAAAAAAGTCCTAAATTTTTAGATACTTTAGGTATCTCCTCTGGTTTTATGAGAAGAATCAAAAAAAAAAAAATTATTAGAAGCTCAAATAAACCAATATTGAACATTAATTTTTTTCTTCATCATTTTTTTTTTCATCTTTTAAACCTTGCTTAAAAGACTTGATTCCCTTCGCCAGTTCGCCAGCAACTTTAGGTAATTTTCCAGCTCCAAAAACAATTAACACTATTACAAGTATTAATATTATTTCCCAATGACCTAGTCCAAACATATAATAATCCTATCTATTTAGATATTACAAGATTATTGATTCTAATTCATCTACTTTTGGCAAATCTTTTATAGATTGAAGCCCAAAGTGCTTTAAAAATTCGATATCAGTTACCCAAGTTACTGGTCTTCCTGGAGTTTCTCTTCTTCCTGCAGGTTTTATCCATTTAATTTCTAATAAAGAATCAAGGGTTCCTCTAAATACTGGCTTTCCCCTAATTTTTTCAATTTCAGCTCTAGTTACCGGTTGATGATACGAAATTATTGCTAAAGTCTCCATGGCTGCATTAGAAAGGTTTTTTGTTTTTTTTGTCTGAATGGACAAAAAATCTCGAAGACTATCAGAAGTTTTAAAATAAAACTTATTGTCTGATGAGTATAAAACTACACCTCTATCTTTATAATCATGAATTAGATCATTCAAAACTTTATCAAGATCAAAATTACCATATTGCGATAATATTTTTTTAATATCATTCTTAGATAAAGGTTCATCGGCTGAAAAAATTAAAGATTCAATAAAATTTTTTAGATCTTTTTCATTCATTTTTTTTCCTTAACCATTATTTTTTTAAAGTGACTTTCTTGACTTAATAACAAGTTTCCACTTGAAACCTCATTTAATGACGCTAATAGAATGGATACAATAGCTGATTTTCTTTTTTTTGAACTTTTAAAAACTCTAGGTAAAAAGTCAAAAAGAGAGAACCAACTATCTTCATTAATTTGAAAAATTTGGTTTAACCACTTTATACCATCTTCAACGGAGTATAAATCTGTCTCATCAGCGAGCATTTTTATTGTTTTCCCTCTGTTATTTATAATTAAATATTTTAAAATCAAATCCTGTAAGCCAACCTTAGGAACAATCTTACTACTAATAGTAAAATTGTTTTTAATTTTAATTGTTAAGAAATCTTTTCCATTCTGGGGTAAATCAAAAATTTTTTTTGATAATTTTTTTATACCTGCGTAATGAATTAGTCTTTGGGTTAAATCTTCCTGAAGATCCTCTTCTTCTTGTTTTTCATCTTCAGGTAACAAAAGCTTTGATTTTAAAAAAGCTAACAATGAAGCCATTACTAAATAATCTGCAGATAATTTAATTTGATTCACATTTTGATCAATAAAGCTTAAATATTGATTAGCTAATTCTAAAATTGAAATTTTTCTGATATCAACCTTTTGCTTTTTTGAAAGTTCCAAAAGAAGATCTAAAGGTCCCTCATAGCCACTTATATTTAAATTTAATTGCATTAATTCTTAATTATATTATTAGAAGAAAGTATTTTTTTAATATTTAAAATATTTCGTTTTTGTAGCTTTAAATTTAAAATATCATTTATGAAGTAATCATAATATTTTTTTTTAATTTTTTTTGTATACTCATACAAATTCTCAACCTCGTCTAGTTTACCATTACAATGTAAAATCACATCACAGCCAGCACTATAGGATTTTTTTATGATGATTTTTAAATTATCACTTAAAGCTTTCATTGATATATCATCTGTTAATATTAATCCTTTAAAAAATAATTCATTTCTAATTATCTTATTAATTTTTTTTGAATAAGTAGCAACTTCATTATCTATTTTTGAATAAACAATATGAGCAAGCATCATAAGGCTTTCAGTTTTTAAGTTTTGAAAAGGAATGAAATCATTTTTTCTCAAAATATCTAACTCTACATTTACTTCAGATGGCTCCAGATGTGTATCAACTAGAGATCTTCCATGTCCAGGAAAATGCTTCATAACAGGTAATATTCCGGAATCTCTATACCCCTTGCAATATTGTAAAACCAAATCTCTAACAATTATAGGGTCTGAACTAAATGAACGGTCTCCAATAATATCATTAGCGTAATTAAAATACAAATCACAAACAGGTGAAAAGTTAATATCAACTCCAACATTTTTTAATTCACTAGCCAATAGGTATGCATTTAAGTATGACAATTTTTCAGATTTTTCTTTATTTTTTTTATACATTTTACCAAAAAGACTTTGTTCAGGAAATTTTGTAAAAGTAGAATTTTTTAATCGCTGTACCCTACCTCCTTCTTGATCGATAAAAATCAATAAAGATTGGTTTAGTGTTAGATTTTTCAATTCATTTATTAAGTCAGTTATCTGAATTTTATTATTATAATTTCTAGAAAATAATATAAATCCAAGTGGGTTTGTTTTTTGAAAAAAACTATATTCTTTTTTTGAAATTGATTGGCCCTCAATAGAACAAATTATACCATCAGGTGTTGACATTATGTATCCATAACTATTAAACATTGGTATTTTTTGTCTATAATTTTTTTACATAATTTTTTTGCATCGTCTAAAGATAATGTCACATCATTTATTACTCTAAAAAAAATGTCGTTATTTTTTAGAACTATTTGCTTTATCTCAAAATTAATATATTTTTCAGAAGAAAATTCTTTCTTTAATTTTTTTGAAACTTCAAGACTTTTTTTCTTTTCTTTAAATGACGCAACTTGAATTCTAAATTTTTTTATGGTTTTTTTGTTTTTTTCTAAATCAAATTTTTGTTTATTTTCTACCTCTTTCTCTATTATTTCTTCAATTGATTTTACCTTTTTTTCTAAAATTTCATAAACGCTATTGTCATTAGTTATAGGAGCACCCTTTTCTTCTTTTATTAATGACTCTGTATTTTCTAAAACCGGTAAATTTTCTTCAGGAATAATTGATACATAAGAAATTATAATTAAAAAAATTAGAAATAAGTAGCTCAGGGCTATTAAAGAATATTTTACCTTTATATCTTTCATTACATACTTTTTGGTGAACTTATTTTTAAAAGAGATAAACCTTTATTGAGTGTCATGCTCACAACTCTTATGAGTACAAGCCTTGATTTTGTTAATTCATCATTCTCAGTAATTATTTTTTTTTCTTTATCAATATTTCCTAAACCCCAATAATTATGAAAAATTTTAGAAAGATCATATAGATAGTTTGTAATTCTATGAGGCTCATAATATAGAGATGAGTTTTTAATTACGTTAAAAAAATTACAAATATATTTAATGAGCATTTTTTCTTCATGTAAAACCAGATAATCTAACTTATATGCGTCCTTTTCAATTTCTTTAATTTTTTTTTGGACGTCTCTAATATTGACATACATCTTGCGTAAGCATATTGAACATAAAAAACAGGGTTATCCTTATTTTTAATTTTTAAAGAATCAAAATCAAAATCAATCGTTTTGTCTGCATTTCTGGAAATCATCATAAACCTTAATGCATCTACACCAACCTCTTTAGTAACCTCACGCATTGTAATATAGTTCCCCTTACGCTTAGACATTTTTAATTTTTCACCTTTTTTTATAAGATTAACTAAAGAAGTAAGCTTAATTTCTAATTTATAGTCATCATGAATAAGTTCAGATAATGCATTTTTTAAACGTTTCACATATCCAAAATGATCCACTCCCCATATATTAATTAAAATTTCAAATTTCCTTTTTATTTTATTTGAATGATACAGTAAGTCAGACATAAAGTAGGTCATCTCACCACTAGGCTTCATCAAAGCTCTATCCGAGTCATCACCAAATTTTTTAGAACAAAAAAGAAGTTGTTCTTTTTGCTCCCAATCTTCACTGGAAATATTTTTTGGCTTTTCTTGAAAACCAAAATAAGCCAACTTTGATTTCAATAATTTATTTTTAAGTTTATTAATATTATCTATTGAAGATATTTTTTTCTCTGAGACAAAATTGTCATGAATTATCTTAAGATCAACTAAATCTTTTTTAATATCATTTAAAATTATATCTATTATTTTTTGCTCAAAACTTTTTAATTCATTAGAATCTTTAATAGCAAACTTTTTGAATATTTTTTGTGCAATATTTTTCAAATATTCGCCTGGGTACAAATCATCAGATAATTTTTTTTTTGAGCTTTCTAAAATATTTTCAACATGAAATACTATTGTTTTATAAAGTTTTTTTATTTGTTCACCAGCGTCGTTAATGTAATATTCTCTAATGATATTATGGCCAACTTCCTCTAAGACTGAAGAAATAGTGTCACCTAAAACTGCTCCTCTGGCATGACCAATATGCATTAACCCAGTAGGATTTGCAGATACAAATTCAATACAAATAGATTTAGTTTTTAACTTATAATTATATGTACCATCAAGTTTAATAAATTGGCTTAATTGGTTCTGCCAAAATGAATTTGTAAAGAAAATATTAACAAACCCAGGTTTAATTACTTCAACTTTTAATACATACTTATTTTGTTTAAGTTCGCTTGAAATAAATTCTGCTAATTGTAGTGGAGAAGTTCTAAAAAACTTTGAAAAAACTAAGGCGACATTTGATGATAAATCACCAAAATCAATCTTATTGGATAGTTCAACATTAAACGTATTATTTTTTAAAAAATCACTTTCCAAATTATTTTTGTCTAGTAATTTTTTTACTATTTCAAAGATCTCATTCTTTAAATACTCATGAAATAACATTAAAAACTATATAAATCAAAAAATTTACGGTGAATATTAATTGCATAATTGTCAGTCATACCAGAAATGTAATCACAAACATTTATATATTTTTGTTTGTCATTTTTAAAAATGCTCCAATTTTGTGGCATCAAGGTCGGTTCTTCAATAAATAAATCAAATAGATCAGAAATTATTTTTTTTGCTTTAATTGTCATCGTTCTTATTCTTGGATGTAAATACATCTTATTTTTTAAAAAAAGTTTTAATTTTTTTTCCTCTTTTATCATTTCGTCACTGAACGACACAATTCTAGCTTTTTGACACTCAATATCATCAGAAAATTTGATTTTATATTTTTTAAGGTTATCCCTAGTATTTTGTATTAAATCATTCATCATAATTTTAATCAAATTTCTAACTAATTCGTATCTAATTCTTGAGGAATCGGTAAATTTATTTTTTTTTATTCTTTTTAATACTAACTTTACTAAATCAATTTCTGAAAGTTCATCAATAGAAAAAAAACCTGCGTGTAATCCGTCGTCAACGTCATTATTATTATATGCAATGTCATCACAAATAGAAGAAAGTTGAGACTCAAATGATCCGTTTTTAGTTAAATCGCCATTAAAGAATAAAATTAAATCCGATATATATTTTGGTACCGTAAATTTAACAGGACCGTTATGTTTCAATATGCCATCTAGTGTTTCAAAAGAAAGGTTTAAACCATCAAACCCTGGATATTTTTTTTCAAGTTTAGTGAGGATTTTTAAAGCATGAAAATTATGATTAAAGCCACCATTTTTTTTCATTTTAAAATTTAGTTCATCTTCTCCAGCATGCCCGAAAGGTGTATGGCCAAGATCGTGTGCTAGAGAAATAGATTCAACTAAATCATCATTGACTTTAAAAATTTTTGCTATTGATCTAGCCAACTGAGAAACTTCAATGCTATGCGAAAGCCTTGTTCGAAAATAATCTTCTTTGTTGTATACAAATACTTGAGTTTTATATTTTAGTCGTCTAAAAGCAGAACTATGAATTATTCTATCCCGATCTCTCATAAAACAGGTTCTGAAGTTATCATCTTTCTCAGAAAACATCCTACCCTTAGATTTTTTATAATCTATTGAAAAATTTGAATATTCTTTCATAATCTATTATATATTTATTATTAACATAAATTTATCTTTTGTATAATGTTTGATATATCAAAATCTGCTCTAAAAAGAATTGTTGAGGTTTCAAAGAAAAACAAAAAAAAGTTTTTTAGAATTTCCATTGATGGTGGTGGATGTCAAGGTTTCTCCTACAAATTTGATTTTGACGATGAAATTAGTAAAAATGACAAAGTTTTTGATTTCAATGAAGTTAAAATTTTGATTGATTCAACCTCAATTGAGTTTATTAATGATGCAAAACTAGACTTTGTTGAAGATATGATTGGATCTTATTTTAAAATTTCTAACCCTAAGGCAACATCTACTTGTGGTTGTGGAGTTTCCTTTTCTGTTTAAAAAATGATTATATGTTCTTGGAACATTAACTCTGTACGAATGAGAGAAAACCTCTTATTAGAATTAATAAACTCGCTAAACCCAGATGTAATCTTTTTACAAGAAATTAAGTGTCAGAATGTTGAGTTTCCTTCAATTGAAGGGATAAATAAATATAATCTTGTAATAAAAGGTGAAAAAGGAAAATATGGGGTTGCAATTTTAATAAAAAAAAAATTTGAATTTCAAGAGATTAATTTCGATTCTGGTATTTTCCAAAGTGAAGCTAGGATTTGTGGATTAAAAATTAAAAATAATTTGAATTTACATTTAATAAATATTTATGCTCCAAATGGAAATCCAGTTGAATCCAAAGAAAAGTTTACTTTTAAAATTAAATGGTATGGTGAATTACACAAAATCATAAAAGAGCTAATTGATTCTAAAACTAATATAATCCTTGCTGGCGACTTCAATGTACTTGAACATCCAGATGATGTTCAAGACTTTGACAGATGGCAAAAAGACGCTCTAGGACATATATCAACTAGAAAAAAATTTAGAGAGATTTTACATTCTGGTCTAACTAATATTGTAAGATTGTTTTACAATCCAGGAGAAATTTATTCTTTCTGGGATTATCAAAAGGCTAGTTGGGAGAGAAATTATGGTCTTTTGATTGATCACTTTTTACTTTCACCTAAACTTTCAGGCATAGTAGAAAAAATTTTTTTTGAAAAAGAATATAGAAATAAACAAAAACCTTCTGATCACATTCCATTATGGATTAAATTATCGATCTAATATTCAAATATCTGAATAAGTTTTTTTTTCTTTTAATGCTCCAGGATGAGTAACCGCACCATACCTCGCCGACCCTACACTCTGAGAAAACTTCCATAATGCTCCAGACCCAAAGTCACTTTCCTTAACTTTAAGTTTTTTATTCCTTTCATCTAATTCATTTTTATTAACATTTAAATGAATCAAACCTTTATTTGCATCAATTTCAATAATGTCACCGTCTTGAACAAGTGCGATAGGTCCTCTCGCAGCAGCTTCTGGACTTACATGTCCAATACAAAGGCCCCTAGTTGCTCCTGAAAATCTCCCGTCAGTGATCAAAGCAACTTTATCACCCATACCTTGCCCATAAATTGCAGCTGTTGTAGCCAACATTTCTCTCATTCCTGGACCACCTTTTGGACCCTCATATCTAATTACAATTACATCCCCTTCAGAATAATTTCCTTTACTAACTGCCTCAAATGCATCCTCCTCACAATCAAAACATCTTGCTCTACCTTTAAATTTTAATGATTTGGTTCCAGCAACTTTTACTATTGAACCGTCGGGTGCAAGATTTCCAGTTAAACCAACGACACCTCCTGTTTGAGATATTGGGTTTTCTGTTGAATAAACTATTTGTTGTGACTGAAAGTCAACTTCTATGTTTTTTAAATTATCCTTGAGGGTTTTTCCAGTAACAGTGAGACAATCACCATTTAAAAAGCCTCCATCTAGCAATGACTTTAAAATAATTGGCACACCACCAATTTCATAAAGATCCTTAGCCAAAAATTTACCTCCAGGTTTTAAATCAACAATATATGGAGTTTCTTTAAAAATTTTTGCTACATCAAAAATATCAAATTTTATACCTATTTCATTTGCTAATGCTGGTAAATGTAAAGCTGCATTCGTTGATCCACCGCTACAAGCCACAACTCTGGCTGCATTTATAAGTGAATCTCTGGTAACAATATCCCTTGGTTTAATTTGTTTTTTAATTAATTCCATAACACTAAAACCTGAATCAAAAGCAAACTCATCCCTTGATTCATATGGTGCTGGAGTAGATGATGAACCTGGTAATGCAAGTCCTATAGCTTCTGCTACACATGCCATAGTGTTGGCTGTAAATTGTCCACCACATGAACCAGCTGATGGACAAGCCACTTTTTCAAGATCACAAAGCTCCTTTTCAGTAATTTTCTTGGCATCGTATTCTCCCACAGCTTCAAAAACGTCTTGGATCGTAACTTCTTTATTTTTATATTTACCCGGAAGTATTGAACCACCATACAAAAATACAGACGGAACATTTAACCTCAACATAGCCATCATTAAACCTGGGAGTGATTTATCGCATCCTGCAATCCCCACCAGACCATCATAACAATGACCACGAATAGCTACTTCAACAGAATCAGCAATTATTTCTCTTGAAACTAATGATGACTTCATTCCTTCATGACCCATTGCTATGCCGTCTGTGACTGTAATAGTTGTAAATTCTCTTGGTGTTCCCCTATTCTTTTTAACACCATTCTTAGTAGCTTGCGCCTGTCTAGAAAGTGAAATATTACACGGTGCAGATTCGTTCCAACAAGTGGCAACTCCAACAAATGGTTGACGTATTTCTTTTTCAGTAAGACCCATAGCGTAATAATAAGATCTATGCGGAGAACTTTTTGGACCTTCACTAACATGTCTACTTGGTAATTTTGATTTATCTATCATTTACTTACAATTATAAATAAGTTTTAAAAAAATATTTAAGAATCTTGTTTTATCATCATAAAAGGCGAAATGTCCCGTATTTTTTATAATTAATCTTTCTGAACCAAAAACAAACTCTGAAAAACTTAAAAGTGAATCCGAACCCAGTAAATATAACTTTCGTTTAAAAAAAACTTTAAAAAATTGAAGGAGAATTTTTGTTTTTGATAACATAACAGTATCTTTAGATATATTATAAAAAGCTTTTGACGATGTTTTTTTTAAGGAATTTGACCATAATCTTATTGCTTTTTTATTGGACTCTTCACAAATTCCAATTAAATTTTTAAATTTATTATCAAATTCATTCATTTTATAATTTAATGTTTTTTTGGTAATTGTATCGGTATCATATTCTGAAAGATTTCCTTCATAATTAAAAAACTTTTTAATTTTTTTTTTTTGTTTGATTTGTTTAGCAACCAATATAGGAATAATACCTCCAACTGAATGCGAAAAAAAAACTAAATTATGTAAATTATTTCTTAATATTAATAGTACAATTGATTTTGTATAATTAATTAAGGAAAATTTATTATTGAACTTATCATTGTTATGACCAGGTAACTCTGGAATTAAAAGTTGATATTTTTGACTTAACTTTTTGATTAAAAAATTAAAATCATCACTAGAGTTTCCTATACCGTAAAAAAAAAAAATAGTTTCAAAATTTGAAGAAATTCTCTTTTTATTAGATATTAAAATTAGATCTTTAAATTTAATTTTGTACATTTTTTTTTAAGAACTTTAAATTTTTCTTTGCCTCATTTAATTTTGTCCTATTTTCATCAACAACTTTTAATGGTGCCTTAATAATGAAATTCTTGTTATTAAGCTTTTTTTCAAAAAAAATAATCTCTTTTTTATAAAACTCAATTTTCTTTTTAATATTTGATTCTTCAATTATAGTTTGACCATCTTCTGATATATTAAATTTAATTTTGGAGCTTATAATAAACTTAGACTCACGATCAAATGATTTATAAGTGATTTTGTCAAAATTAAATAACGAATAGAGTAAAGTATTATTATTATCAATCCATGGGATTTTATTCTTTGAAAATATGAGTAATGAAGAATTATTGAGGGGTTTTCCTTTAAACTCTGCCCTTATATCTTTAACAAGTTTAATGAGTTTATTAATATCAGTAATTTCTTTATTTGATATTTGATTTTTAGAAAATAAATTATTTTCCAAGGTTTCTGAAAAAAGGCTACTATTAGAAAATTTAAGTTTTAGAGATATTTCTTCTGTCACAAACGGAATTATAGGGTTCAGAAAGTTCAAAATTTCTTTAAATACTTGACTAAAATTACTAGAAATTTCTTTTTTATTTTTTTCATCTTTTAAATAAATTTTACAAAACTCAAGATATAAATCACAAAAATCATTCCATACAAAATGATATAGTTCGTTAAGAAGTAAGTTAAATTTGAACTCATTTAAATTTTTTAAAATTTTTCTTTTCGTTTCATTTAATCTGACAATTATCCAATTGTTTAAGGGAAGTTTATTCTTTTTGAAATTATACTTTTCATCTATAGCGAAGTTGTTAAATTCGTAAAACCTTGCAACATTCCAGATTTTTGTTATGAAATTTCTACTGTTCTCAACCAGTTTATTTGATAACTTTATATCTCTTCCCTGAGTTGAAAGGTTAGCAAGAGTAAATCTTAACGAATCCGAACCATAAATTTCAGTCATTTTAATAGGATCAATTACATTACCCCTCGATTTAGACATTTTTTCACCTTTTTCATCCTTAACAAGAGGATGGATATATATGTTTTTAAATGGTATTTTTTTCATAAAAAATAATCCCATCATTATCATTCTTGCTACCCAGAAGAAAATTATGTCAAATCCTGTTACTAATACATCAGATGGGTAATATTTGGATAATATTTTATTTTTTTGCGGCCAGTTTAAGGTTGAAAAAGGCCAAAGAGCTGAAGAAAACCATGTATCTAAAACATCAGCCTCTTGGTGAGTTATGTTACCTTTAATTCGCTTTTTTTTTAAAATAACTTTAGCATGACTTAAATCTTTCGCTGCAATTTTATGACCGTCATCTGTATACCAAATAGGAATTCGATGCCCCCACCAAATTTGTCTAGAGATACACCACGGCTCAATATTATTTATCCAATGTTTAAATGTATTCATCCATGATGCAGGATGAAATTTAATTTCTTTTTTTTTATTAAGCTTAGAACCTCATCGCAAAGTTTTCTTGAATCTAAAAACCATTGTTTTGTTAACATTGGTTCAATAACAATACCAGTTCTATCTCCAACTGGGAGAAACATTTTGTTATTATTTATTTTAGTTAACTGTCCATTTTCTTTTAAAACTTTAATGACAAATTTTCTTGCTTCATATCTATCCATTCCAATAAGCTTTTCAGGAACTGAAGAATTTAATTTTGCCTGTTTGTCAAAAATATTTAATAAATTTAAATTATGCTTTTTTCCAATTAAAAAATCATTAAAGTCGTGTGCAGGAGTAATTTTAACAGCTCCTGATCCTTTTAAAGGATCCGCGTACTCATCCGCAATAATATCAATAGATCTTTTTGTAAGAGGTATTATAGCTCTTTTACCTATTAATGACTTCAAAGTTTTATTTTTTGGATGTACAGCAATAGCAACATCACCAAACATGGTTTCTGGTCTTGTGGTCGCAACCTCTATGAAAGAGTCAGTTCCTTCTATTTCATAATTAATAAACCATAGACTTCCGTTTACTTCTTTTTGATTTACTTCTAAATCTGAAATTGCAGTTTGAAGTTTTGGATCCCAATTAACTAACCTCTCATCCTGATAAATATATCCCTTTTGGTACAATTCAATAAATGCTTCTTTTACTGCATCACTGCATTCATCATCTAAAGTGAATTTGCTTATAGACCAATCAACAGCTGTTCCAAGTTTTTTTAACTGTTCAACAATTTTATTTCCAGATTGTTCTTTCCATTCCCAAATTTCTTTTAAAAATTTTTCTCTGCCTAGATCACTTTTTGTTTTTTTTGTTTCTTTAATTAATTTTTTCTCAACAATAATTTCTGTTGCAATACCCGCATGATCTGTTCCAGGTTGCCAAAGAACATTCATTCCTAATTTTTTGTTAAATCTGATAAGAATATCTTGAAGAGTAAAAGTTAACGCATGACCCATATGAAGACTTCCTGTTACATTAGGTGGTGGCATAATTATTGTGTAGGGTTTTGAATTATCCGAATCTTTAAATGAAAAAAGTTTCTCTCTTTCCCATTTTGCCAAAATTTTTTTTTCTATTTCTAAAAAGTTTAATCTTTTATCTAACATGTTTATTATTCAATGATATCCAACCATTTACCTTTCACTTCGTTATAATTTTTTTCATCATCAAATAAAGTTACGTTAAGATTTAGATCTTTTGCATTAAGTTTGCCTAAATAAAAAAGAAGTTCGTAGTATGATATAAAGTAATCTTTGAAAGCCATCACGAGACCTAATGATGATTCTAACAATTCTTGTTCACCATTTAAAACATCTAAAGTAGTTCTTTCGCCTAGTTGTAGTTCCTGCTTTAGACCCTCAAGATAGATTTTATTAGATTCAATCTGTTTTTTGAAAGCGTTTATCTTAGAAAGTGAATAATCTAGTGAAGATTTTGTTGCAATCAAGTTAGATTCTAAAATTTTACTTTCAAGTTTTAATAATTCAATTTCTGCTTTTGCTTGTTTTCTTAAACCTCTTATTTCTGAGGACGCTAATCCTGATCGGTAGATAGGAATATCAATCTTTGCAAATGCCGAGAGAACTTCTCTTTTACTGTCAGTTCTAAAATACCCTTCATTAATTTTTGCTTCAGCCTCCAACTTTACTGAAGGAAGTTGCTTTCTTTTTAAAGACTGAATTTGTTTTTTAAATGATTTAATTTTAAATTTGATACCCTTTATCTTAGGGTTATCTTCCAATGCTTTTTTTTTTAAATCATTTATTTCCCGATCACTCTTTTTTAATGGCATTTCAATTTTAGGGTTATTGGGTTTTTTACCAAATACTGACAGAAAATTTGCTTTTAATGAGTTAAGATTATTGATTGATTCTAGGTTCTCAGATTCTGCAAGAGAAAGCCTCGCCTCAGAAATGGAAACATCAGTCATGGTAACCTCACCTATTTCAAATTGCTCTTTTGTTAACTCTAATTGTCTTTTAAGAACTTCTACATTTTTTTTTTTTAAAATTAAATTTGAATTCTCAGTAGCAAGGTCTGCATATAAACTTATACCGTCTAAAAAAACTTCTTGCTCAACATTTTTTAAATAGAATCGTTGTGAATAAATTTCGTTTTTTGATATTTGAATTTCACTAAAACTACTTCCTCCATCAAAAATACTTTGTGAGATCACAACACCTTTATTTGTTTCGGTTCTTATACCATCTGAAGTAATATTAAATCCTTTAGAACTTGTATCAACCTTTCCTTTTTGATAATAACCTGAAATTTCTGGTCTAAAATTTGAAAAAGCCCTAGGTAATAATTCATCCTTAGACTTAAGTATTTCTCTCTCATATTTAATTTTAGGATTATAATCATATAAATTTCCTAAAGATTTTGATAGATCAGAATTTATATAAACCTCATTTGCAAATGAAATTGAGATTTTAAATATAAGTGATGCAAATAAAATAAAATGTATTTTCATGTTCATAATCTCAGATTATGAAATCCTTCAGTTCATTAACGTTAGTATTAAAAAACTTTTCAATGGAAATGCCAGAATCAACCTTTAAACCTCTTATAAATTCACCCACATAGTTGTCTTCTTTGCTTTTAATCACTGTAAAAATTTCTCCATCATCCTTTAATTGTTTAAGTAAATTATCAGGAACTTTTTCAACAGAGCCTTCAATAAAAATCTTATCGTAGGGTGCATTTTTTTCTAAACCAGTTGATAAATCCTTTTTATAAAAAACAGAACAATTTAGTATATTTAAATTATTTATATTTTCGTTAGCAATTTGTGTCAGGTGTTTGTCATTATCTACCCCAAAAACATAATTAACCAGTCTTGAGAGTACTGCTAAAGTATATCCCGTTAAACAACCAATAACTAATATGGTGTTGTTTCTTTTAAAATTACATTTATCAAGCATTTTTGCTACTATAAATGTTCTAATAATATTTCTTTCATTATTTATTAATATGTCACTATCACTGTAAACAAGGTCCATGTCTTTTTTTGGAACAAAAACTTCTTTTTTTATTTCTAGAAAAGCATCAATTAACTCTCTGTCTTTAACATTATTAGGGAGAATTTGGTTTTTAACCATATTAGACCTTGCTATTTCAAAAAATTTTTCGTGCATTTTATTAAACAGTGTATTAAGTATTGACTTAATATATTTAGTATTAATAGTTATTACAATAGATTAAACAATAATGGTGCGGTGGCGGAGAGGCTACGCACCGGCCTGCAAAGCCGAGTACACCGGT